>Ga0315279_10004630_pt1 | contig 18386 bp, 19 predicted proteins | sample YL17G06_20_MG_FD_203694 | JGI IMG/M metagenome (GOLD analysis project Ga0315279, IMG submission 203694) | Sediment microbial communities from Yellowstone Lake, YNP, Wyoming, USA - YL17G06_20 | ecosystem: Environmental > Aquatic > Freshwater > Lake > Sediment | place: USA: Wyoming | collected... | reverse complement strand
TCAGCCCGATCGTCTTTGTCGGGGTCCTGATCGGTGCAATGCTCCCCTTCCTCTTCTGCTCGTTTGCCATGACCGCTGTCGGCAAGGCAGCGGGCGACATCGTGCAGGAGGTACGCAGGCAGTTCAAGGAGATCCCCGGCCTCATGGAGGGGAAGGCGGAGCCCGACTATGAGGCATGCATCACGATCTCCACCAACGCTGCGCTCAAACAGATGGTGATCCCGGGGCTCATGGCAATCCTTGCACCGGTTATCTGCGGGCTTGTGCTTGGGACTGCTGCGCTTGCCGGACTCCTCGTCGGCTCAATCGCCAGCGGCTTTATCGTTGCCGTCATGATGGCAAATACCGGCGGTGCATGGGACAACACGAAGAAATACATCGAACAGGGCCACCTCGGCGGAAAGGGCTCGGCTGCCCACATGGCGGCAGTGACCGGTGACACGGTCGGGGACCCGTTCAAGGATACCGCGGGCCCGGCACTCAACATCCTGATAAAACTGATGGCGATCGTGGCTGTGGTCTTTGCACCGCTGTTCATCTGAAATCAAACCATTTTTCAATAATGCACCCTGTTTGGGAGATCTTCGTGTGAGGCTTGCCCTGATACGGGATTATCGGGCGATTATCCCAGCGCACTGAATTGAGGAGAAACTCTTTATACCCACCATACATGCTTACATAATGTGGGACCTAAGGTAGTCGAAGGAAAAAATAAGCTCAAGGAGATGAGAGAGCAGGTAAATCGGGAACTAGAGCATATTCCGAGGGGCAGTTTTCCACAAAATATGCTGAGAATGTATTATCAACCTCTCAGAATGCACAGTTTGGGCAAACACACCAAAACGAACAGAACCAAAGAGGATGTACTGCTGGAATCAATCGCTGCCATCAGGGAAGATTGGCCAAAATTTATCCCGCACTATGATACCGAATTCTGGACGCTCGCATCAGACGAGTCCACCCTGGCAAAGAGACTCATCGCCGAGACCCATGCATATTACTGCCTGGAATGCGGAAAGTGTACTGCCAGATGCCCTATAGCCAGGGTGGACAGTAATTTCTCCCCTGTTTTAAATGTCGCACGGGCCTTAAGAGGAGTTGTTGGGGAGATTCAAAGAGACGGAGGAATCTGGGCCTGTATGGTCTGCGAGTTATGCAGTAGTGCATGTCCTTCCGATGTGAATTATCCAAGGTTCATCCTGGGTCTCAGAGCTGAAGCCCTTCAATCCGGTACAGGGAAGATACACCTGTCCGAACTTGAGCAGATGTTTCTCGAGGGCGAAAAGAATGAAAATTATGGTATTTATAGGGAGGTAAAGGCAGCAAAAACAGCAATCAAAGGACAGGACGGTGGGGTGGTCACCTCCCTTCTGATCGAAGGCATGAAAAATGGGTTCTTTGACAGTGCGATAGTTGTACGGAGGGGATATAGCCCTCAAGTTGAGGCTGTCATGGCAGAGGACGCCAGTGATATTATAGCGGCAAAGGGAACAAAATACCAGCTCATACCGGTCCCAGGGAAACTCGTCGAGGCAATAAAGGAGAGAGAAAAGAAGAAGATAGCAGTGGTTGGACTGCCCTGTCAAGTCTCAGGTATCAGGGAGATTCAGAAGGCCATGCCTGAGATTGATCTCTTTGTAATCGGGCTTTTCTGCATGGAGAACTTTGAATACCCCCTACTCAAGCAAAGGGTGGATGAATTGTTAAAGGTTGATCTGGACAGGGCTGAGAGAGCAGACATAACGAAGGGTAACTTCATTGTTACAGAGGGGGGGAAACAGGTTTCATGCAGGGTGTCTGAGTTACAGGATGCTGTCAGACCAAACTGTTCCTTCTGCACAGATTTTACATCAAGGTTGGCAGACATTTCTGTTGGCTCTGTTGGAAGTCCGGCTGGCTATTCCACGGTGATAACAAGGTCAAGAAAAGGGGAGGAGCTCTTCAGATTATTGAGAGACCTGGAAGAGACCTCTGCAGACCGGGGTGAAATAGAGAGGCTAGCTTCATGGAAAGAGAATACAGGTTTTGGGAGATTGAGACAGGAGTTTTCTACCCTGTTGAGTTAAAAGATGACAGGAAATGTGCTCGTCATCGGTGGGGGGATTGCTGGAATACAAGCCTCCCTTGATCTTGCCGATAAGGGGCTGAAGGTCTCCATGGTCGAGAGGAGACCGAGCATAGGCGGTCGCATGGCGCAACTTGACAAGACGTTTCCGACCAACGACTGCTCCATATGCATCCTCGCGCCGAAGATGATAGACTGTTTCAATCATCAGAATATCACCGTTTACACCTGCTCAAACGTAAAGGGGGTGAGTGGATTGGCCGGGAACTTCACCGTGAAAGTCCTCAAGAGGCCGAGGTACATTGATGAAGAGAAATGCACGGGCTGCGGCGACTGCATAAAGGCATGCCCATACGAATCCTTGGATGAATTCAATGTTGGTCTCGGAAGGAGGCGGAGCGTGGATCTCTACTTCCAGCAGGCTGTTCCCAGGGTGGCGATAATAGACGAGGAAACGTGTACAAAGTGCGGAAACTGCAAAGCGGTCTGCAACGCCGAGGCGGTGTACCTGGATCAGAAATCAAAGGAATTTGAACTTGAAGTGAGTGCAATCGTGGTTGCCACAGGTCTGGATGTCTTTGACCCCTCTTCAATGATCGAATACGGCTATGGAAGGTACAGAGACGTGATAACTTCCCTCCAGTACGAACGGCTCATCAACGCCGCTGGCCCGACAGGTGGGCACCTTGAGAGGATCTCTGATAAGCGCAGAGTGAAGAGACTCGCCTTCATCCAGTGTGTCGGTTCCAGGGATGTAAAACATAGTCCGTACTGCTCCTCGGTATGCTGCATGTTTTCGACGAAGAGTGCCATGCTTGCGAGAGAGCATCAGCCTGATATTGAGAACTATATCTTCTACACGGAGATGCGAGGGTTCGGAAAGGGGTTCCAGGAGTATATAGACCGAGGGAAGACTGAATATGGGATACACTACATAAGGGCAAAACCCGGAGAGATAAGGGAGACAAAAGGGAGGAACCTCCTGATATGGTATTATGACCACGAGACCGGGAGGGTGAAAAGTCTGGAGGTTGACCTCGTTGTTCTGGCGGTAGCTCTTCTGCCGAGCAAGGGGGCGGGAGAGCTTGCAGAGATACTCGGCATAGAACTTGATGAGGACGGCTTCTTCAAGGTAAAGGATAAACTGTATTCGCCGGTGGATACCAACGTCCCCGGGATATTTGTGTGCGGTTACGGTAAGAGACCGATGGATATAACCGATGCAGTTATCGATGCAAGCGGTGCTTCTGCGAGGGCGGCAGAGGTCGTGGCAGCAATGGATAGTGGAGAAGACCATTCCGGCCAAGGTATAGTCCCTTAAAGCCATGGAAGAAGCTCGCATAGGCGTATTCGTCTGCCACTGTGGAACGAATATTGGCGGATTCGTTGATGTTCCATCGGTCATCGAGTATGTGAAGAAACTCCCGAAGGTTGTCTATGCAGAGGAGAACCTCTACACCTGTGCCGATGACGGGTTGAGCGCAATAAGGAATGCTATCAAGAGCCACAATTTAAACAGAGTCGTTGTCGCTTCCTGCACCCCAAGAACCCATGCGCCCCTTTTCAAGTCTGCCTGCAAGGAAGCCGGGCTGAACCCCTACCTCTTTGAGTTCGTGAACATCAGGGACCAGTGCTCCTGGGTTCATATGTATGAGAGGGAGAAGGCAACCGAAAAGACCAGAGATCTGATAAGGATGGGGATCGCAAAGGCGGTTCTCCTCGAACCTGACGAGGACATATATGTCGATGTTGAGCCGGTTGCACTTGTTATAGGTGGCGGAGTAGCAGGTATGAGTGCAGCGCTCAGTCTTGCCAACCAGGGTTTTTCTGCATACCTCGTTGAGAAGGAGAGGGAGCTCGGGGGGATGCTACGAAACCTGAACAGGTTATATCCAACGTACCAGGATTCCGCAAGCTCCATCGAACCTCTCATAAGGGACGTCAGCTCCCGCGAGCGGATCACGGTACTGACCTCATCGAGGGTCAAAGCCGTCATGGGATTCGTAGGCAACTTCGAGGTAACCATTGATAAGGGCGGAGAGGAGTCCCATCTGAAGGTGGGTACCATCATCGTGGCTACGGGAGCGACTCTCCTTGAGCCGAAGGGTCTCTATGGATACGGTGAATACCCGAACGTGGTTACACAGATGCAGCTCGAGGGTATGCTGAGATCGGGCCAGCTCCAGCGCCCGAGAAACGTTGTCATGATACAGTGCGTTGGCTCCCGGGGGCAGGTCGTATCCTACTGCTCGCGAATATGCTGCATGGTTGCAATAAAGAATGCAATATTACTGAGGGAGAGATTCCCAGAGGCCGAAGTTTGCATCCTGCACAACGACATCCAAGTGTACGGGGCGGAATACGAGGCGCAGTACAGAAAGGCAAGGGAAACAGGCGTAAGATTCATCAAATATTCGCCAGAGAGGCGACCGGTCGTCAGGGAAAAGGTGTGCATCGTCTACGATGAGATGCTGAAGAGGGAACTGGAAGTTCCCGCTGACCTCGTTGTTCTCTCAACCCCTCTTGTGCAGACGGAGGGTGCTGAGGAGCTCTCAAAGCTTCTGAAGACTCCCCTCGGTCAGGACAGGTTCTTCTTCGAAGCCCACATCAAGCTTCGCCCCGTGGATTTTGCGACGGATGGAATTTATGTCTGCGGAACTGCGAGGGGACCGGCTGACGTGACCGAGAGCGTTGAACAGTCTCTAGCGGCTGCGTCCAGAGCTGGAGTCCTGATGTGGAACAGGGTTTTCAGAACAGAGGCGATAAACAGCGTAATAAATCCGGAGTTCTGCACAGGCTGCGGGATATGCGAGAGCCTCTGTCCGTACGGCGCCATAGTCATGGAGGAAAGGAAGGCGAGGTCCATAGAGGCCCTGTGCAAGGGCTGCGGTAACTGCAGTGCAGCATGCCCCACGCATGCGATAACCATGGCCCACTTCACGGATGAGCAGATCAGGGCGCAGATGAAGGCGGCAATCGGGGTGCAGAAGGAAGGGGAGACAAAGATCATCTCCTTCTGCTGTAACTGGTGCTCCTACGCGGGAGCAGACTTTGCCGGGGTTTCAAGGTTCCAATATCCCCCGAACACGAGGATAGTCAGGGTTATGTGCTCAGCAAGGGTCGATCCGGTCTTCGTCCTTGATGCCCTCGCGGGGGGGGCCGATGGCGTGCTGGTAACGGGATGCCACCTGCAGGATTGCCATTATATCGATGGAAATCTCGAGACCCTGCGGAGGTACAACCTACTGCGGGAAGTCTTTCGGAGATACGGAATGGAGGGGAGGATCAGACTCGAGTGGGTCTCCGCTTCCGAAGGGCAGAAGTTCTCGCAGATTACGAGGGAATTCATCGAGAAGGTTAAATCCCTCGGTCCCCTGTCAGAAGATGAGAGGAAGAACCTCAAGATTCTCAGGCATGTCTTCGATGGCAGGAAACTCCGTCTGACCCTGGGTCTTGCGAGAAAGACCATAAAAAAAGGCGTCCCTGAAGATAAGTATGATGAGAGGCTTTTGAAGACTGCACTGGAGGATATTGAGGCTGCACGGGGGCAGATGAAAACAGATGGCCAGAATAAAATTCCTGTTTTCATAAGTTCCACCTACGATGATCTGAAGAGACACAGAGAGGCGGTATGGCGTGGATTGCAGGATCTCGGGATAGATACCAGCGGAATGGAATTTTTTGGTGCAAGGCCCGAAATATCCCTTGATGCTTCCCTTCAGGAGCTGACCAATTGCAGGGTGTACCTTGGGATTATCGGCATGCACTATGGACCCATTGATGAAAAAACCGGAAAGTCCGTTGTTCAACTTGAATATGAGAAGGCACTGGAGAAGAAACTGGAGATTCGGATATACCTGATTCAAGAAGGAGAAGGGATTATAAAATCCCCCCAGGGTGATGGTGAACATAAGGATAAACTCAATGCATTCAAGGATCGGTTAAAGCACAACCATACGTGCAGTTTTTATAAAAATGAACAAGATCTCGCGGAACAGGTCAAGGGTGACGTGCAGCGATTCATCCGTGAGATGGGTCTCGCAGTCAAGGCATCCCAGAAATTTATACATGCCACCATCAACCATCCAACCCTTGCGAGAGGAGACGCCCTTGTCATTTCAGGAACTGTTACCGGAGCCCCTTTAAAAGAAATTGCCGTGTGGATCATGGGAGATCATTTTCATTCTCACCATACCGCCTTGGTCGGGCCCGATAATACCTTCCAATATAGTCTATCCCCGGAGGTCTCTGAAAGGATGGAGACAGGGAAGTATTATGCTGTAATTCAACATCCCATGGAAAATGGCAGGTTTGACGTGTTCCAAGCCGAATCGGGAAAAGAGACCCTGGTTAAGAATACGGCTGACGAACGATCCTTCATCATTGAGGGGAAGGATGCATTGAGAGGCACAAAAGCTGTTGAAGCACTGGCAGGTATGTTCAATAACGCAAATATTGACGATGTCTCTCTTGAATTACCCTTCTCAATTCAGGATCCGGTCATCAGAATTGATTCTATCAGCGATAAAAACGTCGGTGAAGCCTTCAACATTTCTGGGATAACCAATCTGGGTGAAGAAAATGAATTATATGTCGAAATAGCACCGTCCGCTAAAAGGAGATTTTTTCCGATGGAAAGTGTAAAAAGAGTGGCAAGTATCAGAAGAGGTGAGATGGGTAAGAATAGATGGTCGACAGATGTTGCCAGTGTGTTAATAAGGCCTCAAGAATATGAGGTGAAGGCCATGTTTAATAAAGGAATATTTACGACCGCTAAATTCTCAGTAAATTGGAGGGATCAGTAAAAAATCCAAATTTAAGGGTGATATGAGTTTATATCTTCATTTGAGAAGAAAGGTATTCCATCGTTGTTCTCATCGGAACAGAAGGACGCTTCCTGTTGCAAGGCAGATGACAGAGTACAGGAGGTCCCGTGCCATCGCCGCACATACGAAGGAGATGAGGACGGCCCCCATGGCTGCGGGATGGAGGATCCACAGACTATCTACCATGGGAGTCTCCGGGGATCATCTCCTCCACTCTCAATCCTCTGACCTGCTCCCGGACATCTTCCGCAGACGGATGTCCCTGGAGTGTTCCTGTACCCTCTCCCAACGCCGAGAGAAATATCCGTCCCGGCCATCAGGATGGAAGGGCATTTCTTTCGCTCCGGGGGAGGGACACGAGAATTTATCTTTTTGACAGATTCATGATACCACAAAGCAGAGCATAAAACTTTGAATATCTGATTCTGCAAAACCGGTGGATTGGAAGCTCGCTTCAGGTTCCCTTCCCAAAGAGATTTCGGAAGATTCGAAAAAGTGTATGTGTGTTTCAGTGCAGGGTAAAAATCCTGGTTTAGATTCACCGTGGCCTTCTTCCGGGTTACTACGGATCCCTGCTATGACCTGAGAGCGTGACCGCCCCCGTCTGGCGCTCCAAACCGGCCCACATCCTCTTCATCGATGCGGCGGTGATGGGGAAGAAGCCCGGGACCCTCGGCCTCATCGAGGCCTGCGAGGTCCATGCCGACGACCTCATCACCCATGCCCTCCCCCTGCCGGTGGTGATGGAGTACCTGGAGAAGGGAGCAAAGGCGCCGGTCACCCTGGTCGGAATACAGCCGGACTTCGGTGCTGCGGGGGAGAAGCCGACCCGGGAGGAGGAGGCAGGGCTAGGGAAACCTGCATCGGTCGTCAAGGGAATTCTTTAAGGAGCGGGGTTGTCACCGGAATCAAATGAGTTTCCCCCCTGATCACCCTGACCGGAGAGAGACGCCCGAGGAATATAGGTCCCCACGGCACCGGGAGAGCGTCCGGACCAGGGCGGCGGCCGCCAGATCTCCATTCTCCGCTGCAATTGCCACGAGGATCTCATCCCGTCCACCGAAGGGAGTGCCATGCTGGAACGCCACCCTGGCCGCGATGACCCCGGGGATCTCCTCTGCCCATTCGGCAAGGGAAGAGAGCATCTCCTCATCCAGGGATGGGGGGTTTCCTCCAGGGAGCGGGAATATCCCGTCGGAATAGGTGACCAGGGCATAGTCATCTTCATCACCGCATGCAGATTTCATGTCCCGCAGGATCTCTGCCAGGGTGGTATAGTCCAAAAACCGGTCCATGGACCCGATAACGTCCGCCGGCTCCGGGTTCCGGAGGACGCATCCATCCACATCGAGATCCCCGATAACGACCTTCGGCCACGGGCTGCTCTTGAAACCTTCAATAACGGCTGTTTCGATCCCGTGCCCGACAAGGATCTCGAGGGTATCTGGTAGGGAGGTGCTGTTGAGGGTTATGAGCGTCTTCTCCCCGTTGATTCCGGCGACAGCCGCGGCACCGGCCTCGTACATGATTGTCGTGTCTTTTCCATGAGGGATCTCCATGGCATGGCGTCCGGCATGCTTTATGGTACCGACCGGGCCGTACCTGGCAAGGAGCGGGATGAGGGTCCGGATGAACGTTGTCTTTCCAGAACCGGAAGAACCTGCAACAGGGATGACTTTCACCATGCACCCCTGATGTCTGTATCTGTCATGGGTGATGAAACCTTTCCTGAGGCGGCCCATGGTATTTTCCGAAGGGATCGCGGGATGCAGGAACAGCGAGAAGACTGCGGGGAATTGAACCTCTCCCTGGTAGGGTTTCCCGGGCAACAGGAGATCAGCGGCCGATGGTTAGGGGCTTATGAGGTGAGGTTCTCCAGAAACATCCGGTGCAGCCTCATATCACCGGATAGCTCCGGGTGGAAGCACAATCCCAGGTGTTTTCCCTGCATCACCGCCACCGGTGCCCCGTCCACATCGGCAAGCACCTCCACCCCTTCCCCGAGGCGCGAGATGACGGGCGCCCGGATGAAGACTGCGTGAAATGGCGCACCAAGGCCCTTGATGACCAGATCTGCCTCGAAGGAGTCCTTCTGCCGGCCGAAGGCGTTCCGCTTTACGTCGATGTCCAGGAGCCCGAGGGGCTTCACCCGGGGGTCGGGAACCCCTTTCGACAGGAGGATGAGGCCTGCGCAGGTGGCGAAGACCCCGCCACCGAACTCTTCGAGGGGTTTTCGCATCCCGTTCTTGTCGATCAGCCGGGATATAGTGGTGGACTCCCCGCCGGGAATGACAAGCCCGTCGCACGAATGGATCTGATCCGCTCTCCGAACCGTGAAGACCTCGGAACCTTCAGAGAGGCCCGATTCGGCAAGAGCCCTCCTGAAGGCCTCGATATGCTCCGAGACATCCCCCTGGAGATCGAGGACGCCGATCCTAACGCCCACGGTACTGGAGCACCTCGTCCTTCTTGAGGAGGTGGATGTCGAGGCCCTTCATCGCCTCGCCCAGGTTCCGGGAGACCTCGGCGATGGTGCGGGGGTCGTCGTAGTGGTTCACCGCCTCGACAATGGACTTGGCCATCAGCTGCGGGTTCTGGGAGAGGAAAATCCCCGACCCGACAAAGACCCCGTCCGCCCCGAGCTGCATCATCATCGCCGCATCGGACGGTGTTGCGATCCCCCCGGCCGAAAAGTTCACGACCGGGAGCCGCCCGCGCTTTGCCGTCTCCAGGACGAGGGCAGAGGGGGCCTCGATCTCCCGGGCCCGGTCCGTCATCTCCTGGGTGGACTTTCCCTGGAGGGCGCGGATCTCCCCCATGATGTTCCTCATGTGCCGCACTGCCTCGACGACGTTCCCTGTCCCTGCCTCCCCTTTGGTCCGGATCATGGCCGCACCCTCGTCTATACGGCGGAGGGCCTCCCCCAGGTCCCGGGCACCGCAGACGAAGGGAACCGAGAAGAGGCTCTTGTCGATGTGGAACTGCTCGTCAGCAGGGGTCAGCACCTCGCTCTCGTCGATCATGTCCACCCCGAGGACCTCGAGGATCTGGGCCTCCACGAAGTGGCCGATCCTCACCTTGGCCATGACCGGGATGGAGACCCTGTCCATGATCTCCGTGATCCGGGCAGGGTCGGCCATCCGCGCGACACCTCCCACCTTCCTGATCTCGGCCGGCACCCGCTCCAGGGCCATGACGGCCACCGCCCCGGCCTCCTCCGCGATCCCCGCCTGCTCGGCGTTCACCACGTCCATGATGACCCCTCCCTTCTGCATGGACGCGAAGCCGCGCTTGAGGAGTTCGGTGCCGAACCTGAGTTCCTCCAGCTTCATAGCATGCTACGTACGCAGGTTAACCCAATAAAAATAGCGCGGAGACGAGGATGGCCGAGAGGAGGAGGGTTGTTACCCGCACGGCGCGGATGACCTCCCGGCCCCCTTCTTCCAGGCTCTTCTCCCCCGTTCCCATGGTGTAGACCCCCGGCTTCTCGAACCGGACCCCGACTCCACCTGCCATGAGGGCCATAGGGATCCCCCCGTTCAGGCCGGGCCGCTTCCGCGCGTCCCTCCTGAGGGAGGAGAGGGCCGGCCCGAGTCTCCCCTTCGCCGCGAAGTACGTAAGGAGAAGGAGACCGGTCACCCGGGCCGGGACCCAGGTGAGGAGATCATCCATCCGCGCTGGGAACCACCCGATCTGCCCGCGGTGGTCCCGGTAGCCGAGCATGGCGTCCATCGTGTTGAATGCCCGGTAGAAGGCAGCAGCAGCGAGGCCGAGTCCCAGGGGAGAGAAGATGGCGAAGAAGAGGAGGGGCGCGGTGATGCTGTCCACCAGGTTCTCTGATACCGACTCGTACGCGGCAGAGAGGATCTCCTCCCGGGAGAGGGCATTTGTGTCCCGGCTCACCATCCTCCCCGCAGCTCTCCGGCCATCTTCCAGGTTCTCCTGCACTCCTGCTCTCACCGCGCGGGCATGCTCCTCGAGGGCCCGCCAGGCGAAGGTAATCTTCAGGAGAAAGGGGCCGAGGAGAAGGGCAGCAAGGAACGGTGCGAACCGGTCTACAAGGAGGAAGGGGAGGGCGAAGAGGCACGCGGTCCCGATCCCGCAGATGATGCCGGCAGCCCTCTGGATCCCGGAGGTCCAGCGGCGTGGATCCCCCCACCACCCGATGAACTGCCCGAGAAGCGCGACCGGGTGCCAGCGGCTCCCCGGATCCCCAATGGCACGGTCCACCCCCAGGGCCCCGGCAAGGACTAGCCCTGCTGCAGCCATGGGACGAGGAGGCCGGCGAGGAGGGCGAAGAAGGCGAGGTCCTTGAGGACCCCCAGTCCGGGCAGAAAGGAGGCCACATACAGGAGGAGACCCGCCGCGACGGGCACCACGCGGGGCCAGGGCACCTTGACCCTTTCGGGTTCCTTCTCCTCTTTCTTCTCAACCTGTTGCGGGAGGGGCTTCCGGACGAAGACCCTCATCTCACACTTCGTCCTCCCGTAGCCGGTCACCACCTCGATCATGAAGGCCCCCTCCTCCGCATCCTCGAAGATGGGGATCTCGTACTCGGTCTGGCCCTGGATGAAGAGGTTCTCGTGGGTGAAGGAGGTGAACCGGGCCGGGTTCATGGCGGAGAGGCTGACATGGAGGGGGTGGCCGTGGTTGTTGAAGGAGAGGACCAGGCTCTTCCCTGCCTCAGCCTGGACCTGGGCCGGGAGCTCGATGGAGTTGATTGCCTTCCTGTTCAGGTGGATCTCGAACGCACCCATGATCTCCCCTCACTCCCCCTTCGGGTCTCTCGGGATGAGGTCCGGGATCCCGTCGCTGATCGGGTACTCGACCGAGCAGACCCCGCAGAAGAGGCCACCCTCGAGGATCTCTCCCCCTTCCTCATCGGCGGAACGGAGGGCGAGATCCCCCTTGCAGACCGGGCAGCAGAGGATATCGAGGAGGGATCTCTTCATAGCTCCTTCCTCAGGTCGATGATATGGGAGATGTCGGGCCCCGTGGAGATGAGGGTCACGGGGGCACCGATATCTTCCTCAGCTTTCTTTATGAACTCCTTTGCCACCTTCGAGAGCTTGTTGTAGTCCGAGCACCCGAGGCAGCCGGGGTCGATCCGGTCGATACCGGTGATGGCGGCCTGGGTGCACCCGTTGATCATCGCCGAGTACCTGGCCCTCTCGCCGTCCCAGTTCCCGATCCTCCTCGGACGGTGGGTCACGGTCCCGAACTCCTCGATCCCGAGTTCATGGGCCTCCTCAGGGGTCATCTCGGTGGTGAAGGGGCCTGCCCCCACCCGTGTCGGGTACGCCTTGAAGACAGCGATCACGTCATCGATCCGGGTCGGGCCGACCCCGTTATCCGCAGCGATCTGGGAGGCCGATGTGTCCTTGGAGGTCACGTAGGGGTAGGTGCCGAAGTAAAGGGAGATATAGAACCCCTGGGTACCCTCGATGAGCACGAACTCCCCGTCGTCCAGCGACTCGTTGATCTCGGCCGGGACGTCCATCAGGTACTCGGAGAGCTCAGGAACGTCCTTTGCCTGCCGGCCGATACGCATCACCCTGTCGGCATTGGCCGGGCCGCAGCCAGTCCCCGTTGACCCGATGGTCTTCGAGAGGTGTTCGCTCCCCTTGTCCCGCTGGATATGGACTTCATCGATGATCCCGCACCGCTCATCAACAAAAGCCCTCCCCTTCACCCCGAGGAGGTCCACCTCTTTGAGGAAGACCCGCGGGTCCACGAGGACCCCTGTCCCGATGCAGAGGAGGGCCTCCTCGTACACGAAGCCGCTCGGCACCATCCGGACCCCGTATGTCTTATCCCCGATATTGACCGTGTGCCCCGCGTTCGGGCCGACACCGCCCCGGGAGATGATGGCCGGCCTGTCCCGCCGGGCGATGTGTGCTACGATCTTTCCCTTCCCCTCGTCGCCGAAGAAACCCCCCACGATGATTGTGCAGGCCATTGCTCGATCATATAGAATACGGGATGATGGGATTAAAGGTTTATGATGTATGAACGTCACAGGATGGACCGACCTCCGACGGTGGGAGAGGGGGTGGTTCATCCTTAACCGACGTGCTCCCTCGCAGGTCCCCGGATAAAGGTAAGGTATTAATCGATTCATCCCCCATCCTGAACCGGCAAGACCCCATGAAAACCGACGGTAGGAAGGTTGCCGTCTTCCAGCATATGGAGACAGAAGGCCCGGGCTTCTTCACGGAGATCCTGGGATCAAGGGGAGTTTCCTGTGAGATCCACCGGCTGTACGAGACGGGCGAAGTACCCGCAGGGATCTCCTCTCCCCTCATCATCATGGGAGGAGGCATGTCGGTCAACGACGAGAAGGAGTTCCCCTTCCTCGCCCGGGAGAAAGAGATCATCCGAAGGTATATCCGCGAGGGGAAGCCTGTGGTCGGGATATGCCTCGGGGCGCAGCTGATCGCGGATGCCACCGGATCACGGGTGTATCCCGGCACGAAGGAGTTCGGGTGGTGCGGGATCGCGAGGGAGAGCCCGGAATATTTTCAGAGGTTCCCCGACCGGATGGAGGTCTTCCAGTTCCACGGCGATACCTTCGATCTCCCCACGGGCGCGGTTCTCCTCTGGAAGAACAATGATGTGAAACACCAGATGTTCCTCTTCGGGAGTGCGGCGGGTGTCCAGTTCCACCCGGAGATCACACTCCCTCTCGTCAGGGAGTGGGCAAAGGAGCTTCCTGCCCGTGGGATCGACAGGCTCATCGCCGAATCCTCCCGGAACATCCCTCTCTCCCATGCCTTCTGCGAAGAGCTGGTGGACCGGTTCCTCCTGCAGGTGTTGATATGAGGAAGATCCAGGGTTTTCTCCTCGATCTCGATGGAGTTCTCTATGTGGGTAGCCAGCCCGTTCCGGGAGCCGTGGAAGCCCTTAACATCCTGCGGGAACGGGGCTGCCCCGTCCGTTTCGTCTCCAACTCAACACGGCGATCCCGTGCCTCGGTAGCCGGCCGGCTCAGGGCGATGGGGTTCTCCGTAGCCGAGAAGGAGATCTTCACGCCGGCCGTTGCGGCAGCATCCATGCTCGGGAGGGAGGGGAAGACCGCCTTTCTCGTCACCACGGGCGATGCTCACCGGGACTTTGAAGATGCAGGCATCACAGTGACCGGGGATCACCCTGATGTCGTGGTCATCGGAGATGCGGGCGACCGCTTCACCTACGAGCTCCTCAACCGTGCCATGAGGATGATGCTCTCGGGCGCACAGCTGATTGCCCTGGAGAGGGATCGCACCTGGATGGGGGCGGACGGGCTCATGCTCTCGGCCGGTCCCTTCGCCACGGCCCTCGAGTACGCCACGGGGAAGGAGGCGATATGCGTGGGGAAGCCTTCCCCGGGTTTCTTCTCCACCGCCCTCGAGGGGCTCGGTGTCCCTGCTTCCGGGGCTGCCATGGTCGGCGATGATATCGAGACCGACATTGGCGGGGCACAGGGGTGCGGGATGCAAGGGATTCTGGTCCGGACCGGTAAGTTCCGCGAGGAGCTCCTGGCCTCCTCCGGCGTTATCCCCGACCTCATCATCGATTCCGTTGCCGATCTTTCGCGGACCCTGTAATATCAGCCCGGTGTGCCAGGCGCTCCATCCCAAGTGAGGATCCCGTGAGCCTTGCCCTCCCCAGGTCCCTCATCCCCCGCCCCGAAAGTCCGTGCGAGGGCCGTCTCGCAGTACTCCCGGGAGACATCGATCCCGATGAACCGGCGCCCGAGCGCCCTGGCGACCCTGGTCGTTGTCCCTGCCCCGTTGAAGGGGTCGAGGACGAGGTCGCCCCTGTAGGAGAAGAGCTTCATCACCCTCCTGGGGAGCTCCTCGGGGAACATGGCCGGATGGTTGTGCTCCCTCATCCGGTGCTCGGGAGGAAAGGTCCACTTCGCCATCACCCACTCCTTGAACTCCGCAACAGTGATGTCGATGTCGTCGCGGCGTCCTGCTTTCTTGTGAGTCTCCTTGTCGAAGATCTCGATGAACTCCCAGGTGTACTTCAGGTATGGCATGGAGGGCGACTTCCAGGACCCCCAGGCGGTGTACTTGGCGTTGTAGTTGTTCTTCTCCCAGAGGACTTCGGCCTTCCAGAGGAAACCGGCCTCCATAAGCTGCCGGGAGATCAGGTGATGTGTAGGGATATAGTCCGAGAAGAGGGGCTGGATGTTCACCGCCATCCTGCCCCCGGGCTTCACCACCCGGTAGCACTCCTTCCATACCCCGGCCAGGCGCTGGAAATATTCGTTCCACTCCCGGGTGTCGTCCCGGGGATCCCCGGCATAGGCATGGCCGAAGTTGTAGGGAGGTGAGGTGAGGACCAGGTCAACGCTCGCCGTTGGGATTTCCCTGAGCACAGCCTCCGCGTCGCCACAGATGATCCGGTTCTCGAAGGCCCGTATCCCTTCGGGTTCGTCGGTCGGGATCCGGTCTTTCCGGTCCTTGGTGCCCCTCCGGATCCGCTCCTTTCCCGGCTTGTCCCGCACCTTCTCGGGCCTCATAGCCTCCGGTTCCCTCCAGGAACCGGTTGGTCTCCATTGTGTTTAAGAGTAGCCACCGACAGCCTGGATCTTCTGTTTTTCGGGGCCCGAGTGCCCTCCGAATGACCTTGTTCACCTGGCTTCTCCTCATGATAACAGGGTACCGGGCCGCCCTCGCGGCGATAAAATCGAAGGTTGCTCCGTACATGGGAGGGAGAGGTAGGGTGGACCATAAACTGCTTTAGGGTGCGCACGGTGAAAGTGGGGGGAACCCGCCTTCCTTACAGTACCTATCCCACGCCGCAGGCGAGGCTTTAATCATATGGTGGGGAGAGATACATCTGCGTTCATATGCTTGAGATCACGGACCTGCATGTCGAGGTGGGGGAGAAGGAGATCCTCCATGACATCAACCTCAGGATCGGGGACGGGGAGACCCATGTCCTCATGGGGCCCAATGGCTCGGGAAAGAGCACCCTCCTCATGACCATCATGGGGTTCTCGGGCTACAAGGTCACCCAGGGGAAGATCGTGTACAACGGGATGGATATCACTGGCCTCCCGGTGAACGAGCGGGCGAAGGCTGGGATAGGACTCATGTTCCAGCGCCCGCCCACGGTCGGGGGGCTGAAGCTCGGGAAGCTCCTCACCGCCACGTCAGGAGAAAACCAGGCGGCGATCATGGAGTATGCCAAGACGGTGCACATGCTCACCTTCCTCGGCAGGGACGTAAACAAAGGGTTCTCGGGAGGGGAGATCAAGCGGAGCGAGATCCTCCAGCTCATGGTTCAGCACCCGGACTTCGTGATGCTCGATGAGCCGGAGAGCGGGGTGGACCTCGAGAACATCTCCCTTATCGGCGCGGCCATCGGGAAACTCCTGGAGAAGGACCTGCATATCATCCACAGGAAGAAGAGCGGGCTTATCATCACCCATACCGGCTTCATCCTGGATTACCTGGATGCGAACGTCGGCCACATGATGTGCGACGGGGTCATCAAGTGCCGGGGGAACCCGAGGGAGATGCTCAAGGAGATCAAGGAACGGGGTTACCGGGAGTGCATGGAATGCCAGAAGGTCTAGGTGCGCCGTTCATCTCCCCCGAGGACCGGGAGCGGCTCCAGCAGTCCGGGATCGAGCTCTCGATGATCAACCGGTGCGGGTCTTACATGCAGGCGAACCAGGATGTCCTGCACGCCACCTGCTCTGCCGAGGGGATCGAGGTTCTTTCCATCGCCGATGCTCTCAAGCGGTATGACTGGCTGGAGGAGTACTACTGGAAGGTCATACCAAAGGACAGGGACCAGTATACGAAAGCCGTGGCTGCCCAGGAGAACCCGAAGGGATATGTCATCATCGGGCACACGGGGACAAAGAACATCCTCCCCGTGCAGGCATGCCTGTACCTGGGGCGCGAGCAGATCCAGTACGTCCATAACATCATCATCGCCGAGGAGGGGGCGGAACTGCACATCGTCTCAGGGTGTGCGAGCGGAAAGCACGTCGGGAAAGGCGGTGCCCACTACGGGATCTCGGAGTTCTACGTAAAGAAGAACGCGAAGATCTCCTTCACCATGATCCATACCTGGGGCGAGGAGATCGAGGTGTACCCCAGGTCTGCGTCCATCGTAGAGGAAAACGGCACCTTCCTCTCCAACTACATCTGCATGCAGCCGGTGAAGAAGGTGCAGATGTACCCGACGGCCAACCTCAACGGGAAGAACTCGGTGGCCCGGTTCTCGAGCATCGTCATCGCCTCCCCGACCTCGTATCTCGACATCGGGTCCCGGGCCATCCTCGGGGCACCAGGGGCGAGTGCAGAGCTCATCACCCGTGCCATTACCCGGGGCGGCACCATCATCTCGCGGGGCGAGATCCGGGGCAACACAGACAGGACCCGGGGGCACCTGGAGTGTAAGGGGCTCATCCTCAGGGACGGGATCATCCACGCCATCCCGGAGATCGAGGGGGCTGTGGTGGGCACCGAGCTCTCCCACGAGGCAGCGGTGGGGAAGATCGCGCAGGACGAGATCGAGTACCTCATGGCGCGGGGGCTCTCAGAGGAGGAAGCGACTGCGACCATCATCAGGGGATTCCTCGACGTGAAGATCACCGGCCTTCCCGAGGTCCTGCAGCAGCAGATCGATGCGGCCATCGACAAGGCGGAATCAGGGTTCTAGATGGCGATGGATCCCTTCACCGGACAGCGCCGGCAGATGGTGGAGCTGCAGATCCGTGCCAGGGGCGTCCGCAACGAGCGGGTGCTCGCGGTTATGGAAAAGGTGCCCCGGCATCTCTTTGTTCCCGAAAAGATGAGGCGGGAAGCGTATGATGACCGGCCCCTGCCCATCGGCGACGGCCAGACCATATCCCAGCCCTACATCGTGGCCCTCATGACAGATCTCCTCGACCCGCATATCGGGGACAGGATCCTGGAGATCGGGGCCGGGAGCGGGTACCAGGCGGCCATCCTCTCCGAACTCGCCTCAGAGGTGATCACCATCGAGCGCATCCCTGCCGTTGCGGCGCGGGCGAGGAGAAACCTCTCCACGGCCGGAAGCCGTCCCATCGAGGTCATCGTGGGGGACGGGACCCTGGGGTACCCAAAGAAAGCTCCCTACCAGGGGATCCTCGTCACGGCGGGCACCCCGGAGATTCCCCCGCCCCTCATCGGGCAGCTCGCCGATGGAGGCAGGCTGGTCGCTCCCGTGGGACCGCACGGGATCCAGGAGCTGGTCCGCCTCGTGAGGGAGGGGGAGAGGATCCGGCGGGAATCCCACGGGGGGGTCGTCTTCGTCCCCCTCATCGGGGAGCACGGCTGGAGGGAAGATGAGGAGTAAGGAGGTCCTTGATATCACCCGTCCCCTGGGAGAGAACGTTCCCCTCTATCCCGGTGAAGGAAAGCCGGTCTTCCGACCGAGAGAGCGTGACGGCTATACCTGTACCGATCTCCAGCTCACAACCCATACCGGAACCCACCTGGACGCACCCTCGCACTACCTTGGTG
>Ga0315279_10004628_pt1 | contig 18389 bp, 20 predicted proteins | sample YL17G06_20_MG_FD_203694 | JGI IMG/M metagenome (GOLD analysis project Ga0315279, IMG submission 203694) | Sediment microbial communities from Yellowstone Lake, YNP, Wyoming, USA - YL17G06_20 | ecosystem: Environmental > Aquatic > Freshwater > Lake > Sediment | place: USA: Wyoming | collected... | reverse complement strand
GGGGAGAACTGAGGGCAGGGTTCGTTTATCACAACAACCCGTTGCGGACCAATCCGAATCCCAAACGGGTGATTGCTGGGTATAAAAAGCTCGATCTTTTGGTTGTCATTGACACGGTTCTTTCTGAAACTGCATCGATTGCCCATTATGTCCTGCCCGAATCATTCTACCTGGAGCGTAATGAGGCGGTGGACACAAAGCACAGCGGGAAAAAGGCTCAAGTCAGCATCCAGCAGAAAGTGGTTAATCCGTTATACAATACAAAATCCGGAACACAGATCATTATTGAGCTGGCGAAATACCTTGGTGCTAAAAAATATTTTGACTTCGGTATCGACGAGGCCAACCGTCTCCGGCTTCAACCCCTCGATGTATCATTGGAAGAACTGAAGAAAAAGGGCTTTCTCTTTGTCGGTGAGGAATGGAAGGAAGGTTTTGATAAGCTGGAGACCCCGTCCGGAAAGGTGGAGATCTATTCAAAGGTGCTGAAGGATCTCGGGTTCCCACCGATCCCAAAGTGGGAGGAACCCTTGGTCTCTCCTGATCCAGAGGACCCCCATTCTTTCCGGTTGCTTCACGGGAAGCAGGCGATCCATACTCATTCGATGACGGCAAATCAACCTTATCTCATGGAGATCAGCCGCTACTATGACATGGTAAGGCTCTGGATGAATTCGGGTCGGGGAAAAGAGTTGGGACTTAAGGATGGGGATGAAGTGGAGGTTGAATCAAAGGTGGGAAAAGGGAAGATGAGGGTAAGGCTCACGGAAGGGATCCATCCTTCTGCTGTATGGTTGCCAAGCGGATATGGAATATTTTCCCGGGGCCTGGAGAACGCATTTAATGTGGGGCTCTCCTACAACGATTTTGTCCCGACCCTCTTTGATCCGGCAGTGGGCCATGCCATGACCTCTGAGGTAATCGTCCAGATCAGGAAGGCATAGGGCAAGCCTCGGGCTTTTTAAATTCCATCAGAAATGCAGGGTTCATGCCTTGCAAAGGAAAGAGATGCCAAGGTACGGGATGTTCATTGATGCAACTAAATGCGTGGGATGCCATGCGTGCCGGGTGGCCTGCCAGAATCAGAATGAATTACCTCCCCGGGAAAACTTCAACCGCATCGAAGAAAGGGAATACGGGAGATTTCCGGACTTCAACCGGGAGTTCATCCCTGTCCAATGCCAGCATTGCGAAAATCCTCCCTGTTTAACAGTCTGTCCCACTGGAGCCACCTATAAGAGGAAGGACGGCGTAGTATTGATCGATGAAAAAAAATGTGTAGGATGCAAATACTGCATGGTGGCCTGTCCTTACTCGGCAAGGGTGATTAGCAAGGGAAAAGGCATTGTCGAGAAGTGCCGGTTCTGCATCGAGATGGTCGAAAAGGGAGGGCAACCGGCTTGTGTGACAACCTGTATGACAGGGGTGAGGACATTTGGGGATCTCAATGATCCGAAGAGTGAGATCTCGATAAAGATTGGCAGATTTAAGGCCAAGGCTTTACGAGCAGACCTGAATACCAGGCCATCCATATTTTATCGGAAGGCATAGAAAATGGATGTGAACTTCAAAGCCCAGAAAGCCGATGTGGCTCGTCTCCTCTCATGGCTCCTCACCGAACCCGATGAGGAGATGGTTAAGGCATTAAGCAATGGAGAGATCCACCGTTTATTCTCCGACTATTTCAAATCGATCCACGGGAGCATCCCGTCCTTGGAAGGATTACTTCCCCAGCGTGATCAACCCAATCTTCTTCACCTGATGAGGGAGGACTATCGAAGGCTCTTTCAAGATTCCACGAGAAGCGATTTATGTTGGGTCGAGTCTGTTCATAAACTGTGGACAAATGACCCGGAATGCCGGTTGTCAATGGCAAAAGAGAAAGGGTATTTGATGGGAGATTCAGCCCTCCATATGATCGATCTCTATGGTTGTCTCAGGTTAGAAGTTTCCGAAGAATATACCGGTCTTCCAGACCACATTGTCCTGGAGCTGGAATTTTTAGCCATCCTTCTGGAGACTTTTTCGGAGGAGGAGGTCAGGATTTTCCTGAAGGATCATCTCGATTGGGTCCCCCGAATGGTGATCCGTGCAAAGGACTATCAACCTTCAGCGTTTTACCTTTCTGTTTTTGAGGCCCTGGGAACCTTCATCGAATTAGAGACGAAGGAGATGGGAAAGGAGGTTTTGCCCGGTGTTGAATAGACGCAAAAGAAAAGCCTTGATAATTTTGCCAATTATTACGTTGCTTGTTTCAGCCTTCCTTTTAGTCTGTCATTTGAACAGCGGAAGAAAAGATGCCGGCATGGCAGAAGATTTATGGCGATTGGTTCAATCGCCTACGGTTTCTGCAGAAAAAGTGACAGCCTTCTCTAAAGATTTCCCGGCAGGGTTCAGGGATGCCTCTATGGGAAAACTGTCAGGTCCTGTTAAGGTAGAGGGAGGTTGAAGTTAAATACTTTCGCCGTAGGCGGAAATCGTCCCGTGAGTTGGAATGAAAGGGTACTAAATTTATTCAACGTTTAGGTAATCACGCAGTTGCGTTGAAGAGGAGACCAGATGGAACCTTTCTTCAAGATTCATTCCCTTCCTGTTAACTATGCTTGGGGCATACTGCCTGCGATTTACTTTTATCTCACAGGCTTGAGTGCAGCCTCCTTTGTGATCTCGACGCTGGCCAATGTCTTTGGAATAGTCAGGTTCAAAGCCGTAGGCAGAATAGGGGCAGCTCTTGCTCCTTTATGTTTAGCCATTGCCCCTGCTCTTTTGATCGCTGACTTGGAATCGCCCCAGAGGTTTTGGTACCTGATAAGGTATAATTTCTTCCCGCACTTCCAACCCACCTCACCCATGGCCTTTGGGACATGGCTTCTGAGCCTTTATCCTCTCGATGCGGTTGTCTATGCCTACTTTCTTTTTACAGAGAATCAGAGGATGGCCAAAATCTTCGGGTTGATTGGGATCCCCCTTGCTATTTCTGTCCACGGATATACTGGATTTATTTTGGCCGTAGTCCCTGGAAAGCCCCTGTGGAATACAGCGTTGATGCCTTTTCTTTTCCTGATATCCGCGATGGTATCCGGGTATGCGCTCGTTATCTTGGTGAGTATTTTGAAAGAAAAATATGTTTCCAATTCGCAAAAGCTTGCGAAAGGGTACTCCCAATATCTGAAACGCTTCAATCAGTTATTTCCCCCAGTTGATAGAGATGTGTTCGTTGACCTCACCAAACACCTTATTGGATTCATTGCCCTTGACCTCTTTCTTATCTTCAGTGAGGTGATGGTGATGTTGGTCTCGACCGAGGAATCTTACCACACTGTGCTAAGCCTTTTGACCGGGAAATTTTCCCCTCTTTTCCTTGGAATAGAGATCCTCCTCGGATCTTTTATTCCTCTTTTCATCCTCTCCTGTTCCAGAACGAAAGGAATACAGGAGTGGCAGGCAGTAGCCTCTGTTTTCGTTTTGATCGGCATCATGACGATGCGCTACGTTGTGTTGGTCGCTGGCCAAACCTTCCCTATTCAACTACTATAGGTGACTTCCATTTTGGTTTGCCAAACTTTGAATCTTTTGAGACTAATGTTCTTTACTGAATTGAAAGTGAAGAGAGATTTTTAAAAGGGCCCAAACTGGTATTCGATGCCGTCCCTGACCTCGAAGAAAATCAATGAATTCGACAAATCGAGCCCGATTGTCCGCTATGCCACAAAATGGCCGGTTTCGCTCTCGGTGATGCCAATTCTTATCTCCTTTGGGTTCTCCTTTGTGGTTGGGTTCTTCTTCGGCGTTTATCCCGCCCGAAAGGCCTCCCGCCTTGACCCCATCGTGGCTTTAAGGGCAGAATAGACGGAATGATGATAGTGGAATGAGAAAAAGTAGATAGAGAAGTAACTTTTGATTCCCCTCTATACCGTCATTGTGTATTTTATAATGAACAGGTAGGATGGGTAGCGAACTGCCAGGTGAAGAGCTGATGACCAGGATTGCCAAAGGTGATGATGATGTTTTTGAAATCCTGGTGAATCGCCATCAGGCTTCCGTTTTGAATCTTATTTGTCGTTTCATTGGGGACTCTGGATCTACAAAATCACTACTAACCTTTGCCTATAGGCTAACGAAAATAAACATTCAGAACATATTGTTGAACCATCTGGTGAGTATTAAAGAAGGAACCATTAAGGGCAATGCAGCGAAGCATCATATCAATAAAATGGTTCTATTTATTGCCGGTTTTCTATTCTGGAAAATAGAACAACCATCGCCTTTTTCATTATTTGAGGGCACTGCCGAGAAGGCTGTAGCCTGCGATCTTTCCAAGACCTCTAAATTAATTAAGCCCCTTGAGGTTTTCAAAGATAAGAGCAATTGACTCGGCGAGCCCGGCATCCCATAACAAGAGAGGATCTTTATGAAAGATACGGAATACCAACGGGCAGAACGAAATCCCTCATTGATTTACCTGTTCACCTCTTTTTTAAGACTTGGAACCACTGCATTTGGCGGTCCCGCCATGATCGCCTATATTCGTAAAATGGCAGTAGATCAAAAACGTTGGTTGGACGAGAAGACGGCTCGTGATGGTATTGCCTTATGTCAGGCGATACCAGGTGCAACAGCTATGCAGATGTCTGCCTATGTGGGAATAAGAGCCAGAGGAGTGGCAGGAGCAGCCGCAAGTTTCATTGGATTTGGCCTTCCCACATTTCTTTTCATGATGGTCCTATCTGCCCTCTATGCAAGGACGCATACATTACCTTCAGTCGTTTCAGTATTTAACGGACTTCAAGCCATCGTTGTTGCTCTTGTCGCTAATGCTACTCTGTCATTCGGTAAGACCTCAATGAAAAACTGGAGAAATATTATCAATGCGATAATCGCCGCGGGTCTGTTTGGATTAAAGGTCAATCCCATCCTGGTCATTATCATAGCGGCCTTTTTAGGGATAATCCTTTATAACAAACAACCTCTTTCTCCTGCAGTAGACACCATGGAAAAAGCACATGCTCCAAAATATCTTTTGTTAATATTATTGGTTACGGCCATAGGGTTTACGGCCTTTTATTTTTTAGACCGAAAGCTGTTCGACCTTGCCACCCTCATGTTCAGGATAGATTTATTTGCTTTCGGAGGTGGATTTGCCTCTGTCCCTCTTATGTTTCACGAAGTCGTTGAGGTTCGTTCATGGTTGGATGGTCCCACGCTTTTGAACGGAATTGCCTTGGGGCAGGTAACTCCAGGACCTATTGTAATTACAGCGACCTTTATCGGGTATTTGATAAAAGGCCCTCTCGGCGGGGTGATTGCCACCATCTGTGTATTTTTGCCTTCTTTCATGATCGTTGTTGGAATTGTCCCTTATTTTGACCGCTTGCGCAGTTCGCCCTATTTTAAAAAGGTTATCGCCGGTATATTGTGCTCTTTTGTAGGCCTTCTCCTTACAGTGACAATTCGTTTTGCCTTGGACATCCCCTGGGATGTTCCTCGCTTTCTTCTTTCAGGCGCAGCATTTGTTTCGCTAATTCTAAAGGTTGATATTCTCTGGGTAGTCCTGATAGGGACAGTCATTTCTTTAATCGTGTTGTAGATAGCCCATGCCTCCGACGGTTTTGTCGAGATCGTGGAAAGCTTTGTCGAAAGATTTGAATGCTTGATATTAAAATGAAAGTTGGCGATTTGGCCGAAACTGCCTTCGACACCGTTGTCGAAAGAATTTAATTCTTGAAAGAGATTTCAGACCTTCCCAAGATTTACCAACTCCTTGTGATTCCTAAGCATTCAGTCTCCTTCCAAAGATGTTTTAAATTCTGGCATTAAAGTTGCTTCATTTAAGGTTAATTTTAACTGATAGAGGTTCCAATGTTAGGTAGGCACAAATTATTACTTCTTATCCCTGCAGTAATTCTCATCCCCATTCTACTCGGTATGACCCCCTTGAACATGGCTCATAGAATGGCGAGCGGGGGTCCTTTCACTCACTGCAAGCAAGCCCAATGGAGCAATCACTGTTCTTTCCGTTCCATCGTGTCTCATGATGACCTTACTAGTGTAACCTTAAATTCAATTCCATTTGTCCAGGAACCGATGACTTCGCTCGATTTCCAAGCTTTGGCCTCTAACTCCATTCACTCCAATATCTTCTTCTATTCTGTTCCTCTTCGCTGTTAATTTCCATCCGAAGTAACTCATCTATTTAATTCATCTCATTCGTAAAATTACTACATAAGAAATTCTATCGACTATTTTCTCCTCAGAGGTCAAGAAATGTGAACTGAGGGAGTTGAAACTCAAGAATAAAGGAGGTGATTTCAATGAAAAAGACCATCATCATCGGTTTGAGTCTGGCTTTAGGGTTAGCACTGATGGCAACTGTTGCATTGGCCTGGGGTCCTGGATTCGGGCCTGGGTTCGGCCGAGGCTTTGGTGGACCAGCGTATGGTTCCCCCCCTATCCCAAACCTGACGGCAGAGCAGTCTTCTAAGATCCAAACATTGAGGGAGACTTTTTTAAAAGAGATCGAACCTCTTCAGAAGGATCTTTTAACCGGGAGGACAGAGCTCCGAAACCTTTGGCTGAGTTCGAATGCTGATCCTGCTGTTATCACTGCTAAGCAGAAGGAGATTTTTGATCTCCAATCGAAACTCCAGGAGAAGGCCACCAATCTTGGTCTCGAGATCAGGAAGGTGCTGACACCGGAGCAATTGGCTCAGTTGCCGGCTTTTGGGCCTGGCGTAGGCTTTGGGCCAGGCATGGGTTTTGGTCCCCGAATGGGCATGAATGCCCTATGGGTCGCTGGTAAGCCAAGTAGCAGGGCGGAGAATTTCCGCCCTGCTACTCTTGCTGAGCAAGAGGTAGGAACATGAAAAGAATAAAGATTTTAATTGTAGAGGACGATGTTTTCTCAAGGGGAGCCATGGAGAAGATTCTTGAAAGTTACGATTACGAGACTTCTTCCTGTACAACGGCAGAAGAAGCGATTATAAAGTTACAAGAGGAATTTTTCGGAATCCTGATCACTGACCTCCAGATGGGGGGAATGGATGGACTTGAGCTGATCAAGGAGGCCAGGAGAATCTATCCGCAAATCCCCTCCATCTTAGTGACCGGTCTTGCAAGCGATGAGATTAGACTGAAGGCAAAGGAGGAAGGTGTGAACGGATTCTTCCCTAAGCCTATCGAATGGGGTGAACTCATTGGTTTGCTGGATGTTTTCACAAAGACGGGGAGGGGCAGGAATCAGAATAGCGAAAAGAATAGCGGAAAAATGAAATATTCATTATTGCAGTGTGGAATCTTTATTATGCTCATACTTTCTTTATTCGCTTTATTCGCCATTCAGATGTCGGTGGCCCAGGAACGGTCTCTTAAATTGGATAAGCCAAGCTTGAGGACGGGCAGTCAGGGAACGTGTTGGGATTCCTCATCCTTTACATTTACTGAGGCGCAGAAGAAGGCACTCGAAACCCTTCGCCGCGCCTATATGGCAGAGGCAATCCCGATAAGGACGGGTCTTTTCGCCTTAAAGATTGAGTTGAGACATCTTTTGTCGGACCCGAATGTCCAGCCCCAGATACTCTTTGATCAGCAGAGAAAAATCTCTGCCCTTCAGGCTAAGCTTGAGGAACTCTCCTTGTCTTACCAAGTAAAAGCCAGGTCGGTATTTACAAAAGAGCAATTGGAACGGCTACCGCAAGGGTGGGCATTTGAAATGGGCTTAGGATATGAAATTCCCATTATGGATACGGGTAGAAGATCCAAGAAAGGGCTTCAATAACAAAGGAGAAACATAGGTAATGACAATGGTCCAGTTAATATGTTCAAAAAAATCACACCAGTGGTCTAAAGAGGTAGCGCCCGCCATCCTAATTTTGATTCTTACAATTTTCGTCTCCATCTTTTTAGGCGAGTTCACCTTCTTAAGAGGTTGGGAATCACTCTGTAGTGGGTTTCTTCGTTTTTTTCGATCAGCCCTCTTTCTTTGCCTTCCTATCTTTCTATTACCATCCATCTTTGGCAACCTTGGGTCCCTTATCCGGAGAAGGAAGAAGATATTTATTCAAATAAAACGAAAACAAAAACTGGAAATTCGTCCCATAAAGCACTGGCTTTCCCGACCCTTTCAAGGGATTGGCATCGGACTTCTTTTTGCTACGAAACTCCTTGGTGTTCTTCAGATCGTTACGGGATCAACAGCCACGGCCTCGATCCTTTTACCCCAAGGGCAATTTCAACTGGGACGACTTCTGATTGTCACGGGGATCACGATTCTTGTGTCCCTCGTCTTATCCACTCTCTGGACCATGGATGATCTGGGAATCAGGTACTTTAACCGGAAAGATTACGAAATCAAAATGGTTGGGAAATATGTAGGGACCCTCATGCCCATTATCTTTGGGCTATACGGGCTTTTCAGTCTCTTTGACCAGTTCTCAAAAATGCAGGCTCTCATCTACCTGTTTCAGATGGTTGTCATCCTGTATCCTTCCTTCACGGTCTTCAGCATTTTTCATGCCCATTTTGTTCAGAGGAAGGCAAGAGACTTTTCAAAAAAGTTATTCATTGAAAGAGAAGTTGGGACATTATAGAATTCAAAATAAGGATATTTGGAAAGGAGAGCATATGGAACTCATTGCAGCAGAAAATATTAGCAAGGATTATCTGGTTGGTGAGATAACGGTCAGAGCATTGAAAGGAGTCAGTTTTGAAATAGAGATTGCCTCTTTTGTTTGCTTTGTAGGACCTTCGGGGAGCGGGAAGACAACCCTTTTGAATTTGATCGGATGTCTTGATAAACCGACAGAGGGGAGTTTAAGGGTCGCTGGGACAGATGTCTTACATCTTGACCGGAATCAAAGCGCCTCCTTCCGGGGGGATAACATCGGGTTCATATTCCAGGATTTCAACCTCATCCCGGTTCTGACGGTTTTTGAGAATATCGAATACCCCCTTCTCATGGTTCAGAAAATCCCTGGAGGGGAAAGAAAAAAGAGAGTTCTTAAGCTTTTGGAGGCAGTGGGGATGATCGAGCAAAAGGACAAATACCCCGACCAGATTTCAGGCGGGCAGAAGCAAAGGGTAGCCGTAGCCCGAGCCTTGGTGACCAATCCGAAACTTGTACTGGCCGATGAACCGACGGCTAATCTCGACCATGCGACAGCCTTTACGGTAATTAATCTCATGAAAAAGATGAAAGAAGAAATGAAAACGACCTTCCTTTTCTCCACCCATGATCAGAAGATTGTCGGCGAAGCAGAGATTATCTACTCGTTGGAAGATGGAGAACTGGTCGGGAAAAAAGCTCAAGGAGGGAAGAACAATGGGTAACCTATTCAAAATCGCCATCCGTAACCTTTTACGTTATAAAAGAAGAACTTTATTGACTGCATCTCTAATCACTATTGGAGTCGTTTTCGTCCTGCTGTTTATCTCCATATCCGGCTCCTTCAAAAACATGATGATTGCCCAGGTAACCGACGCATCCCTCGGACACCTGCAGGTCCATCGAAAGGGGTATACGGCCGCCATTGACAGTCTTCCCCTCAACCTAAACCTGGGCCTCCAGGCGTACAAGAAATTGGAAAATATTCTTAAAAGTCAGCCCGAGATCGAAGCTTTTTCCCCGCGGATCAAATTCGGGGGAATGTTCAGTACCTTTGTAGAGACGACCAGCATCAGGTTAAACGGGGTATATCCGGACCAGGAATTCAAAACCGTGCCCCTCCTGCCGTCGAGAATCATCAAAGGGGAGAAAAGCCTAAACAAGGGAGAGATCATGATCCCGGAACTCCTGTCCATAGGAATGGGCGTGAAGCCCGGAGATATCGTCGTCATCGTGACTACCAATAAAGATAGTTCGGTCAACGGAAAAAAGTTTAAAGTCTCTGGGGTTCTCGAAAGTGCCCAAGGTCTCGGGGGAAGGGATGGATACGTCCACATTGAGGATGCCATGGAGGTCTTGAGGATGGAGGAGATGGAGATCAGTGAGGTGGCCATCCACCTGAAAGATTTCAGCAAGGAGGCTGCCTTCACTGAGAAGCTGGAAGGGCTGTTGGAAAAGGAAGTCAATCAAAAAGGCAAACCCATCTACGAGGTCCATCCCTGGGAAAAAATTAGCCCGTTTTATAACATTGCCCGGATGATTGATGTGATGACGATCTCCATTAAAGCCATGCTGATCGCCGTTGTCCTGATCAGCATCATGAACGTGATGATCATGGCGGTTTATGAAAGGATTAGGGAGATCGGGACGATCGCCGCCATTGGTACCCTGCCGAGGAAGATCCTATCCATGTTCATGATGGAGGGCTTCTCTCTTGGAGCCCTAGGAGTGATCGTAGGCAATTTGATCGGGTTAGGCATCATTATGATCCTCAACCTTTATGGTATCACCTTTGATTTCGGCAGGCAGAAAGGGCTCATTCTAAAAGCGACGATTGCCCCGGTCGATGTCCTGGTCGTATCCGGCATCGTCATCCTGATCTCCGTACTGGCCAGCCTGCAGCCGGCACTGAAAGCCTCGCGGATGGAGCCCATCCAGGCCTTGCGCCATGTGTAGGAGGAGAGGATGAAAAGGTCGCTTATTGGGGGATTATGCGCCCTCCTGATGTTTTCACTCATCGTGTTTGCGGCGGAAAAGAAGGAAGGAAGAATCGCCGTCGCATCGGAAGGAAAAACCACGGAGGGACCGGTCGGTGAGAGGTTAGGCCGCAGTTCTTTTTACCTCCTCTTTGACTGGAAAGGAACATTCGTAGAAGCGATTGATAACCCTTATAAACAGGCAAGAGAGGCGCCTGGGAAATCCCTGGCCGATTCTCTTCGAATTGACGAAAAAGGGGCGTTGATAGGGGGAATTGAAAAGCTCCCCAGGGATGAAAGAGACCAAGTTCGAAATTCCATGATAAGTTTTCTAACTCAAAAAAACGTAAAGGTTATCGTGGCCGAAGAATTTGGCGACGAGATAATAAAGGCAATGAAAGGCAAAGGAATAGATTGTTTTGCCTTTAAAGGCAGTGCAGTAGAGGCCGTGCAAAAGATTTTAAAAGCTGGGAAAAATAAATAGGAGGTAGTTCGGATGAAAAAGGGAATATCTGTAATGTTGACTATGTTATTTCTGGTATCAGGTATTGCGTTTGCCGGGCAGAAAGAAAAAATTGCCGTAGCCGCGAACGACCAAACCCCCGCGGCCTCGATAAGCGCCCAGGCTGGCCGCACCCCCTTTTTCCTGTTCTTCGATGAGAACGGGAAATTGATTGAGACGATTGCGAATCCTGCCAAAGATTCCCAGAATTCTGGGATCGCAGTAGCCGATTTTCTTGCCGGCAAGGGGGTGACCGTTGTCGTGGCTGAGGAATTTGGAAGCCGCATTGTTGAGGTCATGAAAAGCAAAGGGATCAGGGCTGTTACCTTCAAAGGCAGTGTGGAAGCAGCGGTAAAAAAGATTTTGCAAGCGAATTAAAATATAAAATATTTTTGCGAGGTTTAGACATGCGAAACATACTGAGAATTTTGCTGGTTTTAAGTGTCCTGATCACCGGAGTTCCGGCTTATGCAGCCATTGACGGGACTCAGCTTCTGAAACAGATTGACCGAAATTTAAACCCCGAATCTTACGAAATGTATCGTAAGCTTATTAATGTTGAGCCGAATGGCCGAAAGATGGAATATACTTTCTTCTCAGTCAAGAAAGGTCTGGATAAGCTTGCAGGCGTCTTTCTGGCTCCGGCAAGTGAGAAAGGAAGAAGCACCTTGCGTCTCGGAGATAACATGTGGCTCTATATTCCCAATGTAGGGAAGCCGATTCGAATCACCAGCCTTCAGTCCGTCATTGGAGGGGTTTTTAACAATGCGGACATCCTGAGTCTGGATTATGCGGCAGAATACAACGTGGAGAAGGTAGAAGAAAAGGGGAATGAATATTTTCTCGAACTAAAAGCAAAAACAAAGATGGTTGCCTACGACCGGTTGAACTTATGGGCGGATAAGAACAAGAAACTCCCCGTAAAAATCGAGTGCCTTACAGAAGCAGGTATGCTCATCAAGACACTCTATTTCAAGGAAATTAAAGATTTCGGAGGGGGGATCGTCAGACCATCGGTCATTGAGACGGACAGCCCTTTATATAAGGGATACAAGTCCATTATGATCTTTGCCAAGATCAAACAGAGGGATTTCAAGGATGAGGTCTTTACACTGACCTTCATGCCAAACATCGAGTCGTTAAGGTGAAAGGATAAGAAGGATGAAAAAAGGTCTTCTCTTTTTTCTCGCATGGCTGATCATCTTTCTGGGCTCCTTCGCCTTTGCGGAAGAGGAATATAAATTCGATCTCTCCGAAATAGAAAAGAAACCTTACCATTTTGGCGGCTATGTCGAACTGAGGCCGGTCCTTTTTGGATTGGATAGGGATGCATCTCTGTACAAGTTGAAATTGTTTAACCGTGACGAAGGGAAGACGATCGAAGAGTATAATGGAAGACTCCAGCTTGAAGGGAGTCTCGAAAAAGGGATTGCCCGTCTTTTTGTCAAGGCCAATTTCGATTTGCAATATTCCTATCTCGGCTGGGAACACAGTGAACCGAAGAGGATGATCTACGAAGGATATCTTTCCCTTAAACCCACCCCCTCCCTCAGCTTCAAATTCGGAAAGCAGACCCTGCTCTGGGGCAAGGGGTATGCCTTTAACCCGGTAGCCTTTGTCAGCAGACCCAAAGATCCCGATGACCCCGAGCTGGCCATTGAAGGCTACATCAGTGCCTCCGCGGATTATATCAAAAGCTTCCAGGGTCCGCTTAAAACGGTCTCGTTCACTCCCGTGATCTTTCCTGTCTATAAGGATGTCAACGACGATTTCGGGACGGTAAACAGGCTCAACTTCGCAGCGAAGCTATATTTCCTCTTCTATGATACGGACATCGACTTTTTGGCCATGACAGGTGGGAGCCGGACAAGCCGCGTAGGATTTGATTTTTCAAAAAACATTACCACCAATTTGGAAATCCATGGGGAGTTTGCCTTTATCAATAATCAAAAAAGCAGAGTCATCGACAGTCAGGGGAATATTTCTGAAGCAAAATTTGATGCGAAGAGTTACCTTCTTGGGATCCGCTACCTGACTGCTTCGGAGACGACATTTATTTTTGAATATTATCGGAATGGAACTGGATTTAGTCACCTTGAAATGAAAGACTACTTGACCTTCATCGACAGGGGATATGACCTGTTTTTATTAAATGGAAACGATTCCCTGTTGAAGAAAGCGGCGAGTGTGACCGAAGGCAATTATGGAAGAATCAATCCCTCGAAAGACTACCTCTATCTCCGCATCAGCCAGAAAGAGCCCTTCAACATTCTTTATTTTACGCCAGCGATCACAACCATTATGAATTTGAATGACCGGAGCCTCTCCCTTTCTCCCGAATTGTTATATACGGGAATAAAGAATCTTGAAATCCGGTTGAAGGGAATCGGCTTATTGGGAGGGAGGAGGACCGAATTTGGGGAAAAACAGAATGACTACAGGGTTGAATTAAGGGTGAGATATTACTTCTAATTTGACCGGCAAGCGCCCTGTCCTGCCAAAGCCGGATAAGCGGGGTAAAGGGGCGCCATATGAATGATATTTCATCTCCGGGAAGCCTCCGTCCTGTGGAAAGGGAGCTTCACTTATCCAGTCTCCATTCTCCACCGAAAGCTTTCACTAATCAATGGACAAAGAGATACCGAGTGAAGATTTAATGGCCAGGATTGCTGAAGGCGATGAATACGCCTTTGAGATCCTGGTGCATCGCCATCAGACTTCCATCTTAAATCTTATTTATCGTTTCATTGGGGACAGGACTCAGGCCAAAGATCTGGCCCAGGAAGTATTTATACGGGTCTGGCAGGCAGCCAAAACGTATAAGCCCGAGGCAAAATTCACAACCTGGATTTATCGCATTACAGCCAATCTTTGCTTCAATGAGCTGAAATCTGCTCGCCGCAAGAAATGGTTTTCATTCAACTGGTCTGACGAAGATGGTGAGCACACCTTTGAGGAGACGCTCTCCGATAGTGCGCCATCTGCTGAAGATCTTCTTCTCGAAAAGGAACGTAGCCGCCAAATCTCTGATGCACTTCAAAGCCTGCCTGACAACCAGCGAATGGCATTGGTTCTAAAAAGATACGATGACCTTTCTTATCAGGAAATTGCCAAGGTAATTGGCTGTTCAGTTTCGGCCGTTGAATCCTTACTTGTCCGGGCCAAAAGAACCCTTCAAGAAAAATTAGCGCCCTACGAGCGATAAGCGCAGGTTTTAAACGAAGGCTGTTAAAACATAATAGTACAGCGCATCCCGAAAATTATGCTCGACTTGGACCTTCAAAGTGTGAAGCTGTTGGATTTAAAAGAACTCCCTGGTGACACAGGCTGGGGAGGCGTGCCGATGGCCGTATTTTGATAAAGGAGTACTGTTTGACAAATTTGGTCATATGGCCTAAAGTGTAAACAAGATGGCTCAAATGGTAAGCAAACACAGGTTATTAATACTCATTCCTGCAATCATTCTTATTCCTCTTCTTCTCGGGCTGATCCCTTTGAACATAGCTCATAACCTATCGAAGGGAAACCTATTTGTTCACTGCAAACAAATGCAGTTGCGCAATTGTCTTTTTAACGTTCTTGGATCTCAAGATGAGCATACCGTGGCATCTCTACATTCAACCCAATTGGAGCAGGAATCAACCCGGGCAGACAATTTCATCGTTCTGAATATCAACTCCATTTACCACAATATCTCCCTGGATTCCGTTCCCCTTCGTTGTTAATCTCCACCCGAAGTAGTTCCTTTATCCAATTCTTATCATATTTGTAAAATCGAACTAAGAATTTTGTGGACTGTTGCACTGAGGCGTGAAAAGGTTTAGTAAGAAGGTAATTTTTATGAGAAAGGTTACGATTATTGGCTTGAACTTAGGTTTAGCATTCGCATTGATGGCTACCATCTCTCTGGCGTTTGAGCCTAAACTCGAACCTGGCTTTCGTATTGAGTTTAAGGCGAAGTATAATCTTCCAGCTACTCTCAATCTGACAGTGGAGGCTGAATTGGATAATGGGAGGATATTATGAACGGAAATATTATGAGAACCATACTGGTTCTGTTGACTGTGTTTGCTTGTAGCGGATGTGCTTTGGTAAGCCCCACTGATCCTTATCGGGCTGCGGGGATACAGATTCCGGCCGCTTCAGAACGCTCAGCGGGTCTGCCCCCGGCCAAGCAGCCAGAAGAACCGTTCGACCTGCCACAAGCTATTGAAATTGCCCTTGCCAATAATCCCGATATCGCTGCAACGGGATGGGACGTCGAGGCCGCGCAAGCACAGCGTGACCTTGCCTTCGGGGAAATGTTGCCGAATCTCAGGGTCGTAGGTGGGTATTCCCACTATAATGATCCGCAAAGGTTGATACCCAAACGGGGAGAGAAGGCTCCCGGGCCTTTCTTTGATGATCAAGGAGCTTTCAGCAGGAACAACGTTTTCGAAGATCTTGTGCTCTCTATGCCGCTCTTTACTGGGGGGCGCCTGATCAATCAGGTGAAGGCGGCAGAGCTCCTTAAAATAGCGGCGAATCAGCGCTTGGCCCGCAGCCGAAAGGAACTCATCTTCAATGTCTCCAGCGTATTTTTCAATATTTTGGCTCAGAAGCGCGTTGTTGAATCCCTAGAGTTCTCCCGCCAAACACTTCAAGAGCATCTTAAACAAGTGGAAGCCTTGGTCGCTGCTCAAAAGGCCGCGAGGGTAGATCGGATGCGTACCGAGGTTCGGCTGGCGGATATTGAACAGCGGTTGGTTCGTGAGGAAAACGTGAAGCTCATATACCAGCGTGTTCTGGTGAACCTTCTTGGGTTGAAAAATCCATCCGGGGCGATTTCGCTTCGAGGAAGCCTGGCGGTTGCTCAAAAAGCGTCGACTCCCGATTTGGAGACAGCCTTGGCGAAGGCCTGGTCAAGCCGTGAAGATTTTTTATCTGCCCGGTCGGCCCTTGAGGCCCAAGCCCGGAACGTGGATGTGGCCCGGGCAGGACATTGGCCGACCCTCTCTCTGCAGGGGGCCTACGGAGAAAGGTGGGCCATCGGATCGGTATCAGGGTTTGGTGATAGAAGCTCCGAGGTCTACCGAATTGGCGTTACTGTGGATATCCCACTTTTCGAAGGAGGACGAGTCGAGGCCAGGATCCGGGATCAGCGGGCCAAATTAGCCTCTGCCCAGGAACGATTTCGGAAACTCGATCTCCAGATCCGGTTGGATGTAGAAACGGCCCTGCTCAATGTGAATTCGTCCTGGGAACGGATCGAAGCCATCAAAAAAGCCATCGAGCAAGCACAGGAAAGCTTTCGAATCGAACGGCAGAAATATGATTTGGGCAAAGGCGCCATCGTGGATGTACTCGATGCCCAGTCGGCCCTGCTGGATTCACAGACCAATTATGATCGGGCGTTGGCGGACTATAACATAGCGCTGGCGCAACTTCGATTAGCCATAGGGAGAGAACTATGAAACGGAAAATTTTTACAGCCATTACGTTCGTTGTGTTACTGGTGGGCGGTGTATCATTTGTTTGCAACATTGCTTCCAGCCAAGAGAAAGGCAGTTCCAAGGAAACGACGAAGAAGCCTCAGGAAGTCCGTGTGATTTCCGTGGCAAAATCGGCGATTTCGCAAACGCTGGAACTGACAGGTTCGGTTGAACCTTACCGTATAGCCCAACTGGCTTCGCCTGCCGAAGGACCTGTTCTGAATCTGCGCGTACGTGAAGGCGACCTGGTGAAAGCCGGAGACACATTGCTTTCAATAGGGCGGAAGAAAGGGGTCGATGCCTTGATCTTATCCCTTCGAGAAGATCTCAAGAAAGAGGAGGACAATTTAAAGAGAACACAACAACTCGTGCAGAACGATGCCCTTCCAGGAGAACAACTGGACCAGGCCAAGGCAAGCTACGAAAGAGCAAGGGCACAATTAACCAAAGCAGAGGAGACGGCACAGGATTATTTCGTTGCCGCGCCCTGGGTTGGAGTGGTTTCCCGGTTGAAGGTGAAAGAAGGTGATTTTGTCGTGCCCCGTGCGCCATTGGTGGAAATATATGATCCGGTCAGCTTGGTGATTCGTGTAGCCATACCTGAGAAGTATGCCGCTGGAATCCGTAAGGGTTCGTCTGTCACCGCCAGACTGGATGCCTATCCGGGTGCAACATTCGCAGCCCGGATTGTTCGTCTATATCCTTATCTCGACGAACGCGTGCGCACCCGGACCATTGAGGTTGGTGTCACCGATCCGGTTGATCTTTTGCCCGGGATGTTTGCCCGTTTGATATTGAAATTGAAACAGGTTGACGATGCGATTGTCGTGCCGCTTGCCGCACTGATTACCACTCCGGAGGGAGGCAAGGTGGTCTTTGTGGTGCACGACAGTAAGGCCATCCGGCGGAAAGTGAAAACAGGGATCGAGGAATCCGACCGGATTCAGGTTCTCGAAGGAATCAATCCAGGCGATAAGGTGATTGTTTCGGGACATAAAGAACTGAAGGACGGTATGGATGTTCGCATGAGCGAGTCGGCAAAACAGGAGGAAAAGTCCAATCCTGTCGGTTCCAGGCCAACGGGTCAGGATGGGAAGAAAAAGCAAGCAGGAGGTGAAAAATGAAACTGACTCAATATACCGTCCACCATCGCCTGGCCACAGGCGCCATCGTCTTCACCTTGCTGGTCTTAGGCATATACGGCCTTGTTCAATTGCCCGTGGATCTGCTACCGAACATCACCTACTCTTTGATTAAAATACATATCTGGTGGCGTGGGGCAACGCCGGAAGATATAAATAAGAGTATCGCCGATCCGATTGAGCGCCAGATGGCCACGGTTAATGGGATCGATTATCTGTATTCGTCCTCGATCGAAGGCATGTACACGCTGGAAGCAAACTTTCGATACGGTGTGAACGTTGACCTGGCCTATCAAGACACACTGGCGGCTATGGCGCGAGTGGCCCGGGAGCTTCCCAAAGACATAGACTCACCGTTTATCTTCAAAGCCGATCCGTCTCAGCTCCCCATACTGCAACTTACTGTCGCTTCGGACGAATGGGATCTGACACGGCTGCGCACCTGGGTGGACGTGTGGCTCCAGGACCAGATGATCGCCGTGCAGGGGGTGGCGGGAACGGAAATCGTTGGCGGGCTCAAGCGCGAAATCCGCGTGCATCTGGATCCGGAAGCATTGGAGAAGCACAGGTTGACTCTGGCGGGCATTCTGAAACGGTTGCAACAGGAGAATATCGAACAATTCGGCGGCCGCGTGACGCAGGGGACGCGCGAGTTCATTGCCCGGACCACAGGCGAATACCGCTCGATGGAGGATATCA
>Ga0315279_10004627_pt1 | contig 18395 bp, 20 predicted proteins | sample YL17G06_20_MG_FD_203694 | JGI IMG/M metagenome (GOLD analysis project Ga0315279, IMG submission 203694) | Sediment microbial communities from Yellowstone Lake, YNP, Wyoming, USA - YL17G06_20 | ecosystem: Environmental > Aquatic > Freshwater > Lake > Sediment | place: USA: Wyoming | collected... | reverse complement strand
TATTAAAAATATCAATAGGTTTTTTATCTGTTAATATTATTAAATTAGTTACTAATTCAAAAAACTCTATTGTTTTATTCAAATCATAACCTAATTTTTTTACGGTATCAATAATATCGCAGAAAGAATCTATTATATTTTTAGGTGAATCTGTCAAATCAATAATTGTGTTTACCGCCTGGACAGGATAAAATATCTCAATCCTTACTTTTTTCTTACTTGCAATATTCTCTTTTATTTTCTCTATTGGATATGGAAACGGCATTTTTTCTTCAATTAAATCATATTTTTTCTCTTTTAAAGATACCATTAATTGTATTTTTAAATTATTTATATTTACAAAATTAGTGAATTTTATCCCAATGTGATAAGGTTCATATGATTCAATTTTCAAATGTAATTCCCCCATTGAATATGAAGAGATAGATAATAATCATGATTAGTTAATAAATCTATCCGTTCCTCACCTCTCTTCATACTTACCACCAAACTAAGATGAAAATGAATGAGTTACTCATTATTTCTATTTTTTCATATTCTTTAACCTAATTTTATTTTTACTTTTTATTCAAAATAAGCTATCTGTGTCAAATCCTCAGTAATCCCGTTTTGTGCTCTTGCCAAAGCAATCCCCAGAACAGCAAGATATGTCCACCGAACATGACGTTCAACATTCCTAATACCTCGATAGTCAAAGTAATTCTGTAGATTAAGATATTTCTTGACAAATCCATGATAACCTTCTGCTGCATTCCTGTCATGATACGCTATATGATCTCCGTTTTTCTTTTCCTCTTGCCATTTTACCCATTTCTCTAAAAATTGATTTCTGAAATACGCACCAACTGGTTCCCATTCTTCATATTTCATTAAGAACTGTAGTTTATCTTGGAACGTTACTTGATCTGGTGGGAGAAAGTCTTTTTTCTTTCGTAGCCTGTTATATTCATGTTGAATACCTTCGGGTGTTCCTTTATCATTGAATATAGCGTTTTCTCCTGGATTTGTATAGAATTTAGCATTGTAAACAAGGTGAACTATTGAAAAGTGCTCAAAAGTGTCATATGCTCCATCTGCAAATATCTTCTCAAATTTAATTCCAAGTTCATGCAGTTTTGTTAGTAGGGGTTTAATATATGGAGTGTCTGATTCATTCATTGAAGTGATAATTATCGCCAATGGGATGTTCCTATCGAGATCATATGCTCCGTGTATCTTGTACCCTGTTAATTCATAATGACCATTGTATTTAGCATCTTCATCATTAAACAAGGCTTCCAATGGAGTAGAATCTATTCCTATCCTTCGTCCAAGAACTTCTCCGTGTTTCTCCAGTTCTTTCCTAAGAGCAATTACAAAAAGATCCATGCTACTTTCAAGTGTCTGATTATCTATTCGGACATTCTCCCAATGACGGAATGTTCTCCTGTCAGGAATATCACACCTGCCATTTCCATTGTTTTCAAATCCTATAGCTTTTGCATCATCCTGATGTGTTTCAAACCTGTTAACCAGTTTCTGAAATGACCGCATACATCTTATTCTGCGAATCATCGAAGATTTAATCATTGCATCCAACGGGTATCGATAATGATATTCAACCTTTCCATATTGAGAAGCAAAAATAGGTCGTATCGGAATAATGTCTAAGTGTTTCCCAAGAAATTCTGCAATGCTTAACGGATGCTCCTCAGAAGGATTTTGTAATTGATTCTCCAAGAAAATATCATCTGCATCATTTCGTGAAAAACCTACAGCAGGATTATAACATAATTCGGTTGATAGCTCGTTAGTCACGTTAAGTGATTCATATGGGATGTGATCTAAATTTACTGTTATTTCAGCATGGAAACATTTATTTTCAGTTGCTTCTATTTCTCTTCGGGGTTTGATAGCCATTTTATCGGACCTCAAGACCTATAGGGGTGCCGTAAACACCCCTTTGGTCAATTCTATTTTTTCTTGTCTTTCACCTTGACTATACCGTATTCCATCGCTAATTTGCCTACTGCTACCGTTACAAAGGCCTGTTTGCTTGGGAATAAGCCTTGTTTAACAACTTGCTCGATTGCATCATCCAATTCATCTGGGATTCGGTATTGAGGCTTGGACATCGATATTCCAAATGGACTCGGAGTTTATATATTTTTCCTAATTTTGTAGTATATTCGTAGTATTTTTGTAGCAATCTTGCATTAACATTAGTACCGTAGACCGATGGCGAAAATATTATTAACCTAATATGCATTTATTCTAATAAGAATCTCTTTAGAATCTAATTAGATTCTATTTAGAATGGAATAGTATGTCAAAGAAAAAACATAACAAACAAAAAACACACAAATCCATTAGATTAGACGATATACATTGGAAATTATTAGAAGGGTTAACGCCTTTTTATGGATCCTCTGAACCTGAAGTGGTGAGAAACATAGTTTTAATGTGGTTGCATGAAAATCTTGGAAGTGGCACTATTGAAGTATTAAAAAAGAATCAGTCAATAAGATTAGGTAGCAAGAATAATAATTCAGTTGAATCGGGGGGAAAATAACATATTTAATAAATTAGAAATAGTTACTGTTGTCTTAATTTGGATGGGATGCGATGCAACACGAAATTAATGATAGATGTGCTATTTGTGGGAAGCCTATCGCAAAATGCACAAATACATGCAGTTGTCTGCCCTGTAAAAATAAAAACCATGATTGCGATAGTTGTTACAATGATGTTTTTTACTGTGTTGCCTGTTCGATAAAATTTGATAGAGATAAAGAAATGGAAGAAATATTACTGGAACGAAGAAGGGAGAAAATAGAAGAAGTTGCAGAGATTGAAAAGATTCTGCAGATGTTTTCTTATGAAAAAGACCTCATGTTTCAATGATTTGCTTTGAACAAAGCCTTAACAGCACATGCTTTGCTCCTAATGTATCTGTCGAACATCGCCTCTTTAATTGTTGTTTCTGCTCTCTTTAATTCCATAGGGCCATTTACCATCTCGTGAATCCTTGCCCTGCTCATTAATTCTCTTGAATCATCTGTGTAGTAATGACCACCATGACTATGATATTTACATACGCAATCTGCTCCAAATATAGAAGGCAGATCAATCCATTCGATTATGCCTAAAGATTGCGAGTCGAAGTGTTCAGTGTTTTCCGCCTTTAAGCCTTTGAAAAACGTTGGTTTTGCTTCTTTAAGAGTATATGTGTGTATACCCAAGTATGTTAATATATGTGGGTGCGATGCCCTACTTATATTATCGAATTTCCTTCGAGTATTTGATGCATGGACCCAAAAATCACTATTTCTTCGTTTCAAGATTTCTTTTTGGTATTCGAGATTGATTTTGTCCGTACCATGTATTTCTATCCCTATCATGTTGTATCCTCGTTCTAAAATATCGAACAATCGTTTTTCAAAAATTTTCGGATCATGATTTGATCGTATATATGGCATCACACTGCAGAGATTGCCGTTGGGATGTTGCTCTAAAACATCTGGTATATCATCCAATTTTCTGCTAAATTCCATGAAGTTTTCATTATAATCAGGGACTCCGATTACTTGGAAGCCATAATCCAATTGGTTTCTAATGACTGCTTTTGAAAGATCAAGAGAGAAAGGCATATTTATCTGAGGGAAGTATTTGACGATAACTCCTTGTCTTTTTAGCCGCTCCACATCACTTGCTACTGGCGTTCCTGTGAACTCAACAATAGGACTCGTTAGATTCATACTATTGTTGTGATGTGTTTTCCAAGTCCTTATCTCAGGTCCATTGAATGCCCTAAATAACCCCTCAATGGTTTTTGTTGGTGTTTTCAATCGTAATGTGGTTACTCCGTTATCTTCAAATGGATTTTTTATATCTTCGATGAACATCTTTAATCACTTCTTCTTTTTCTTTGTTAGAATGCCCCCATTATAAAAAGGCAAATTGTATTAAGGAAATCAAAACTATTTAAATTTATTGTAAGGCTCCTTAAGAAGGGATACTACAACAATATATTTATTTTGTAGTATAAGATTAAGTTGCCATATGATTAGACGAATAACTTACATTTTAGGTGCTATTGCTGGATTCTTCACATTCGGAGGAATAGGATTAATTATTAAAGGATTTCAGGTTGAAGGTGGAATAACTCTTATCATTGGTTTGCTTAATCTGGTGCAGTTCATACGGTTCTTAAGGATAGATATACAATAACGATCTTTTATTGAATATACGGAAGTTGTATTTTTTCCCGTATTTCTTCTTTTTTAATATCTCCTCCATGTTTAATTATATCAGCAACAAAATTACTTACAAATTCTGGGTTTTTATTTGACATGTTTTCGATAGTTAACCACAATGTTTCATTATTTTGAGGTATGATTGCTTTTAATAATGCTTTCAATCCCTCCGATATTATAATATTTAAGTAATCATTCTGTTTTATTTTTTCTTCTAAAACCGTATCAACAATTTTCTTAAAAGCATCTATTTTTATTTTCAAATTGTCTGATACTATAATTTCAATTTTAGTCATGAAATCTCCGATATTAAATCTATGACCGATTTAAAGAGATTCCTGATACGACAAAACACTAAGTGACAAGATACATCATATCTAAGGAACAATAATCGCAGAAACTATTTAATTTACTCCTATTAGTAAAAGATATATACAAGTTGCACCTATTTATATAATGGAAGGAAATGGGCTGGTAGTTTTGTTAGAGTGCATCCCATCCCCTCCTAGTGAGGCCAGCCAATCCTTCTTTTTGTTTTAATAACAGAAAAAATAGTTTCATTTAACTAAACAGAAACTATTTAATCAATAGATTTCATCTGGTAAATCATATGGTTTCTACGCATCATAAAATTATCATCGGTGATTGTCGCCATATGGATGAAATTAAAGATAAATCAGTTCATCTAATGGTCACATCACCACCCTATTTTAATGCCCCTTTTGATTACAAAGGTCTTTTCAAAAGCTACAAAGGTTTTCTTTCTCTAATGAAAGATTTCGCCCAAGAAACCTTCCGAGTTTTGGATGATGGAAGAATTGCATGTGTAAATATAGATGATATGCTTGTCGAGGGGGAGAAGTTTCCTATTGTTGCAGATGTTACTAAGATTTTTATAGATGCTGGTTTCAGATATAGGGATAAAATAACCTGGAAAAAACCTGACGGCTATATCAGGATTAGTCGTAGAAGCGGATCGGTAATAAAACATCCCTATCCAATGTATTATTATCCCGATAACTTACTTGAAAGCATATTGATTTTTCAAAAAGGAAAATTCGACTATAAAACAAAAGGTAAAAACATCAAAGAAGAGTCTAAGATTGATATAAATGAGTTTCAGAAAAATAAATGGTATCTCACAATATGGGAAATGACAAATGTATTACCTAATAGCAAATCAGAGAAAGAAATCGCAGCGTTCCCTGAAGAGTTACCATATAGAATCATTAAACTTTTCTCATATAAAGATGAAACTGTCCTCGATCCATTTCTTGGTAGCGGAACAACTATGCTAGTAGCTAAAAAATTAGGAAGAAACAGTGTAGGTTATGAAATCAATGAAAAGGTTTTACCAATGATTAAAGAAAAAATAGGTTTCAATCAATCAGACTTATCTGGAGGAAACCAATCTTTTGAAATTTATTTTAGAAAAACAAAAAAATCTATAAAGAAAACAATTTAAAGTTCATCTGGAAAACGATTTTTTAATTGCGAATAGCCATCACATACTGCTTTCGCATCAATCAAAAAATAGTTTTCATAATTGTTATCAATGACTATTTCTCCTTTCTTCTTAATGTTGACTCTTTTTCCATTATAGATTCTGGTTCCAATTGTTACTTTTGGTTGTGCAATTTTCATCACTATTTGCGGATTTCGTTGCCAAAATCCTTGTTCTACCTGAGTATGTACAATTCCAAACTTTATGAATGGTTTCATATCAGTATTATGTTGTGGATTTGTTGAATTATAAACCAGTGATGGAATATCTCCCTGAACACCATTATACCGCAAATAGTCAAGAGCATATTTAAATTCGCCAATGCTGAACTTATAATATTTAACAGGGATTTCAACATAGGTTAATTCTTCTCTTTGTGCTTGTTGCTCTTCGACTTGTATGGGCATTCCAATTGGCATCTGACTGTTTTCATATTTTAATTTTTTAACTATTTTTGTTATTATTATTTTAAAATCACCAAGTGTAAAATATAATGTAACCCAGTTGGAATACGTTTTTCCAAAAGCAGCCCTTGATGAATACTCTATATGGTATTCTTCTTTATTGTTTACTCTGGGGATTATTTCAAATTTTATCGTTGGGTCGGTTGATTTTATAGGGGTGTTTAGTTTGTTATATAAATGAGCTTGGGCTTGTATGCGTTCCGCAGGTATTATTGGTTGTGATGTTCCTTCTGTTTGTGTCCACTCCAGTTCTCCATATGTTGTACCAAAGTGTTCTGGATTTATTACAAAACGTCTTCTTAACTCTGGAACATTAGAAGTACTACTACAATTATCTGTATAAACAAGTGGTAATGCTTTTTTCATTGAGTTGGCAGTTCCAAATCCATTGTTTTTAAAATAAGTATAGAAATCATCATCCCAAGGAAAATAGATTTGTAGCGTATCTAACGTGTATCTCCCCATATCTGTTGAATTACACATGTGTTAAGAGAGCCCTTTTTTGGATTAAACAATTATTACCAGATAGTATACAGTTGGTTATCATTTGGTAATAAAATATTATACAAGGATTGAAGATACTTGCTTGTGGATTCAGAAGAAAATTTGAATAAATATGGATTTGTATTAGCAAGCAAATATAGAAAAAATATTGTTCTTGTTTTAGAAAGTAAACCTAAAACTCCTAAAGAGATTTCTATAGAGATCAATTGTGATCTAACTCACGTTAGTAGGGCATTAAAAGAGTTAACAAATAATCGGATAACAAGATGTGCTACACCTGAAAGAGTTAAAGGTAGAATTTATCAATTAACTAATTCTGGAAAAGAGATTCTGAAGCTATTAAAAAAATAATTTTCATACAATTGAATGATTGATGACCCATAAATTCTAAAATTCATTAGCTTTATATATCTGACTAATTAACTTTTGACTAATGAGTCAGACCCATAAAATACATAAAAATAAGAGGGAAACTGGCAAAAATTTATATAAAGTGGCTGACACTACATCTGAACTGAGAGAAACAAGTGTTTCTTCAGGAAAAAACTATGACTGGCATAAAAAAAGTTAAAAGAATATTGTTTTTTTTAAACATATGTTCCACAGTTGTTAGAATACTCAATTGCTTTATCAAAATAAAACGTATAAAAATCGGTAGATATGGAAAATCCTTTTTCGTATCAGGAAATCTTGAATATCTATGGTTTTGGGTATTTGGATCCTGGGAGAGAAACACATACAAGGCTTTTGACAAGTATCTAGATCCAAATCACTCCTACATCGATATAGGAGCATGGATAGGACCAACTGTTCTATATGGCGCACAGATTGCAAAAAAAGTATATGCTATTGAACCCGATCCTATTGCATTTAAAGAGCTGGAAAAAAACGTTTCATTGAATCCAGAGTTGAAAAATAACATTGAACTTCATGAAAAATGCATAAATTCTTATTCCGGACAGACTAAGTTTGGAAATATGATTGCTGGAGGAAATTCTACGTCGAGTTTGCTATTTGCTGACTCAAAAGTTAGCTGGATTGTTGAAGCAGTAACAATGGATCAATTTGTTGAGGAAAACAACATTACTGACTGCGACTTCATAAAAATGGATATCGAAGGTGGTGAAACAGTCGTATTGCCTGCCATGAAGCAATATCTTGAAAAAAATAAACCTGTTTTGTTCATATCTTTACACCCACTGTTTTTTCAGCATCCTGCAGAGGATATGAAGAAGATAATTGATGTTCTTATGATCTATAAAAATGTGTATGATGCAGCAGGCAAAAAAATTGTATTAGATGATTTTCTCTTAAAATCAGAATTTGATATATCTTTTTCTGTCATTGCTACAGACAACTAGAAAGATAATGGTTATTAGAAATTATGATAGTTGCCTGCTCTGTTGCATCAAGATATTCATCAAATTTTTTCTCCGCATGAGATGCTTTGATAAAGTGGAGGTCTTGAGTTCGAATCTCAACGAGCCCATACTTCTAGGATAAATCTTATAAACGGGAAGTTTATACGCTATCAAACTTTAAGAAAAATAGTATATATGAAAAAAACTATATACCAAAGTTGAAATTATCCTGTAAAGGAGGTAAAATATTATGGCAGATAAACAACACTTGAACCTGGTAATTATTGGTCATGTCGATCACGGAAAATCCACAACAGTCGGAAGAATATTACTTGATACTGGACAGTTTCCTGCTCACATGATCGAGAAATTTAAAGTAGAAGCAAAAGCAAAAGGAAAAGAGAGCTTTGCACTTGCATGGGTATTCGATCAGCTCAAAGAGGAGAGAGAAAGAGGTTTGACAATAGATGTCGCTCATAAGCGATTTGACACTGACAAGTATTACTTCACGATTATCGATGCTCCTGGGCATAGAGACTTCGTCAAAAACATGATTACTGGAACTTCCCAAGCAGATGCTGCAATTCTTGTAGTAGCAGCACAGCATGGTGTTATGGCTCAAACAAAAGAGCACATGTTCCTTGCAAGAACGCTTGGTGTTAAACAGATGATAATTGCAATAAACCAGATGGATGCAACAACGCCACCGTACGACAAAAAGAGATACGAAGAAGTAAAAGCCGATGTTGAAAAACTTGCAAAGAGCGTCGGGTACAAGGATGAACAATTGCAGTATGTTCCGATTTCTGCATTTAATGGGGACAATATTAAGGCAAAGGGTAAACTAACCTGGTGGACTGGAGACACAATTCTTCAAGCCGTTGATAAATTCACAGTTCCCGAAAAACCAATCCATTTACCACTAAGATGGCCAATTCAAGATGTTTATACAATAAAAGGAGTTGGCACGGTTCCTGTCGGTAAAGTCGAATGTGGTATTATGAAACCAGGAATGCAGCTTATTTTCAAACCAAGTATGAAGCCTGGTGGTGTTATCGGTGAAGCAAAAACTATCGAAATGCACCATGAACAGATAGCCCAAGCGATACCTGGTGATAACATTGGTGTAAACATGCGAGGCATAGCCAAAAACGATATACGAAGAGGAGATGTCGCTGGACCAACTAACGATCCACCAACAGTCGCCAAATCATTTATTGCACAGATAATGGTATTAAACCACCCATCTGTAATTACGAAAGGATATACGCCGGTATTTCACTGTTACACAGCTCAAGTTGCCTGTAGAATCGAAGAGATCCAAAAGAAACTTGATCCAAAGACTGGACAAGTAAAAGAAGAGAATCCAGATTTCATAAAAACTGGTGACGCTGCAATAGTAAAGGTTATTCCAACACGTCCGATGGTTATTGAACCTTCAAAGAAGATACCACAACTTGGAAGATTCGCCATTCGTGATATGGGACAAACAGTAGCAGCTGGTATCTGTCTTGAAGTAGAAGAAGCCAAATAGACGGCTTCACTCTACTTTTTATTATTTTATTTTTATTAGTAAAATAATCTATTTGGAGCACATGGAATGGCGCAGAAAGCCCGGATATCACTAATAAGCACTGATGCCAAGAAGATAGATGAAGTTTGCAATCAGATTAAAATGATTGCTGAAAGAACGGGCGTCGCACTTAGCGGCCCAATCCCACTGCCTACAAAACATCTTAAGGTTCCATGTAGGAAATCCCCTGATGGCGAAGGTACAGAAACCTATGATCACTGGGAGATGAGAATACACAAGCGACTGATAGATTTAGACGCAAGTGATAGAGCACTTCGTCAGCTGATGCGCATACAGGTTCCTGATGGGGTCAATATCGAAATTGTTTTAAGATCTTAAAAAGGCAAAAACTCTTTTTATATAGTTATACTTACACCTTCTTAGTTTTGACTATGCTGAGGTAGCAAAGTACGGCCTAACGCGCCGGCCTTGAGAGCCGGTTCTCCACACGGGGAGCGGGAGTTCGAATCTCCCCCTCAGCGTAAAATTTTATTTACAATGATTTTATTTCAACATTACTATTCCCGCGTTCTCCAACTGGCACATTAAATTCTAACTTGATCATTTCTCTTTTTGCAATATGGATACAAAAAATATGTCACCATTTGTTACATTGGCAAACGCCCCATACTTACTTTTTAGAAGAAGATTTGGGTATCCGAAGTCGTTTGCATTAGCAACTTTAAACCCACTTGTTTTTGAAAATTGTTTTATTACACCTTCAGTTTCTTCTGTTGTAAAAGTACACAGTGAATATATCAAAGAACCCTCATCGGCCACTTTTTGTGCCGCATCCATCAATATTTTTAGCTGAATTTCCGGAAAATCACCTGATCCCTCAACGTATTTTGCCTCAGGGTTTCTTCTCGCAGCACCAATGCCAGTACAAGGAGCATCAACAAGTACTACATCAAACATTTTGTCAGCTAGGTCTTCTTCAACTAAAACCTTTGCATCATACTCTCTGCATCTCTGTTCAAGTGTCATCCTTTTCTTGGCATTGATTTCATAAGCATGTAGGGTTTTTTCGTTCTTAGTTATAGACGCCATCGAGAGAGATTTTCCACCGCTTCCCGCACAGAAATCTAAAATTTTGTCTCCCAGGTTTACTGTGATGTATGAGATAAGTTGGCTACTTTCGTCTTGAACATGTGCATACCTATCCTTTATTACAGACGAATATTTTCCTATCGAAGTGGTAAGAACTGCTGTTTCAAGTTTTGAAAGCCCTACAGGCATCTTTTCTTTTTTAAGGGTCTCTATAACTTCTGTTTTGCTGCTCTTGTTTTGATTCACGCAAAGTGTCGTGGGTGGTTTTTCATTAAGATATTTTGCCCATTCTAATTTATCCTTCAGTATGTTTGCTACATAATCTGAGCAGGAATATTGATATTCAAATGAATTCGAATGAGCATTGTTGTGGGCACCTTCAAGTGCCAATTGTACATAGCTTTCTGGAAGTTTCTCTATGCTGCGCTCGTCTAAAAGCATATCATACAGCTTCTTCCACCGTACTACATCGTGCACTATATCTGCTACAACTTCTCGTTGTTCTTTTGTAAGATCAGTTGCCGGAAGTATGTCTCGCAGGCATCTGCTCATGTTGCCTTTTCTAATGTATTTTTCTACTACTTTTGTTGCAATTTTTTCCAGCATTGATAAAACACCAAACATAAACTAAGATTTATAGGTTTGTTATTGTATAAAATATCTGATCAGGTTCGTTTAGAAACTGTTAAATATCGTCAAAAGGTTGTATTTTTCAAATTAGAATATTGGGAGGTAGAAAAACACGTCATTTAAAGGAGAAGTAGTAGAAAAAATTGCTGCCTTGATGACAGCTGCATTTGGGCTAATTGCCGCACTCGCATGGAACGACGCAATAAAAAAGGCCATTGAATCAATTCCGGAAATTGCGAAGTATGGCCCTTTAGTATATGCCGTTATTGTTACCATACTAGCTGTTATTATGACGATCTGGATAGCAAGAATTGCAGCAAAAATGAAGTAATGTAAAAAGATAAAAGAGGTGTAGTCAAAAAAGTTGATTTTCACCTCGTATAATTTTTTATGATTCTGTTCTGTCGTTACTTTGAATGAGTATGTATCTCTCATCGTTTTTTTGTACAAGTTCGAAAACCAAGGTTGTTTTTCCTCCGCTGGTAATTATGAAACCCTGTCCATCGCCGTTTATAATCCACTTATTATCAGTGTAATTTCCCTCTCGAAATTTGAGCTCTTCGGAAAGCCATATTGCATGTTTGCTACCACTTCCCACTCTATAGAATATTGCTGAGCCAGCTTCAGTTAAACCGGTCTTCAAGATTCCGCAGTTATTGGGATCGGGATCTACACCAAAAGCAAGGTAAATCAAATTGCCGGGAAGATCGAAATTATGTACCCTCTTTGTTCCTTCGCCATCGTTGATGTCATCCACCTCTCTTGCTACGCCACTACTCATCATTGTGTAAAGTTTTGATTCTAGAGTTCTACAGTCATTTTCTATCTGATTTTCAGCAAGAGTTATACTAAGGTTGTTGTATGCAATTGCTATTATTACAGCTATAGCTGCTATCACAGTTATGCTGATTATAAGTCGGATGGGAATCATTTCAGATGCAATATTATCTGATTTTCTCATGCAATTTCAACCAAATAACGATATCAATTATTTCTGTCGTGGTTCCATAACAAGCGACTCAGCACCACCGTGCCAACTAAGACGAGGGCGTATTTTGATTATATGCGTTGACTCTGAATTATCATCAATGATAAGTGCAACACCCTTTTCATCTCCTATCTTCTTGATGGAATCCTTGATATCACCGTGCATATATGTAGGGCGGATCCTGCTGAGTGCATCGATATCCTCCTGAGCAGTGAGCCTGTGGCAGATGATTATATCACTATGGGACAGAACCTCTGGTTCCAATGCACTAGGGCGCTGGGTAGCCATGATTAAGGAAAGACCGGGTTGCCTGCCCTGTCGCATCCATTCATTTATAAAAATATCTTTGCTAATAGTATCCTTATTATTTGGTAAAAATAACTGTGCTTCATCGACAGCTAACCATACCATAGGAATGCCTTTCTCTTCGACGTCTAAACCCATTTTTTTCTGTTCGTGAATCTTACGTTCTCTTATTCGTTCTTCAAAGATTTTTTCGCCAATAAGAGATGCTACAATAATCTTTAGATTAGGATCGGGTAAATGACTTACATCAAGAATAGTTATACTTCCCCGGCCGACAAGATCAGTAATCGAAATGCCATCCTTATCAAAAACTCCCCAGGATTCTGCCGTGGTCAAAAAATTCTCAGCAGCACTCTTAACGTTATCATCACATCTCTCATCATTTTTGATGCATTCTAATAAATCAGCAATAGAAAACCGATTAGATGACGACTGCATTTTAAGAACTGCCCGTGTCAAAACAATCCCAAAGGGATCAACAGATTTAACATTGAAAAGTTGACACCAATGATGAGGAGATAGTTCTGAGACTCGGATAGAGAAACTATTTGCATCGATACCTTTACTCCTATATTCCTGAGTAAATTTCTTAGGCACAAGGAGAGTAATGTTGATCCCTTCAATTTTACGATTCCATCTACTAAGTTCCTCAACAGCCTCTTTATTTGGAAACTGCGTTGTCCAAAAGATACCAAGAGTATCCATAATCACAACGCCGAGATTGTCTCTGATTTCTTTTTCAAGCTTAGCGATTTCTTCTATGAAAACACCCATCGTGTAGGATTTTCCATAACCACGTTTACCGCAGATGAGAATAATGTGAGGATGCAAAACATCGACATAAACGTCCGCTCCAAGGGATGAATCTAAAGCATAATATCTGCCTATGTTCAGTAGACCTTCTGTTTCTCGCCCTTTACGTCCTAGCACATGTAGTTTCTCTGTAATCCTGCTTTCATATCCAACAATATTTCCTTCCAGTCCTTTTGCCCCCATTATTCAGAAAATTATATAATATAGATTTATATATATTTTGTTGTCTCGAGGACTTGAGGAGATTTGTTATGGGGGAAAAACTCTGTCCTTATAATGCCATAAGAAAAACAGATCTTAAAACTGTTATTATAAACTGCAGGAACTGTAGCATAGGGAACTCGACGATATTTGATGAAACATGTAGATCAAACATTTTTAAAATACTTCAAACAGAACACGGTGCAGATAGAGTTATACTGAATCATGTTTTCGTTAAAGTTTTTCTTGGAGAGGAATTGGAAACTCTCAAAGAGTTAATTCGTTTCGTTGAGAACATAGAGGTATACAGCGATATAAAACTCCCCAGTAAAGATTTTGAAAAATGCAAGGCATGCGTCTTGAATAGACAAGAAGAAATACAATCAATAATCGATATGTCTCATGGCGATCCTGTTCTTGCTTCCATAAAGCTTGAAGAGATACTCAAAAAAACAGGATTGTCAGATAAAAAATGTAAAGAATGTGATGAAGGATATCAAGGCATTATATCTGAAATGGTTTCAAAGGCGGAGTTTAAAAAGCGTATCACCGAAAAAAAATTTGACAGTGATTTCTTCTACACAAACTACATACGACCCTATGTCAGACCAGGATTTATAGACTCTTATATACAGCTTGAGCCACCTCCAGATGCCGTTTTTTTAGAATCATATGAAGTGCAACGCAAAGGTGGACGTCCTGTAAATATATCGCTGTATCTTCTTGGAACTCGACCCGAGAAACTTTACTTTGTCGTTCCTCCTGAGTATGATTTACCTCGTACAGAATTATATCTTTTGGAAAAAGTTAGAGCATCTCTCTCACGTCATAGACCAAAGGACGCTTCTTTTATGGATGCAGAGACTGCCCGTGAGTATTTCCAGCGTTTGGGTAAGCAAGTACTAGCTAAGTTTGTTAAGGAATATCACCTTGATGTTAACGCAGATAGAATTGATTACCTTGCCGATATCTTCGCACGCTATACTGCTGGTTTTGGCATTCTTGAAGATATTCTCTTAGATTCTAGAATACAGGACATTTATGTGAACGCCCCGGTGACCAATAACCCGCTGCATCTTGTACTCGAAGGCGAGGAATACACATCCAACGTCTATCTATCTGTTGGTGATATTGATGCTCTTGCATCTCGTTTTAGAACTCTAAGTGGTAGAGCATTTTCAGAAGCCTCGCCGGTATTGGATATGTATCTAGAAAGTTATCATACTCGTGTCGCTGCTATTTCTAATCCTCTTACTCCTCACGGTATTGCTTTTGCACTAAGAAAACATCGTCAAAAACCATGGACATTGACGCATTTCATCAATAATAAGATGATGTCCCCTCTAGCGGCAGGTTTCCTCAGCTTCTTGATAGATGGCCAAGCATCATTACTTATTGCTGGTAGCCGCGGGTCAGGAAAGACTTCACTACTTAGTGCTTTGATGCTAGAAATACCGCAGCGTTTTAGGATTCTTACTATCGAAGATACAGCTGAAATACCATCTGGTCATCTGCAAAAAATAGGCTATAAAGTACAATCGCTTATAACTAAGTCTATGTCGTCTGGATCTGGATCTACTGAGGTAGATCCAACCAGTGCACTCAGAACAGCCCTTCGCCTGGGCGAATCGGTTTTGATCTTGGGTGAAGTTCGAGGCGTTGAGGCAAAGGTTCTATTTGAAGCCATGAGAGTGGGAGCAGCGGGTAACCTGATTATGGGCACTATACATGGATCGACCACTAGAGACGTGTATGAGCGAGTAGTTTATGACATCGGAGTACCGGCAACATCATTCAAAGCAGTGGACGCAGTTGTAATAGCGGCACCTATACGATCGGAGGGGGGAATAGAACGTAAACGTAGGGTCACACAGATATCAGAGATCACAAAAACAGGATGGACAACTAATCCTGATCCTGATGACATATTTCAAGATGTAATGCTATACAACACAGCAAAAGACGAACTAACATCGACAGATCTACTTGACATGGGTCAATCACAGGTAATAAGAAGCATTGCTAAAAAATGGGGTATAACGGTCGAGAAAGCGCTTCAGAATATAAAGTTGAGAACAGAGATCAAACAAACAATAGTAGATTATAGTAATGAAAACAAGGAATTACTAGAAGCGCCTGCAACAAGGGATGCCAATAATGCATTTTGGATGTTAATTGAAGAAAGTAAAATACGACACAAAGAGGTAGATTATCAAGAAATAGGGAAAAAATGGAAGAAATGGTTTAACACCTATGTCGGAAGAAAAACAGCATGAACAAAGAAGAGCATTGGTTTGAAAGAGGAACAAAATTCTCTAAAAAATATTTTTCATGGTTGGTTAGAAATAACGGAAAAACGCAAAATAAGATTAGGAAATATTTCTCGGCAGAATACATGGATAATCTTAATTTTGCAGGACTCGACATTGAACCATTTGACATACTGGTTTTTGCCTATGCTGCTGCTTTCATGACTTTTATTGCTGTTTTTATGATGGATTTGATTGTTATAGTTTCTTATGCGTCCAATATTGGAGAAATCGATGTTTTTACAGTGTTATTAATGATAACTGTTTCGATTCTTCTACCACTTATTGTAATGAATTTAGTTGCCAATTATCCTAAAACCTACGCTAGATATGTAAAGATTCATTCTCTTGGCGATATACCCGAGGTACTTAGCTATCTTGTTATGTACCTCAAGTTAGTACCTAATCTTGAAAATAGCGTTAAATTCGCAGCCTCCGAATCATCAACATCTCTTGCAAAGGATATGCGTAAAATGCTCTGGGACATGGAGATAAGGGTCTATCAAGGCATTAACGATGCGTTGACAAATTTTGCAAACTACTGGGGCAAATGGAGTGATCATTTTAAAAGAGCACTGCATCTTATAAGAAGCTCGATACAAGAGCCAGAAGAGGCACAGCGAGTTATCACATTGAATCGTGCTCTTGATGTGGGACTAGACGGAACAAGAGAAATGATGAATCAATTCGCTGCCAAACTCCATCAGCCCACAATGATCATCTACTCCATTGGAATTATGATACCTCTTGCCATAATCGCCATGCTCCCTACCGCAGGTTTGGTAGGAATGAAAATCACCATCTTTCAAGTTTTTATTTTGTATGATGTGATCCTTCCACTGATCGTCTTTCTTTATACGCGTAAAATTCTCCTTTCACGGCCTGCAACTTTCAATCCGCCTATTATACCTAGCGATCATCCTGATCTAGTAAACATAAACAAACGCAGAAGATTGATTATAGCATTGATTATCGGCATACTTGTGGCCTTGCCTGGAATTTTTTTTATGGTAATGCAAACGTTTTTACCTGTGACATCGTCAAACGTATTACTAAACTTTGTAATTGATTCCAATGGATTAAATTCCTATCTCCCAGTTACCTTGTTTATCATATGGGGGGTCGCTACAACAGTTACTCTGTATAGCATTAGTGTATATCGTCCCTACAAAAAAGTAAGAGATGATATTAAACAAATGGAGAAAGAATTCAGCGATGCACTATACATTCTAGGTAAAAGAATAGGTGAAGAGAAATCACCTGAGGAAAGCTTTGCATATACAGCGAACATCATGGAGGGTGCAAAAATAGCAGAGGTTTTCAGTCAAACAGGTTATAATCTCATGGCGATGCATACCAATATCAGAGATGCATTATTTAGTTCAGAATATGGCTCCCTAAAACATGTTTGCTCAGATCGCATCAAGGCCATTATGCGTCTTTTTGTAGAGGGCATACAGAAGAGCCAGAGGGCTGTTAGTATTTCTATTATTCGAATTGCGGATCATCTTAAAGAATTGCAACAGGTTGAAAACAAAATAAAAGACACTTTGTATTCTCTTACCTCTACGCTACGGTCTACTGCTGCTGTTTTCGCGCCACTGATAGCTGGCGTAACACTTGCGATCACTAAACTGATATCAAATATTATTCATTCTATGTCTGGTAAAATCCCCACTGAAAATTTTGTAGGAGATTCTCCAACTGTCTTTACAGGTATCACAGAATCATTTTCGTTAGAAAATGTCCGTCCAGAATATTTTGTTCTAGTAATAGGTATATACATCATTGAACTTGTTTTTCTTTTAACAAGATTTACGAATGGCATTGATGAAGGCGATGATAAAGCAGCATTTATGTACTCTTTGGGTAGGGTGGTACCAACAGCCGTCATAGTTCTCACGATTACAATCGTTATTGGCCAAATATTGTTTTCTTCCATTGTCAGAATAGTCTAATTTTTTATCAGATAAATTTTAGACTGAGAAAATAAAAACTAAATAAAGCACTTTTTCTCACAATTAAAAAACACGATTATAAAAAACAATACCAAATGTCAAAATCTAATAATAAGTCTTAAAAAGAAATGAACCTGAAGAAGCATCTATACTGTGTGAGCGATCTCTCTGATTCTGGTGTTTACAATGAAGATTTCCATGACTGCTTTCATCTCGACCAATTCTTCTTGGGTTCTTACGTCGCTGACCACTTTCATATCTCTCATTTTTCACCACCGTTTCCCATGTTATACTCTGTCACTGATAATATATAAATATATCGTGCAATAATCCTCATTTTGACATTATTACATTTGGAGCAAAAACCATTATATAAAGCGTTTATCATTTCCCAACGGATAAGATAGATATGGAAGCAAAAAACTACGATTACGTAACGGTTGAAAAGAAGTGGCAAAATAAATGGTTTGACCAGAAAATATTCGAAGCAAAGAAAGAA
>Ga0315279_10004626_pt1 | contig 18395 bp, 17 predicted proteins | sample YL17G06_20_MG_FD_203694 | JGI IMG/M metagenome (GOLD analysis project Ga0315279, IMG submission 203694) | Sediment microbial communities from Yellowstone Lake, YNP, Wyoming, USA - YL17G06_20 | ecosystem: Environmental > Aquatic > Freshwater > Lake > Sediment | place: USA: Wyoming | collected... | reverse complement strand
TGAACCGCGTGCCCAAAGCCCACATCGAGCTGAACAAGAATGCCTTTGAGGAAGGGGTAAAAGCGGGGAAGAAGGCACTGGCGGATTTAAAAGAAGGAGCAAAGCGGGTAAAAGAAGACTGAAGAAAAAAGTTCAGGGGGGCAGGGGTTCGAGTGTAGATAAGATTGATGCCAAATACATGATGTATGATGCAAGATGTATGATGCACGATAAGAATTAAGATCTTTCATTAATCCCTTCAACCTTCAGGAGGGTTATAAGATGTGGAGCAAGATGTAAACCCCATTTCCAAAAGAGGAGTGGGGTTTTGTTTTTTCATCTGGGAGAAGTGATGGAGTTGAGCACTTCAGCCAGAAGTAGGATATCCGCAACAGGTGCTGATATCATCCCAAAATGGGAGTATATCCGCACTCTAAGTGCTGATGTGAACGAGTTATCTGCTCATTGTGGGCATGAAAAGGAGTTATGAAAATGGAAAAGAGTAATATCCCTCCCACCTTCATACAAACGTGTCGATGTGATATATGTGCTGTAGAGGCTCAGACTACGCTTAGCCAGTATCCGCAAGGCGGTCACCTTGACGCAGCAAAGCTGAAGACGAGAGATGCGATTCAGTGTGTCAAATGTAACTTGGTTCTTTGCATGGGTTGTGCAGTCCACCGATTGAAGGTTAATGAAAAAGGGCACGTAATCAGTCCTTTTACATGCGCCGTCTGCGGTGAACCTTTTAAACCCGTATAAGTTGTGCTCATATGTCCAAGAGATTTCTTGCCATTTAACAAGTATTTGCTTACGAAATAACGGTACGGAAGAGAGATGAATCAATGAGTTTCTTTAAAAAGTTATTCAATAGCAGTAAGGAACCCACTATGCCAGTAGATACAAAACAAGAAACGTTTAAATCACTTTACGACCAAGCGGAGTCGATAACCAGAACGGGTGACATGGTTAGGGCAATCACTCTCTTTCGTGAGGCGCTTAAGTTGGCATCTCATGAAGGTGCCCTTAATCAAGCGGTAAACCGACTATATAACTTTGCCGCCTCGTTACATGAAGGTGCTACACGGAAAAACACTCAAGTAAGCGGGAGAATTTACTTCAGCGCAGGTCTTACTGAATTAGACGCGGCTATTGCAATTATGGAATTGTTAACCGAGGTTCAACCAACTGCATCAGACATATGGTATAATTTAGGCCTCTACTGCGACAATCGTTGTCTTTTCGAAAAAGCTGTAAATGCTTATCAAAAGGCTGTTTCACTTGACCCTGAAGGTCCAGACGCAGCTGACTCTTTGTTAAACCTGGCAATCATACATGAGAACAAGGGTAGAGGAATATTAGGTATAAGACAGGAGAATTTGGGACGATACGTATTTGACCCCAATGATCCACCATTTGTTGAAGCTGAAAAATTACTATGGAAAGCCATCGCCATTGGTCGAAAAGTTATTTCTAAAGATCCTGCATTTAAAAGTCATTTGAGTAAAATGCACCATATGCTTCGAGATATTTATGATCATCAATTTCAGGGTAATAAAGCAGTCGAACAATGCTTAGAAATGTACAAGCTCAATCCTGAAGACAACGAGGTAATATCATGGCTTAAACAAGCCGAGAAAAATACCGGAAAGAAGTTGATTTAGGACTCTATGCCCACAACTTCCGATAACATGGTGCAAAAGATTTACATCCAAACCTTTCAGGCTTCTTTTGCACCAAGAACGTTATCGGAAATTGTGGGCATTAATGGGGAATATTTACTATGGATAATTATATAACGCCACAACAAATAATGTTGATAGTGAATTTTGAGACAAAGGACGCTCCATATTTCACAATGGGTGATTCATGGCGTGTATCCGCTAAGGCTATTCACCTACATGATGAAGCTTTAATTGGGATCCCTGTAATAGCATGCAATGTGGAAGTAATTCCTGATAATATTAATGATACTATCGTAAAAAAAGCTTATCAATCGCTTGAAGCAATGTGCCTTCCAAAAAGTCCAGATATCAAATACATAACTTACTTCGATGAAAAAAATAAATGGAAATGGGGTATTGCATACGTATATAGAGCAACACACATAGGTAATTCAGAGGCAGTCAGACATAGAGGGGTTGTTTTTCGGTGTGCAATATGCGGTCAGACTTCCCGATATGGTGTAATAACAAACTGTAATTTCATAGGAAAAATTGTAAGCTACTATCTATGTGCAAACTGTAATAATTATTCACCTTTGGGTACTGCATCTGTTGTTACCTGTTGGTGCGGCTATCGTTTCTTGAGTGGGGAGGCAGAGTGGTATTTTAACGATAGTAGTGTAGCTAAATGTCCTAACTGTGGTATTACTATAGCAGGCAGTGGTGCGGTCATGATTGATGGATTAACCTTGGATAAGACTTCATTATGACAGTAAAGGTATGCCCACAACTTCCGATAACACAGCACAAACGGCTAAAGACCAAACCAAAAGGCTTCGTTTGTGCTGGGAACGTTATCGTAATTGCCAGCAATTGGTCAGTGTGCTATATTAAATCTGAAAATCGGGGGTAAATTTATGACGAAAAAAGAAATACTGCTTAGCGAGATTGAACAGGTTCCTGAGCCTCTTCTGGATGAGGTGTTGGACTTTGTTCATTATTTAAAAATAAAAATAATCAGGGAACAAATGAATACCGCCATTGCAAGTGAATCCTCTCTTAAAAGAGATTGGCTGAAGCCAGAAGAGGATGAGGCATGGCAAGGTTTGTAAAAGGTGATATCGTAGTTGTTCCCTTCCCGTTCTCTGATTTAACTCAAGCCAAAAAGCGTCCTGCATTGGTCATTTCAGTGTTAGAGGGTGATGACCTGATCCTCTGTCAGATAACAAGTCAAAGGATCAAGGATAAATATGCTATTTCAATTGATGATAAGGATTTTGCTGAAGGGAGTTTAAATCAGCCAAGCAATGTAAGACCTAACCGCATATTTACTGCAGACAGTCATATTGTCTTATATCGTGTTGGCAATCTAACACGAGCCAAACTGGACATAATCATTGAAAAATTAATCGAGATATTTCGTACATAAAAAAGAGCGTGATGAATCACGCCCCTACGTTGGGGGAGATGGTACAGACTTGTATTTTATTCTGTAAATATCAAAAAAACCTTTATAAACAGGAAAAATTGCTTTTATCTCCGAGCAATCCCCGAGGTTTCTGAAGAACAAAGCGTGTAATAAAAAAGACCAGTCTGCCACATGGGTAATACCCATCTTCTTAACGTACCTTCCTAATTCTCCTCTCTTCATTGCCTCAAGGGCTTCTTCATTTACTTTTCCATCGAGATTGATAATGCTCCGGTCAGCGTAATAACCAATAACCCCTGATTGAAAACATCCGACAACTGCATTAGCGGGAGTCTCTTTCTCAATCACTTTAACGATGTTATGGAATTGTTTGTTTACGCCATATTGTGATAGAGCAATAAAACCTTTTATTTGCAGAAAGGTTGATAACACATAGAAAGTTACCAATATCCCCTTAAAGATAGTTCCGAGGTTTTTATGCATTTTCTTCAGGCTGGTATAGATCAGGGAAAATAACGCTCCACAGCAGACTGTCATCAAAAAATAGATCGGGAAATAGTATCGATAGTAAAACCATTGTCCAAATATGTAAAAGGTAAAAGCGCAGAGGAGGAGAAAAGCATACAGGAAGTAAAACATCATCGAGCTGAAAAGCGACCTCAGTGTGCCGAGAAAAAAGAGGGTGACAGCAATGAAAAAAACTCCCAGGATAAAGAGGCTTATGAAATGAAAGCTCTGGAAATTTCCCGTATTGGAGAAGTGGAACAAATCAGAAAAGAACTTGCTCACAGAATGGGTGAAGGGATGGTGCCACAGGAGCTTCATCAGGGAGTATGAGATATTTTCATAGTAGTATCTTATTGGAATATCATTTAGAGGAAATTGATCGCGAAAGCTGCAGGCTCCAAAACCATAGTTCAGGGAAATTAACCGTATTGCCTTCCCGCTTACAGGCATGAAAGAGCCTGTATTTTTATAATTGAAGATAAGCCATGGCATCAGGACAATAAGTGGCAGTGAAATGACAGGGGAAGCGGTGCTGAAAAGGACCTGTAATTTTTCAGTCAAAGGAGTCCCCCTGTATTTTTTAAAGATCGTATAGGATGTATGTGTGAGTATGGCGATCAGGAACAGGATTCCATCCAATCTTGTCAGTACCGTAAGGGATAGAAGGATACCAAGGAATACAAGTTTTTTGGTGTTTCTGCTTTCCATGGACGGGGCTATTCGAGAGAGGTAGTAGTAACTCGTTGCAGCAATGAGAAAAAGATTCAGTCCTGTTTCCATACCATTCATTTCCTGGGAGAAAATAAAGGGGCTGAAAGACCACACGATAACAATGAACAATGAAAACCACTTATCCAAGAATATTCTTGAGATCTTGTAGAGGAATATTCCAGTGCCCAGGCTGACAAAGCTCTGGAATACAGCCACCAGATGGAGGGGGAGAATCAGATTACCCTTGGTGATTGAAAATATCGGAAGAAGAATCAACAAAAACAGGGGTTGAAAACCAGTTGTGACCCGATGCCCGTCATAGCTTAACCCCAATCCTGAGACAAAGTTTTTTGCAATTCTAAAGTAGTAAAAGGCATCGTCAATGAAGAATAAGTCTATCCAGTTACTGTAGAGTGATATAAATAATCTTAAACCCAGGGAAAGAAGAAGTATTGAAAAAATCAACTTCTCAGATGGCTGTTCAAATTTCATTTGCTTTGTTATCTTGTCTGTTTGTCTGGTATAGGCTTAAGAGTAGATAAATATATCAGGGTAACTTTTAAAAGTCCAGATGCCAGTGAGCATTCTGATAGAATTGTTCTTGAATATTCAGGCGTTGTTTGTTAATCATAGGGGTACGGGATGAAGAAGAGATGGGGGGCAGAGAGAAAGGAGAAAAGGACATGAGCAACGAGGTTATCGTGAACGATTCCAATTTTGATCAGGAAGTGTTGCTCTCAGAAATTCCCGTCATGGTAGATTTCTGGGCTTCCTGGTGCGCACCGTGCCGGATGCTTGCTCCAATCATCGAGGAACTGGCAGGTGAGTATGCGGGAAAGGTGAAGATCTGCAAACTCAATGTGGATGAAAACCAGTCAACTGCCGCCCGTTATGGAGTGCGAGGGATTCCTGCTCTGCTTCTCTTCAAAAAAGGAGGGATTGCTGCCCAGAGCGTTGGTTTACAGCCCAAGCAGAACATCAAAGAGATGATAGATAAAGTCCTTGCTTAGGTGAAATGCGGAAGCAATGAAAGAGGCACGTTTCTATAACAAGGCAGAAGACCTTTCAGTCAACTGTTATCTCTGCAATCACCGCTGTCATATCCAGGAGGGGAAGAAGGGGGTCTGTGCTGTACGGAAGAACATGAATGGAGTGCTCTATACGCTGGTCTATGGAAATCCCATTGCCCAGCACATTGACCCCATTGAGAAGAAGCCGCTTTTTCACTACTATCCGGGCTCGCAATCCTTTTCCATAGCTACCGTAGGGTGTAACTTCCGTTGCCTCCACTGTCAGAACTCTGATATCTCCCAGGCACCCAGTGAATCCCGTATCCTTTCTCATCAGATTTTCCCTCCCGAGCAGATTGTGCAGGCGGCAAAGAAAAACCGGTGCCAGAGTATCTCCTATACCTATACCGAGCCAACGATTTATTTTGAATATGCCTTCGATTGCTCCGTTCTGGCAAAGAAGGAGGGGATGGGAAATGTCTTTGTGACCAACGGATACACTACTCCGGAGGCTTTGCAGTCAATCCAGCCCTATCTGGACGCTGCCAACATCGATCTTAAATCCTTCAGAGATGATTTTTACCGGAGGGTCTGCGGTGCCAGGCTCCAGCCAACTCTGGATAGTATCAGGGCCTATAAAAAACTGGGGATCTGGATAGAACTTACCACGCTGATCATACCCGGCCATAACGATACGGAGGAAGAACTGAGGGATATTGCCCGCTTCATCAGGGAGCTGGGAGTAGATACCCCCTGGCATGTGACTGCATTTTATCCCACATACAAGCTGCAGGATCAGCCCTGCACCCCGGCATCTGTCCTGAAAAAGGCACGGGAAATAGGTTTGAGCGAAGGGTTGAGATATGTCTACACGGGAAATGTCCCTGGTGATGAGGGAGAGAACACCTACTGCTATCAGTGCGGCAAGACCCTGATCAAGAGAATTGGTTTTACCATTCAGAAGAATACTATTCGTGACTCGAAGTGTTATGCCTGCGGTGCGAAGATAGATGGTGTGTGGGGATGAAAAGGGCCATCTCCCTACTCACCATTTTTCTTATCTTAGCCTTCAGTTTAGAGCTTCCTGCTAAAACCCAATTTCCTAAGCCTGTGGGGGCGGTTAATGATTTCGCCTCTATTATCCCGGAGCCTGCCAGGCAGAGGATGGAGGGTATTTCCAGGGAAATTCTCGAAAAAACCGGCGTATCCCTCGTGGTGGTTACTGTTGAGAGCATAGGGGACGATGCCATTGAAACCTATGCCAATGAACTTTACCGGGACTGGGGGATCGGGAAAAAGGGAGAAGATAAAGGTGCCCTCATCCTCCTGGCCATGAAAGAGAGAAAGGTGAGGATCGAGACTGGTTATGGAGTTGAAGGTATCCTGCCTGACGGGCTGACGGGGCAGATTCTTGATGATGCAGTTATTCCTTATTTTAAAAACGGGCAATATGGGGAAGGTCTTTATAATGGCCTTATCTCTGTGGCGCAGGTTATCGCCAAGGATGCCGGCGTAGAAATCAGTGGTGAGTATAAGGCAGTAAAACAGGCAAGAAAAAGACCTGTCGGTTTTTTAGGACTCCGCCCTCTCCTGCTCCTCCTGCTTTTTTTGTTCTTTATGTTCGGTCCCCGTTCACTCTGGCCCATGCTATTCCTTTCCGGTATGGGGGGAAGAGGTGGCCGGTATCGGAGCGGATTGGGAGGTGGATTCGGTGGTGGTGGCTTTGGAAGTTTCGGCGGAGGATTTGGAGGCTTTGGAGGAGGCATGAGCGGAGGGGGAGGAGCGAGCAGAGGATTCTGAGTAATGCGGAATGGCGGATGCGGAATAAAATTAGTGAATAAAAGATTGAGAATTCAGAATATCCGCCAGCGGCGGATCAGAATTCAGAAGAATGAATATTCTGGCTCCTGTCTCCTGACTTCTGAATTCTATTTTTGAGGAGTAACCATGTCTAAGATACCGAAGGAACCAAAAGAGATATTTGATGAGTTTGTAAAGGATTACAGAGAAGCCTTTGGCAGTGATCTTGTATCCATCATTCTCTACGGGAGTGGGGCGAGGGGCGAATACATCCCAAAGAAGTCTGACATAAACTTTCTTATTGTATTGAGCGAGGGAGGGATTGATAGGCTTGACCGTGCCTTCAAGCTCGTTGCCAAGTGGCATAAACGGATGGTGGCGACACCCCTGCTCCTGAGCCGGTCACATATTGCATCGTCGCTCGATTCCTTTCCCATTGAATTCCTGAACCTGAAGGCATGTTACCAGGTAGTCTGCGGCGAGGATGTGTTGAAGGACCTGACCATCGCCAGGGAACATATCAGACTGCAGTGTGAAAGAGATCTGAAAGGGAAGCTCATCCAGTTGCGGAAAGGGTTTCTGGAATCATACGGCAGGAAAAGGGCAATCGGACGCCTCATTATTCACTCTCTCCCGGCTTTTTTTTCTATCTTTCAGTCCATGGTTTACCTGAAGGAAGGCGGCGTGGTCTGCGAAAGGAAAGGTATGATAGCAAAGATGGAGACAGTCTTCGGGCTGGATAAAGAGTGCTTTTTAGATTTAACCGGCATCAGGGAGGGAAAACAAAAGTTGAAGAATGACAAAGAGGCATCGAATCTGATGAATCGCTATATCGGTGCGATCGTGAGGTTGTCTGGTTACATTGACCAGCCTTGATCTGAAATGGATGCGAGCATGAAGAAAAGAAAGAAGCTGATTGTGGGATTGATTATCGTCGCTGTTGTGGTATTTTTAGCTACTCGTATTTAAATAATGCCTATGATGATGTGCTGATGTGGGCATACGATTTCATGGAGTGATGGCAGAGAGCAAGTTATTTTGATGAAAAATACACGATATGTAAAAAGGGAGACTTGATATGACCACAAAAAATAAGGTAATTATTGCGCTTGTTATCCTAACTGTTTTGATCTTTTCTCTCTACTCCTTTGCGAAAAACACCTATAACTCTCTCGTTATACTGGATGAAGGGGTGAAGAGTGCCTGGGCTCAGGTTGAGACCCAGCTCCAGAGAAGGTACGACCTGATACCCAACTTAGTGGAAACAGTTAAAGGATATGCCGCACATGAACGGGAAGTACTGATCAAGGTGACAGAGGCACGTTCCCGGGTGGGGAGCGCCGGCACGGTTGATGAAAAGATTGAGGCAAACAATCAACTCTCCAGTGCTCTGGCGCGGTTACTGGTGGTGATTGAGCGGTATCCTGACCTCAAGGCAAACCAGAATTTCATCCGCCTTCAGGATGAGCTTGCCGGTACGGAGAACCGGATTTCCGTGGAGAGGAGGAGATACAACGAATCAGTGCAGGCGTACAATGTCAAGCTGAGGAGCTTCCCCGAGAACATGCTGGCAGGGATGTTTGGATTTCAGAAGAAGAATTTCTTTGAAGCACCACAGGCAGCGGCAGAAGCACCGAAGGTGAAATTTTAAAAAGCAGGGTTCAAGGGGTCAAGGGAGGTTTTAAAAAATATTCAGAAGATGGATAGATCAGACATAAGCTATTTTGAAGAAATAGCTGGTTCACTGAATAAGAAAAGGGTGAGGTATCTTGTGGTTGGAGGGGTTGCGGTTAACCTTTATGGAATTGAAAGAATGACCGCAGACCTTGATCTAATCGTTGGTTTCGAAGAAGATAATCTTGAAAAGTTTGTATCGGCCATGAAAGAACTTGGTTATAAGCCAAAGGTTCCGGTCAAGGCAGAAGATCTTATTTCACCCGCAAAGAGAAAAGAGTGGATAAAAGAAAAGGGGATGAAGGTTTTCAGTTTTTATCATCCGAAGCATCCTTTCAGGTTGATAGATGTGCTTATAGAGATTCCTGTAGATTTCGAAACTGCGTACGCAAAAAGAGTTAAAACGAAGAGTTCTGATGTTATCACACCGCTTGCCAGTGTAGATACGTTGATTAGGTTGAAGGAAATTGCTGGCAGACCTCAGGATACTGCAGACATATATCATTTAAAAAGGATTAAAGGTGAAAAACAAAAATAGACCTCTCACCTACTATAGAACCATGGAAGAAATCAGGGCGTACCAGAAAGTTCCAGCCCATGAAAAACTAATGTGGTTAGAACAGGCAAATATATTTCTTTACCGGGCTATGAGCAAAAAAGCAAAGAGGATCAGAGAGAAGTTCAGGAAAGGGGAGATATGAAGGTGTTATGACCGTCACTTGGACTGAGCGCCTCTCAAAAATTTTTAATCATCCTTCAAAATTTCTCATCCCACTCCTTTTCATTCTAAATGTAGTTCTCGTTTTCCCCGTTTTCTTTCCAAACTTGAGCGAGATGGGTATGTGGGACGAATCTATCTATATCAACAGCGGCAGATTTCTGATTGAAGGAAACGCCTGGAACCGTCTGCCGGAATTTGCCTGGAATCCTCTGACAGCTTTTCTCTATGCACTTACTTACCTCCCTGTGCGGGGTACTGAATTCTGGTTAATCCACAGTTGCACTATTGGCCGTTTTATCTTTTTTGGTTTGATGTGGTTGAGTGCATACCTTGTTGCGAGACAGTTATCTCACTTATCGCATCCACTCATCATGGTAGCGCTTCTCGTGATCTCACCTGCACTAACCTATCTTTTACCAAATCCGAGTGATGCCCTGTTTGCTGCAATGTCTGCTTTTGCCTTATGGCAGGTATTAATATTTTACAATGAAAAGAAGATAAAACATCTGTGGCTGGCATCGCTCTTTGTGGGGTTATCTGCACTGTCCAGAAATGACGGCCTAATCCTTTTTTTGATTTTTCTCCTTCTTTCAATTTTTTTAAGTGTGCCTATTAAACGCATTAGAACTGTTTTTCCTGCCTGCATCTTACCGTTCATAATCATTGTGGGTGGTTATGTCACATTGTATGGTTTAATCACCGGAAAATTTGAGCTTGGTATAGTTAAAAGGACATATCTTGCCTTTGAACAGGGACAGGGCTTTGTGTACGAAAAGAGTCCGCCTGATGGACAGATTGATGCCTGGCGACTGTTTGGTACACCAGAAGAAAATCAATATTCTGTCATATCAGCTATAAAACGGAACCCGAAAGCTTTCCTTCAACGTGTACAGCAAACAGCAAGAACAGCGCCAAAGAAAATTTATTTTATGTATGGGGAGAGGGCAGGGATTATTATCCTTTTGCTGGCTTTAATGGGGACAGTGGAGATTGTAAGGAAGAGATTATATTTGTTATTCATGATACTCTTTTTGTGGGCTACCCATATATTCGTTTATCTTTTAACATTCTACCGTCACACATATTTTCTTCTGCCATATTTTGTCGTCTTTGTTTTTGCTTCTGTGGGTTTGAATTTTATCCTGTACCACATGAATAAAAGGAGGCTTTATTTCTGGACGCTCCTCCTTCTTGGATTAACCTTTCTGGGAGTGCTCTCACACCGGCCTAACGTCTTTTCTGTAGCTCTTATCTTCTTAACAGGATTGTGGATTATAAAGATTATTGTGAACCGATACCAGGACTATGAAGCAATAAAACCAGTCGCAATTATCCTGACTATATGCGTTCTATTCCTTCTAAAAGTAGGTTATCCTTTGCCAAAGTTCCGGGATCTCGGAGCAGCTCCGGATGAAAAGGCAGTGCTATTTATGAAAGAACACTTAGCCCCTGGTTCTTTTGTATTTGCCGAATCACCTGGCCCTATTTGGGTAGCTAAAATGCATTTCAGACCATTAGATTTTCATTTGCGTGGTTTAAATGAAAAGGACATTTTCAATTCTATAGTGAGTCTTAATGGCAAAGCTGTTTATGTGAATAACAACCTTCGATATTTTAAACCAGACTTGGTGATAAAAATTAAGAAGTTAATAGGTAAAGGTCTTGAGGTTGGTTTCAGAAGTGAGAATGGTGAAGTAGAGGTGCTGCTTGTCAATAGAAAGGCATTACCCCCTCAAACCTGTTCCATGAAGTGTCACCACTCTTAATGAAAAAGGGTCTCAGAAACGCGTCGGAAAGAGTCCTTTAATGGATACGTACAGAAAAGAGCGCAACAAACACCTTTTCCGGAATATATTCGTATTCTTGGTATTCGTCCTTTTAACATTCATCATGACTTATCCCTTGAGCGTTAGAATGGACCATGCTGTCTCCAGTATAGGAGACCCGCTCTTCGGGACATGGGTAGTGGCATGGGATGTCCATAAATTGTTGGAACTGGATTTCGACGGACTGTTTGATGCGAACATCTTTTATCCCTACAAAGATACGCTGGCTTATGCCGACCATACAATAGGAAGCACTATTTTTGCTTTACCGGTAATTGCCATTTTTAAAAATCCTGTGCTGGGTTACAATGTTGCACTTCTCATGGGTATGGCTCTTTCCGGTTTTGGTATGTTCCTGTTAGCATCTTACCTCACAGGTAACCGATTCGCTGCATTTTGCGCTGGACTGATCTACGCATTTTTCCCGTGGCGGTTTGTACATATAATACAAATAGCATTGCAGCAGGCCCAATGGGTCCCATTAACGTTCCTTTACCTGCACAAATTCTTTGATCAGAGAACATACAGGAACCTTTTCTTGTTTACCTTTTTCTTCATACTTCAATTTCTTTCGTGCCAATCCTATGGTCTGTTCCTTGCCCTCTTTGCGGGGATGCTTGTCGGACTGGAGTTTTATCGCAACGGTCTTCCAGATAAGCGCTCTCTTTACAAGCTCGGATTATTCGTTCTTATCTCTGCTCTCTGCATTGGGCCGTTTCTCTACCCTTATTTGAAGCTTAAGCAGGAAATGGGGTTTGTCCGGGATATTAAAGAAAATATCAAATACTCAGCTGATGTGTTGAGCTACATCTCTGTGGCCTCCAGCCGGGTTTGGAGAAATATGTCAGGGATGCTCTGGAAGCCTGAGGAATTCGAGGCACAGGGCTTCTTTTTCGGGTTTTCAGTCTTAGCGTTGGTGTTCATTGGGTTCAGGACGCAGAAACTAAAAAGAGAGGAGAAGATAGGCATCTACCAGCCGTCGAAAGACACGGCGCTTTCCTTTTATCTGACACCATATCTGAACGTCTTTCTTGTATCCTTTTTCACATTACTGATTATCACTCTTGCGACGAAGGGCAATTCCTTTTCCATTTTTGGTATGCACGTTCTTGGCGTAAGCGCTGAAAAAATCACGAGCTTGGTTGCAGTCTTCCTTTTCCTCCGGCTTTTGCTACAACGAAGTGTCAGGAGATGGCTGCTATCCGTGATAAGCCCTTCCAAACCGAATTTTTATCTCATGGTCCTGATATTGTCCTTTCTGTTTTCGCTGGGACCTATCATACATTTTCATGGCTATGAGATAATGCATGGTCCGTATATGTTTCTCTTCAAATTCGTTCCAGGATTTGACGGGATGAGAGTCCCTGCCCGTTTTGTCGTGACGGCGGCGCTGGCAATAAGCGTCTTTGCCGCTTATGGTGTAGCCTGGATGCTGGAACGATTCGCTGATCTTGTAAAAAAGACCATGGTAACTGCCTTGTTATCACTGCTTATTCTCTCTGAGTCAGCGTCAATTCCCCTGTACACATACACTCTGCCTGTAGGAAAAGATATCCCGGAAGTTTATCAGTGGTTGAGTGGTATAAAAGGTGATTATGCTATCTTGGAGTTACCCATATCCCCGGCATCCGATGTAAAGGTAATGTTGAAACAGGCGCATTATATGTATTACTCTACTTACCATTGGAAAAAACTTGTGAACGGTTACAGTGCATACTTTTCACCGGTTTACGATTTCTTACGTTTCGAGGCTATGAAAGAGTTCCCTTCAGATTATGCTATCAGTTTTCTTCAACTGATAGATGTGAAGTATCTCATTGTCCATTCTGCAGATTACAGTCAACAAGAATGGCAGAGAGTGAAGAAAGGTATTGAAATGTTTAAATCTGAATTGAAGCCTGTTAAACAATGCGGGGAAGCCTATGTGTATGAAATAATGAGAGACAACTGTGCACAAAGTACTCCTCTGCTTCCAAAGAAGAAAGAAATCCAGCCAAGCAACTGGTCTGTTAAAGCCAAGCGTGGGGATCATCCAGAGCGAGCTATTGATGGCAATCTCAAAACTCGATGGTCCACAAATCGATTTCAACAACCGTCAGATTATTTTGAAATAGATATGAAGGAAATTCGCTGCATATCCACCATAGTGCTTGAGTCGGGCACGGACTTCTTGGATTTTTTACAAGGATACAGGGTGGAGTCTTCAAGGGATGGCAGCAAATGGGACATTGTAAAGGAAGAGAAAAATATTACGCCGTGCCGCGCGGTCTTTGAAGTGCCGTATGGGATGAAATTGATCATTTCTTTTCCCCTTGAGCCCTGCCGTTTTATAAGGATTAGCCAAACAGGCACAAGCAAGGAACACTTTTGGTCAATAAGAGAAGTACGTTTGTTTGAGTAAGAAGGTAAATGTTTAAAGAATATATGTTACCTATTGAATTTATTAACTAAGTTTGATAGGGAAATTGGCTCAGATTTTTAGAATTCTTTGGGCGTTTCCGCCGAGGATTTTTGAGACCTCTTCCTCGGTGAACTTCATGCCTCCCGGTGCGTTTTCTGGCAGATTTTTGATCGTATCCACCCAGTCTTTATTGGTCATCTGAGATCTGAGCGATGGGCTGTCAGAACCGAAGAGGATCCGGTGACTGCCGGAGAAGTCCATAATATCCCGTAAGGCACGGCAGAGATGTTCCATATTTTTAAGAGCTGCAATCTGCCAGGCAGAAATATCCACATAAATATTCGGACGGGTCACCATCAGGGAGAGCATTGACTGGTATCCAAAGAGGCCGCCGGCATGGGCAGCGATGATGGTGAGATCAGGGAAGTCAGTTGCAATATCGTCAAAATGGATGGACTGGGTAAACTTGCTCTTCAGCGGCGGCACCATGGAACCGGAGTGGATAAGAACGGGCAGCTTGAGTTCATTGGCGACTTCCAGAAGATCATAGGTCTCTTTTCCGTTGGGATAGAAGCCGGCAGCCGGATGGAGCTTCAGCCCCTTCATCCCCCATACCTTGATACACTTTGTTAAGAGTTCGGGCGCTTTATTCCGTCGCGGATCCATACCAGCAAAGGCGATAAGTTTGTCAGGGAAGCGCCGGGATAAATCAGCGTATATCTTATTCAGATCCTCAATTGAAACTTCTGGCTCTCCCAGGGCAAAGGCAAAATCGCAGGTAAGCATTACACTCTTGTCGATTCCGGAATCTTCCATCTCGGCGATCAGCAACTCACCCTTGGGATCTACTGTCCCTTCAATCATCGTCTCTTTCAGCTCTTGGAGGGAGATTTCAATTCCCTGTTTTTCCATGACCGAGGCAACGAGCCTGGAGACTCCCGCAAAGAAGCCTTCGGGGATCCATCCCCGGTCAAAGAGGTGGGTGTGAATGTCGATGATCATGCCGCCATTATATACGATGATTGGGAAAAGTAAATTGTTATCGAGTGGAGATCCCTGAAAAACAAGGTTACTCGTTGCTCAATAATATTTTATCGGCAATTCTGTAGGGGCGTGATTCATCACGCCCCTACATTGCAAATTCGAAAGTCTCCGCCTGCGGTCCGCCTTCGGCGGATTACCGAAATCCGCCTGTGGCGGATCAATTCGCACTCGGAACCCTGTTTGACTTTTTCAGAGATATCGAGAGAGGAATACTTGACTTTAATCGCAGGCATAAGGTAAACTCTGAAAAAATCGGTGGATTTACGGAATGGCCGAGCATTTATCAAGGGATAAAATCAAGAGAGAGATTACAGGGGTTGCCATCCTGCTCATCGGGATTTTTATCCTGATCTCATTCGTTTCCTATTATCCCAACGACCGGGCTTTTTATTTCGTCTATAACACAGAGAAGGTGAATAACTGGGGGGGCGTAATCGGGTCAACCCTTGCCCGGGCCATGTTTCAGTTGATCGGCCTGGTGTCTTACCTTATCCCGCTTTTCCTCGGCCTTCTTGCTTACCAGTTTTTCACAGCAAGCGAAAACCGCTTTGATTACTTAAGAAGTGTAAGCTCAGTTATCATGATCCTCTCTTTGATCGGGCTGTTCGATCTCAGCCTGGGGTCTGTGAAAATCAGAGGCGATGAGATGGTTGCCGGCGGTATCCTGGGCAGCCTCCTGACAAGGTATTTGATGCGGTACTTAAACCAGATAGGCACGTATTGTTTTTACCTTTCTTTTTTCATCATCTCGTTTTTTGGGTTAACGCATCTCTCTCCAGTCCGTTTAGCCTCTTCTTTGAAAAACCTCTCAGTAGGGATGGTGAAAGGGATGCTTTCTCTCTATCAGGCAATCCAGCTCAGAACAAAGAAAGAGACGGGGACGGAAGTTACGATTGAAGAGAAGAAAATTGTGATTCCCCCGGAAGAGGCAAGGGTGGAGAAAAATGTCCCTGTGATCTTTGAGCAGGAAGAAAAAGCCTTCGATGAGATCGAAGAGGGGCCGCAGGGATATGACAGGAAAGCTAAACCGGCAAAAGAAATTAAAGAGTATCAACTGCCCCCGCTGAGTTTTCTGGATTTGCCTGAACAGAGGATAGGGAAGATGGACCGGGAAGCACTGCTCGCCCAGTCAAAGACCCTCGAAAGGAAACTGAAAGATTTTGGCGTCGAGGGCAAAATTGTCGGTATCAATCCCGGGCCGGTGATAACCCGTTTTGAATTTGAGCCTGCACCCGGGATCAAGATCAACAAGGTGGTTGGACTTGCAGACGATCTTGCGTTGGCCCTCCGGGCAGTGGCCGTGAGAATAGTTGCTCCCATTCCCGGAAAAGGTGCAATCGGTATCGAGGTCCCGAATGCGGCACGGGAGACGGTATATTTTAAAGAGATTGTGTCGCAGGATGCTTTCCTGAATTCCAGGTCGAAGCTTACGCTCGCTCTCGGCAAGGACCTCTCAGGAGAACCGGTAATCACTACCCTGGGCAGCATGCCCCACCTTCTGGTCGCAGGGGCTACCGGTGCAGGGAAGAGCGTGCTGATCAACACCATGATCTGCAGCATCCTTTATAAAGCTACGCCTGCTGAAGTAAAAATGCTGATGATTGATCCGAAGAGGTTAGAACTTTCGGTCTATGAAGGTATCCCTCACCTGCTCTACCCGGTGGTGACTGACCCCAAGAAGGCTTCCCTCGTGCTGAAATGGGCAGTAGATGAGATGGAGCGGAGATACTCCAAGCTTGCAGAAAAAGGGGTAAGGGATATTGACCGTTACAACCAGAAGGTAGCTGAGGAGCTGAGTAATGGCACTGCCCCGGTTCCTGAGACAGACGAGGCTGACGAGGAAGAACCAGGCGGGGGCCACGAAATTCTGCCCTACGTTATTATTGTGATCGATGAGCTCGCTGATCTGATGATGGTATCTTCCCGTGAGGTCGAGGGGTCGCTCGCACGGCTTGCCCAGATGGCAAGGGCTGCAGGGATCCACCTGATTGTTGCGACCCAGAGACCTTCGGTAGATGTCATTACCGGCACCATCAAGGTGAACTTCCCTACCCGGATCTCCTTCCAGCTTTCTTCCAAGACAGATTCGAGGACAATTCTGGATACCATCGGTGCTGAACGGCTCCTTGGTAAAGGTGACATGCTCTTCCTGCCGCCGGGAACGTCAAAGCTGGTGAGGATCCACGGCGCGTATGTTACAGAAACCGAGATCGCCCGGATTGTTGAATTCCTGAAGGAACAGGGGAAGCCGAGTTATGATGAAAGTATCGTCTCTGTTAAAGAGGGTGATACCCTTACTCCTGATGATGAGGATTTTGACGAGAAGTATGCCGAAGCAGTAGCCCTGGTTACCGAGACAAGGCAGGCATCTATCTCCATGATTCAGAGGCGGCTGAGGGTCGGCTATAACCGTGCAGCGAGGATGATTGAGAGGATGGAACAGGAAGGAATCGTAAGCCAGACCGACGGGATCAAGCCCCGTGAGGTGCTGATAAGAAAGTTTTAAAGAAGGCAATAGGCAGTAGGCAACGGGCAATAGAAAAATCCAAATGTCAAAGCCCAAATATCAAATGAATATTAGAACAAATCCAAATGTCAAAGCCCAAAAGATAAATTTGAACTTTGGATTTTGGAATTTGGCATTCTCATGCCTTTTGTGTTTTGCATCCTGCATCTTGATACCCTGCCACGCTGAGGCGGGTTCATCCCTCTCCCTGGATCAGATCATTGAAAAGGTTCAAGAGGTGTATAACCATACCGAGGATGTTCAGGCTGATTTTGACCAGGAAACTAGAATGAAGTCCTGGGGTCAAACCCAGGTGGCGAAAGGGAAGGTCTCCTTTAAGAAAAATGGCAGGATGAGCTGGGAGTACAGTGCTCCTGTCCCTCAGAAGATAATCAGTGACGGCAGGAAGATATGGTTTTACGTTCCTCAGGACAGGCAGGTGACCGTGTACGAGATGAATCAGGGCCTTCAGTCAGAGATTGCCTACAGGCTGATGTTAGGAAAAGGCAATCTGTGCAGAGAGTTTGATATTGCTCTAACTGATTCACCTGGTGACGATAAAAATTACTACCGGCTGCGGTTGAAGCCACTCAAGCCTCAGGCAGCTATCGAACAGATAGTGCTCAGGGTGGATATGAAGAGCTTTCAGGTTTTCGAGACGGAGATTGTCGACACATTCGGTAACAGCAACCGCATCAGGTTTTCTTATATCAAGGTGAACAGCCATCTTAAGGATTCACAGTTTGTTTTTACCGTACCTGCAGGGGTCGATGTGATCACCCCCCCTCAGGCACCGGTATCACGTTAACGCTTCAACACAGATTATCTCTCCTGTATTCATGAAGGATGCTTGTCAAAAATACGAAGCAGTTAAATTGATACAGTTTATTTCTGAGGACGAGATTCCTCACTCCGTTCGGAATGACAAAGCAGCGCATGTCATTGCGATCCGCCGCAGGCGGAGAAGCAATCTCTGTTTTGGGCGATAAATAATATGGGGAATTTTGTACCTTCAAGGACTTTTCCCGTAGATAACCTAACCCCGGTGAATGAAATCCTTGCACGGTTAAACCGGGGTGAGAAGACGATAGGGATAACAGGCCTGAAAGGATCTGCCGCAGCC
>Ga0315279_10004625_pt1 | contig 18400 bp, 6 predicted proteins | sample YL17G06_20_MG_FD_203694 | JGI IMG/M metagenome (GOLD analysis project Ga0315279, IMG submission 203694) | Sediment microbial communities from Yellowstone Lake, YNP, Wyoming, USA - YL17G06_20 | ecosystem: Environmental > Aquatic > Freshwater > Lake > Sediment | place: USA: Wyoming | collected... | reverse complement strand
TTCCCACGATTCGGAAAATGGCTGCCCGCTAGCCCGACCTTGCTTGAGGGTGCCGCCTCGCGGACCCTGCGTCGAGGGTGAGCTCCTTCCGATGGAGCAGTAGAGCACCTGCCGATGGAGCAGGTGCCCCACGAACGGCGTACATCCTCCATTAGACGGCGCTCTAGGACCGTCTGGGCCCTATGTCGCACCCTCCGCCCACATTATCTCCTCGCGGGTTAGGCAACTCTGCTCACGCGTTTGCCACTAGTTGAGCCACTCGTCGTATAATGGGCTCGCCAAGCCGGCGCAGCGGACCCCTCAACATGACAGGCACGTACTCGCCCGGTGCTCTTGTGCGCGCGCGTGGGCGCGATTGGCTCGTGATGACGCCCGAGGAAGCGGACGTCATCAGACTGCGACCTGTTGACGGGTCGGACGAGGACGCGATCGGCCTGTTTGTTCCCCTCGAGCGCGACGCGGTCGAACCTTCGAGATACCCGATTCCTGATCCCGAGACCGCTGGTGATTTCACGGGAGCGTTGCTCCTGCGGGACGCTATCCGTCTGAGCCTGAGGAGCGGCGCAGGGCCGTTCCGTTCCATGGGCCGCCTTTCAGTCGTTCCGAGGCCCTATCAGTTTGTGCCATTAGTCATGGCGCTTCGCTTGGACCCGCTGCGGGTCCTCATCGCCGACGATGTCGGGGTAGGGAAGACAATCGAGGCGGCCATGATAGCGCGGGAGCTCCTCGACCGTGGCGTTGTTCGCAGGATCGGGGTCATCTGTGCGCCCCACCTCTGTGACCAGTGGGAACAGGAGCTGCGTGAGAAGTTCAACATAGAGACTGCTGTGGTCCAGCCGGCGCGGATGGCTCGACTCGAAAGAGACCTGCCGCGAGCCGACATTGGAGTGTTCCAGTACTACCGACACCTCGTCGCCAGCATCGACTTTGTTAAGTCGGAGCGATATCGTCGTGCCTTCATCGACAACGCGCCAGACCTGATCATCGTGGACGAGGCCCACAGCTCTGCACGACCGCGGGGAGACCGCAGCAGGGTTCAGCACCAACGTTTCGACTTTCTCCATGAGCTAATGCGCTCGGCGGGCCGCCATCTCATCCTGTGCACCGCCACGCCTCACAGCGGCATCGAGGAAAGCTTCCGCTCGCTGCTTGGGCTGCTGGATCCGTCTTTCGACGTCCCGGAGGAAGTTGAACTGCCCGGGGCGAAGCTGGTGCCGCACCTTGTTCAGCGGCGCCGAGCCGACCTGGAGCGCTGGCTAGGCGACGAGACACCATTTCCTGTGCGTGATCCAGTCGAGCGTTCTTACAACATGTCTCCTGAATACCTGAAGCTGTTCGAGGACGTTCTCGAGTATTGCCGTGAATCGGTGTCGGTTGGCGGGGAGGTGCGGCGGCAGCAGCAACGGGTGCGGTACTGGGCGGCGATCGCAATCCTGCGTTGCGTGCTATCGAGCCCGAAAGCGGCGGAAACAATGCTGGGAAAGCGCGCTGATGCGAAACGCGATGGCTCCGCTCCGGTGGACGACGCCGGAAGAGAGGAAGCCTTCAGCGCCCAGGTCCTAGACTCTGCAGACGAGGACGAGCCATCTGATTACGCGCCCACGGCGCCGCTCGATGACCCGACTGCCGAGCTGACCGGAGGCGAAATCCGTCGGCTCGATGGCTTCCTAAAGACTGCACGTTCGCTGAGCGGGCCGGAGTACGACAGCAAGCTGGCAAAAGCAATCGCCGCAGTCAGTGAGCTCTTGCAGGAAGGCTATAGTCCAATCGTCTACTGCCGCTTCATAGCCACGGCGGAGTACGTCGCCAAGCACTTGCAGTCGGAGCTGCAGCGCAGTCACCCCGGCCTCCGGGTCGTCTCGGTCACCGGCGGAGACGGCGACAGCGAACAGCGAGCCGAGATGGTGGCCGACCTGGCGAACGAGCCGGTCCGCGTCCTAGTGGCAACGGACTGCCTCAGCGAAGGGATCAACCTCCAGGATCACTTCAACGCTGTTGTGCACTACGACTTGCCGTGGAACCCCAACCGGCTCGAGCAGCGGGAAGGGCGAGTAGACCGGTTCGGGCAACAACACCGCCCGCACGGGCAGCAGAAGCCGACCGTCAAGACGGTCCTGTTGTACGGGTCCGACAACCCGATTGACCTGGTAGTGCTCGACGTGCTGATCCGCAAGGCGCGAACGATCCGAAGGCGCCTGGGCATCGCCGTTCCGGTGCCAGTGGAGTCGGAGCAGGTGGTTCAGGCCGTCGTGGACAGCGTACTCCTCCGACAGCGTGAGCAGGGCCAGCAGTTGCAGCTCGCCCTTGAGGACCCGAAGGTCAGCTCCTTCCACGCAGAATGGGATAGGGCGGCTGACCGTGAAGGCAAGGCCCGGGCCTACTTCGCCCAGCACGGTATCAAGCCCGACGAGGTCGCCCGCGAGCTCCAGGAGATGGAGCCGGCGTTGGGAAGCGCCCGCGACGTCCAAAGCTTCGTTGCGAACGCCATCCAGCGGTTCAACGGCGAGCTCCGCGAGACAAAGCGCTCAGGCGTCTTCGAGCTGTACTCTGGTGACCTCCGTGACCAGATGGCCCTCCGCGCACCTTACATCAAATCTTTCCCATTGAAGGTCGCCTTCGAAGGCATCCCTCCCGAAGGCGTGACCCTCCTCGGCCGGAACCATCCCGTGGTCGTTACCCTGACTGAGGCCGCACTCGCACGCGCGCTGTCCGGCACTGACCCTCGATTCGCTCGCTGCGCTGCGATCTACACGGACGCCGTACAAGAGCGCACTGCCGTCCTGCTGCTACGACTGCGATACCTCCTGGAGGAGGCAACTCAACAGTTCGCGGAAGAGGTGGTCGTGGCGCCGTTCCGGCGCGGCGGTGACGGTGGCCTCGAGTGGGTGGAGCCTCTGCAGGAAGAGGGATCGCGTCTCCTACATGAGGCGAAGCCTGTGGCTAACATGGCGCCGCCGGAGCGCCAGCAACATATCAAATGGGCACTGAGCATGCTTGAAGGCGCCTGGTACGAGGGCATTGTCTCCGAGCGCTCTCAGGTACTCGAAGCCTCTCATGGGCGGCTCCGCTCAGTAGTGAAGGCGAAACCGCTGAAGGTGACAGCGCACACGCCGCCCGACATCCTCGGCTGCTACGTGCTTGTGCCGGCAGGAGGTAGCGGCTGATGGCCTACGCGTCCGTAGCCGTCGAAGGCGGCCTCTTCCCTTCAGACCTGCTGGACCGAATCGCTACCGGCGACGCCGAGGGCCAGCGGCCGGCAGATTTCGGGCTGGACGGTGCCCGTCGGCTCGTTGATGAGATACAGTCCGCTTTCTCTGATGCCCGCTCGTTCTGGGATGCGTTCCAGCGACGTCTTGAACGGTCACGCGAGAGCAAGACGACCATCACGCGCGAGGACTGGGTGGTTCCGTTCCTCGAGTTGCTCGGCTTCTACCAGATCCAGGTTCAGCGCGCGTCTGCGGAGGCTGGTGGTGAGAAGTATCCCATCTCCCACCGCATGGGCGAGGACCCTACTGCACCGCCGGTACACATAGTCGCCCTCGAGCAGGAGCTAGACCGTCGCGAGGGCGCCAGGCGTAGCCCGCACGCCCTCGTCCAAGACTACCTCAACCGCTCCGACGCTCTCTGGGGGATCGTTACCAACGGCCGCCGCCTGCGCCTCCTCCGCGACTCGGCACGGCTGGCGAAGCCAACGTATCTCGAGTTCGACCTCGAGGGGATGATCACCGGAAACCTGTACAGCGAGTTCGTGCTGCTGTACCGCCTAACCCATTCCTCGCGCTTTCCGCGAGATGCTGCGAGCGCTCACGAGTGCCTGCTCGAACGCTATTACCAGCAGGGAATCGACGAGGGCGGCCGCGTCCGCGACAAACTCCGCGACGGCGTCGAAGAGGCGCTCAGGGTGCTGGGGACGGCGTTCCTCGCCCATGCAGACAGCCGAGCCCTCCGGGACAGGTGCGCAGGCGGGCAGATGGATGCCCCCCGATACTACCGGCAGCTCCTGCGGCTCGTGTACCGACTTCTGTTCCTGATGGTCGCCGAGGAGCGTCGGCTCATCTTCCCGCCCGGGGCGGACACGACCCGACAGGCGGTTTACGCGAGGTACTACAGCGTTACGAAGCTGCGCCACCGCGCCGAACGCTATTTTGCGGGTGACACAAACGGCGACCTGTGGCTGGGGCTGCGAGAGACGTTCCGGCTCTTCCGCAACAACGACGCTGCCCAGAAGCTAGGCTTGGCTGCTCTGGACGGCGAGCTGTTCAGCCGCCAGGCCTGCGAGGATCTGGAAGAGGCGGGCTGCACAAACTGGGCGCTCCTGACGGCCATTCGGCGCCTCTCCACCTTTGTCGATGAGGGGACGGGGCGCGGTCGGCGAAGGAGTGCCGGCCTGAGACGGCGGGTGAACTACTCTGGGCTGGACGTCGAGGAGTTCGGCTCCGTGTACGAGAGCCTGCTGGACTACCATCCGCAGGTCACGCTCGACCCGCCGACCTTCGACCTTGTGGCCGGAAGCGAGCGGAGACAGACCGGCAGTTACTACACGCCCCCCGAGCTTGTCCGAGAGCTCATCGATTATGCCTTGGTGCCCGTGATGGAGGAGGCGCTGGCGAAGGCGAAGACGCCGCAGGAGAAGGAGGAGGCGCTCCTAGAGCTGTTGGTCTGCGACCCCGCTTCCGGCTCCGGCCACTTCCTCCTCGCCGCCGCCCGTCGGATAGCCCGCGAGCTGGCCAAGGTGCGTGGCGGTGAGGACGAGCCGGCACCACAAGAGTACCGGCGGTCCCTCCGGGACGTCATCCGCTCCTGCGTTTACGCCGTGGACAAGAACCCCCTGGCGGTGGACCTGTGCAAGGTGGCCCTCTGGCTCGAGGGGCACAACGCCGGCCTGCCCCTAAGCTTCCTGGACCACCACGTCAAGTGCGGCGACAGCCTGGTGGGGGTCTTCGACCTCAAGGTACTCGAGGAGGGCATCCCGGACGCGGCGTTCGAGCGAACGGACGCTGGCCAGAAAGACATCGCGAGAGCCTTGCGCGACCGCAACCGCCGCGAGCGGCAAGGGCAGCTCCCTCTTGCACCGCGCAAGGTTGAGGACCGTCTTTCAGACTTAGCAGACGGCTTCGATGAGCTGGTAGAGATACCCGACGATACTCCGGAGCGGGTAGCGGAAAAGACTCGTCGCTACGACGAACTGCGGGCCGCCAAGGACGCGCTGGACGTCACGATGGCGTGCCACCTCTGGACGGCGCCGTTCTTCATGAGCCTGAAGGCTCATGATGGCTACTCGCCGACAACGGCTGCTCTCCACCAGTTCCTGCGCCAGCCCGCATCCGTTCACGCCCAACTGGTGGCGGAGGCCCAAAGTCTGGCGTTGGACCACCGCTTCTTCCATTGGCCCCTGGAGTTCCCCGACGTGTTCATGAGCGGCGGCTTCGATGTGGTCCTCTCCAACCCGCCATTCATGGGAGGGTTCAGAATCAGCCAGCACTTTGGAGAAGCCTATCGCAGGTATCTAACAACGGTCTTCGCCCCTGCTGGCGGCACCGCTGACCTGTGCGCATACTTCTACCGACGGGCTTACAACCTACTGCAGCCCAGCGGCCACCTCGGGATGGTGGCTACCAATACCATCGGCCAGGGAGACACTAGAGAAGGTGGACTACAGGAGATCGTTAGGAACGCTGGTGCCATTGTCTTTGCACAGCGTTTCATCAAGTGGCCGGGCGCTGCCAATGTGGAGGTCAGCCTGCTTGCCATTCGGAGGGGGCCCTGGAGTCGGCCGTGCCTTCTGGACGGCCGACCAGCAGAGTTTGTCTCTTCCCGCCTTGACGCGGAGCCTGAGGCTGAGCCCAGGCGTCTGCGCGAAAACGCTGGTAAGTGCTTCAAGGGCCACGTTCCCCTTGGCGAAGGTTTCAGCATGCAGCCTCACGCGGCTTCCGCACTCATGGACCAGAACCCGCGTAACAGGGACTGCCTCTTCCCGTATGTCATAGGACACGATCTCAACTCTCGCCCGGATCAGTCGCCTAGCCGCTGGATAATCCAGTTTGACGAGCGGACGGAACGGGAGGCCCGTTCGTACCCGGATCTGTGGGAAATTGTTCAGGACAGAGTGTGGCCCGTCCGGCGGGAAAAGGATGCCCAGAAATACCCTCGGATGGTCAACGAGTGGTGGAAATTCTGGAACAATCGACAGGAGCTTGCTCTCGTCATCGCGCCCTTGGGGCGAGTGCTTCTTCGCGCTCAGACTAGTGAGACGCATGCGCCGGTCTTTGTCCCAAATGGCTGGATCTACGATCAGAAGACGGTCGTCTTCGCGTTCGATGACGACTATCACTTTGCGCTTATCCAGTCCAACGCTCACGAGGCTTGGATGCGCAAGTTCACGTCGACAATGCGCTCAGATGTTAGTTATGCTCCCACCGACTGCTTCGACACTTTCCCCTTCCCGCAGGAGCCGGCGCCGGAGGACCAGGAGTGGGCTGCCCGTGTTGGGGCCGAATACCATGAGCACCGGCGGCAGGTGATGTTGGCCCGCAACCTGGGCCTCACCAAGACCTACAACCTGTTCCACAACCCGGAGTGCCAGGATGAGAACATCGTCCGCCTGCGGGAGTTGCACGCGGAGATGGATCAGACCATCCTGGCCTGCTACAGGTGGCAGGACATCGACCCCGGCCATGGGTTCCACCGGAACGAGCGCGGCCAAACCCGCTACACGATCTCGCCAGAGGCCCGGAGGGATATCCTCCGGCGCCTCTTGGAACTGAACCTAACGATCGCGGAGCGCGAGCGCACGGGAAGGCTGCCACCAGAGCACTCCGCGAGGCAGGTTGCCTCGTGAAGCGTTCCAGCGCCGGCGAGCCTGGTGTCACGACGGGCGAACGCCATGACTAGGAGCGTCGAGGCCTTAGTACAGCCGCAGTTGCTAGCCTGGGCGAGACAGATCGCTGGCCTTGAGCTAGAGGTGGCGGCAAAAAAGGCTGACGTCAAGCCGGATCGCCTGGAGAGCTGGGAGCGCGGCGAACGGCGGCCCACGATCAAGCAGCTCAGAACGCTGGGCAACATCTACAAAAGGCCCATCGCGGTCTTCTACCTTCCGGAACCGCCAGTAGGCTTTCAGGCCCTGCGCGACTTTCGACGCCTGCCGGGCACGATCGTTACCACCGAGTCGCCGGCGCTTCGGCTCCAGATCAGGCGAGCCCAGGACCGTCGCGAGCTCTTCCTCGACCTTTACCAGGCAGTGGAAGGGGAGCCCCGCGCTGTTTCGGTGACTGCTGCGCTCTCCGACGACCCCGAAGACATCGCGGGTCGGATCCGCGAGTTTCTCGGGATTCAATACGAGGACCAGGTTGCCTGGAGTGCTGGGTATGACGCGTTCAACAGGTGGCGAGCCGCGCTCGAAAACGCCGGTGCCCTGGTCTTTCAGGCAACAGATGTGGAAGTGTCTGAGATGCGTGGGTTCTCTGTCTACGGCGAGAGGTTTCCCGCCATCGTCGTGAACATTAAGGATTCGGTGCGAGGCCGAATCTTCACCATGCTTCATGAACTGGCCCATATCGTGCTCCGGCAGGGCGGCCTCTGCAACTTCAGGCCAGAAGATGCGCCAACAGCGACCACAGATGAGCAGCGGACTGAAGTCTTCTGCAACTGGGTAGCCGGCGCCACCCTGGTGCCTCGCCGGTTCCTGCTGAGCGAAGGTGTCGTTCCGGATAAGAGGCGTGACGCAGATTGGACTGACGAGGACATCCGCTATCTTGCCGACCGGTACGGTGCCAGCAGGGAAGTCCTGCTCCGGCGGCTTCTAATCAACGGCCGGATTTCTGACGCCTTCTATCAAACCAAGGTGGAGGAGATCCGCAGAGAGTACGCTGCTGCGGCCGGGGGCAAAGGAGGGGGCTTCGCGCCCCCGCATCGCGTCGCAGTAAGTAGCGCAGGCCCGCTGTTCGTCAGGTTAGTCCTGAGTAGTTACTACAGCGATCAGATCACAGCAAGCGATGTAGCCGACTTCCTGGATGTCCGCCTCAAGCATCTAGGCCGCATTGAATCGGAGGTAATGAGACGTGCCTCCTGACCAGCCGGTGCGGTATAGTCTGGACACGAGCGCCCTCCTCAATGCGTGGCGGAGAAACTACCCGCCAGATCTCTTTCCCACGCTCTGGGACAACATCGATGGTCTGGTGGCCAGCGGAACGCTGATAGCTTCCGAAGAAGTGCTCATCGAGCTGGAAAAGAAAGATGACGAAGTGTTCGCCTGGGCAAAACAGCGCGCCAACATGTTCATTCCGATAGATGGTCAGGTCCAGCAACTCGTCAGTAGAATACTTCAAAGCTACCCGAGACTGATCGACAACAGGACGAGTCGCTCGGGGGCGGACCCCTTTGTGATCGCGCTCGCTATTATCGAGAGATGCACGGTGGTGACGAACGAGCGTGCCACGGGCAACCAGACGAGGCCGAACATTCCCGACGTGTGTTCGGGGATAGGCGTTCGCTGTATCAGTCTGGTTGAGTTGATTAGGGAGCAGAACTGGAGAATATAGGGGAGCAGAGACAGAAAGAGAAAGGTTATGCCGTTCGACGTCTTCGGCCTCCGTGATCGCGTAGTCCAGGAGTACCGCGACTACGTCGAGAGCTTCGTGCGCGTGCTGGACCCGCGCATCGACAAGTTCGTCCGCCGGCAGCTGGCGGCGGGGGAACTGTGGCCGGACGCAGTCCTTCAGCTGAATCCCGCCTTTGAACCGGACCTGACGCTGCGTGAACTGGCGAACGCTGGCACCATCGCGCGTGAGACGGCTCGCTTCTTCGGCGAGGACATCCGGCTCTACCAGCATCAGGCCGAGGCGCTGGCAGCGGCCCAGCGCGGTGAGCCGTACGTCTTGACCACAGGCACCGGCTCCGGGAAGAGCCTAACCTACCTCGTGCCGATCTACGACGCCATCGTCCGCGACGAGCCCCACCGGCCAGGTGGCGTCCGGGCGATCATCGTCTACCCGATGAACGCGCTCATCAACAGCCAACTCGACGCTCTGAAGAAATATCAGGCCAACTTCCCGGAGTCGCCGGTACGCTTCGACCGGTACACGGGCCAGGAGAAGGAGCAGGACCGCAGCCGTATCCTAGCGAACCCCCCGCACATCCTCCTCACCAACTACGTGATGCTCGAATACATCCTCGTGCGGCCGACGGAGCGCTCCCTGCTGGCCACGGCTACCCGCGATCTCCAGTTCCTGGTGATGGACGAGCTGCACTTCTATCGGGGCCGCCAGGGCGCCGACGTCGCCATGCTGCTCAGGCGCGTCCAGCAGAAGGCAGGACATGACCTCCAGACCGTTGGCACCAGTGCTACCGTGGCGACCGAGGGCACTCGGGAGGAGCGTCGCCAGACGATCGCAGGAGTGGCCTCCAAGCTGTTCGGGGTGGCCGTTCCGCCAGCGAACGTCATCGACGAGACGCTGCGACGTGTCGCGAAAGTGCCCGTGCCCGCAACACGCGACGAGTTGCGGGCCGCTGTCGAGCTACCGCCGCCGGTGGCGGAGGCGGACGGCGTCGTCAACCATCCGCTGGCGGCGTGGGTGGAGGAGGCTTTCGGCCTGGCCAGCGAAGATGGGCGGCTCGTGCGGAGGGAGCCAGAGACGTTCGAGGCTGCCGTGCGGCGCCTTGTCGACGAGGCCGGGATGGAGGAACCTACCTGCCGGCAGCGGCTGCACGCTATCCTGGACGCGGGCAACGAGGCAATAGCCGAGGACGGCGAGCCCGTATTCGCCTTCCGCCTGCATCAGTTTCTCTCGTCTGGCAGCAGCGTCTACTCGACGCTCGAGCCGCTCGACACGCGCGAACTCACTATGGAAGGTCAGTACAAGGCGGACGAGGAGCGGTTTCTTTTTCCCTTGGCCTTCTGCCGTGAGTGCGGACAGGACTACTACCTGGTCTCCCTTGTCGACGAGGCTGGCCAGCCGAAACTCGTTCCGCGCTCGCCCATGGTCGGCGCGCCGGAAGAGGACACGCCTGGGGAGGGCGGCTTCTTCGCTATCGAGGACCGCACGCTATGGGCCGGCGATAACGAAGAGCTGCCGGAGTTCTGGTTCGACCAGCTGAAGAGCGGCCCACGCGTCAGGGGACCCTACGCAACTCACATTCCCCGCGGGTATGTGGCCGCGCCTGACGGGTCTCTGAGTGAAGACGGGGGAGAGGGCGTAAGCGGTTGGTTCCAAGCGCGACCGCTCATGCTGTGCCTTCGCTGCCGGGCCGCTTACGACCTCCGTGCTCGCGACTACCGGAAGCTATCGTCCCTGAGTCAGACCGGCCGCTCGACCGCCACGACGGTGGTGGTGAACGCCGCCGTATCGGGCATGGACGAAATGGGCGTGCCGGCGGAAGAGTGTAAGATACTCAGCTTCACAGACAATCGGCAAGACGCATCGCTACAGGCCGGGCACCTAAACGACTTCGTCCAGGTGGCGCAACTTCGAGCCGCCGTCGTAGCCGCAATCGAGAGAAGCGGGGCGCTTAGGTTTGATGGGCTGGGACCGGCCGTCTTTGACGCACTTGAGCTTCGCCCACAGGACTTCCTGAAGGAGCCGGTAGACTCCGGGCCCGGGTATGAACAGGGACGGAGGGCCATGATCGACCTGCTGGAGTATCGGGCCCTCGAAGACCTGACGCGCGGCTGGCGTGTGGCCCAGCCCAACCTGGAGCAGACCGGCCTTCTGCGCATCGAGTACGAAGGGCTGCCTGAGTTGGCGGCAGAAGACTCGCGCTGGCAAGGGCTGCCCGCCATCGCCGAGGCGTCGCCCGCCCAACGGGAAGACGTGCTTCGGGCGGTCCTAGATCACCTTCGAATGCAGCTCGCCATCGAGGCTGATCCCCTCACGGAGCAGTCAACTCGTCGGATCGCAAAGAACGCGAGCCAGTGGCTGCGAGACCCCTGGGCTCTGGAGGAGCGAGACCGACTCAGGACGCAGACCATGGCGCTGCTGCCAAACGTGCAGCCCGACGAACAGGAAAGGCGCCGAAGCCTCCCGCGCTTGAGTGCTCGCTCGGCCGTAGCACGCTACCTGCGCTCCAGATGGACGTGGGGCATTGACAGGAATCTCGACGCGCATGACGCCGAGGCGCTCATTGCTGGCATCGTCGCGCAGCTTCGGGGGCACGTACTGACGGTGGTCAGCCGAAGAGGAGAGGAGCGGGGAGTACGGCTAATCGCGGGGGCGCTTCGATGGGCCGGCGGAGAGGGACACGTACCGGGACCCGACCCGGTGCGCGCGCGCTCGCTCCAGATGCGCAGGGAGATCGGGGGACGCGAACCGAACCGATACTTCAGTGCCCTTTACCGACAGGGAGCGCGCCGGCTCCGTGGAATGCTAGGCCATGAGCATACCGGTCAGGTCGACGCAGAGGACCGCATCAACCGCGAGAACCTCTTCCGGGATGGCGAACTGCCGGCCCTGTTCTGCTCGCCGACCATGGAACTCGGCGTCGACATCCGGGACCTCAACGCCGTACACCTGCGTAACGTGCCGCCAACCCCGGCGAACTACGCCCAGCGCAGTGGACGGGCGGGGCGCGGCGGCCGGCCCGCGGTCATCGTGACGTTTGCTGCCCAAGGCAATGTGCACGACCAGCACTTCTTCCGCCACCGCAAGCGGATGATAGCCGGCAGCGTGGCCCCTGCGCGGATGGACCTTCAAAACCGAGAGCTCGTCGAGGCTCACTTGTACTCCACCTGGCTTGCCCTCGTTGGGATCTCGTTGGGGACGGGAGTGGCAGACATCCTCGACCTCGATGACCAAGCGTTTCCCATCGCCAGCGACAAGGCCGCCCATCTAGAGGGCGAGCACCGCGCTGGGTACGAGCGGGAGACGCTGGCCGCCGCAAGGCAGATCGTCGCCCGCTCGCCGGATGTGCCGAACGCATGGTGGTTTAGCGAGGCGTGGCTTCAGGACGCCATCGGAAGAGCGCCGGAAGAGTTCGATCACGCCTTCGACCGGTGGCGGGAGCTGTATCGGGCGGCCCTCATAATGCGTGACCAGGCGCGCAGGGTCGGAGACAACCCACGTTCCAGCCGAAGCGAAAGGGAGGAGTCCGAGCAACGACAGCGGGAGGCGCGCCGCGAGATCGATCTGCTTCTGAACCGGACGCGACGGAATGAGGAATCGGACTTCTATCCCTACCGATATCTGGCGTCCGAAGGATTCCTACCGGGCTACAACTTCCCGCGACTGCCTGTAAGGGCCCTTGTCACGGTGCGCGACTCGTCCCAGTCCATAGACCGCCCCCGTTTCCTGGGACTGACTGAGTTCGGTCCCGGGAACGTCATCTACCACGAAGGGCGAAAGCACCGGGTCGATTCCGCCATCTTGCCGCCGGGAGGGATCGAGGAACGGCTGAGACGCGCCCGCCTCTGCACCGTCTGCGGTTATGCGCACGACGAGGAGGCCGTTACCCTAGACCTTTGCGAGCATTGTGGGACGCGTCTGGACGCGGCCACCGCAGAGTTTCCCCAGCGGCTTCTTGAGCAGCCAACGATGCGCACACGGGCCACCGAGCGGATCTCATCCGACGAGGAGGAGCGGATACGCAGCGGCTACAAAACCAGCACCCACTTCCGGTTTGCGCCGGGGGGTCAGGTGCGCCGCTGCCAAGTGACAAATGGCGGCGCCGAGACGATACTTGAGATCGTCTACGCTCCCGCGGCGCGCATCTGGCGCATAAACCACGGGTGGCGCCAGGGCGATCACAACGGCTTCCAGATCGATACACAAACAGGGCGTTGGCAGCGCCGGGATGTCGACATGACTCTCGGAGAGGAGAACGATCCTGACGTTCCTCTCCCTCTTGCTGGCGTGAAGCCGTTCGTCACTGACACTCGGAACCTGATGCTGCTTCGGCCGCTGGTCGACGCTCCTACGGACGATTTCCTCATGACACTTCTTCACGCCATCAAACGCGGGATCCAGTTCGTCTATCAGGTGGAGGAGCAGGAGGTCGCCGCGGAGCTCATCGGCAAAGATGAGAACCGAAGGCTCCTATTCTGGGAGGCCGCGGAAGGAGGAACCGGCGTCTGGGAGCGCCTAATCGAAGAGCCGGGCGCATTCGCAGCTCTTGCCCGGCAGGCGCTGCAGGTCTGTCACTTCGATCCGGACACGGGTGAAGAGGAGGCTGGACACGACCCGAGGCGATGCGCCGTAGCGTGTTATGAGTGCCTCTTGAGCTACGCCAACCAACTGGAGCACCATCACCTGGACCGGCGATTGATCCGGGGGTTCCTCGTCCAGCTGGGTAGGGGTGTGGCGAGCCAGGTCGCCACGGCCAGGAGCCGTGAGGAGCAGTACCAATGGCTTTGCAGCATGACTGACCCGGGCTCGAACCTCGAAGTACCGTTTCTCGAGTTCCTCTACCACGGCGGGTACCGACTGCCGGACCTGGCGCAGAATCGCCCGGCGGAAGGGATCGCGGCGCAGCCGGACTTTTACTACGACCGGGAGGGAGTGCCAGGGGTCTGTGTCTTCGTTGACGGGAGCGAGCATGATGAGCCGCGTCGGCAGGAACGGGACACCGACGCTCGAGCCGCACTCGAAGGCCGAGGCTGTCGGGTAATTTCTATCCGATTCGACCACCCTCTGGATGCCCAAGTGTCTGCGCACCCGGACGTATTCGGGACCATTGGATAGGGAGCACCCTCCCGACGGGTTGCAGGCGCCGCCCAATCTTCGACACATGTACTCTGGAATTCCTCCGTCCGTTCCTGGATCATCGAGAATGCAGAGAGCCTGCCCGCGGAGCAGGGGCTCCTCTGACTAGGAGCAACCTCCATTGCACGGCTCACCAAGTATAGCAATCTCGGCACTTCAGCAGCACGCCGACCCCGGGGGTGCGAGCGATGGCGAGACACGAACGGTAATCCATAGCGGCAAGAACGCATCTTGTCGCGCACCACCCCTGGCGCTGGGCAGGAAGTTTCGCCAGGCGTCAATTGACGCGCCAGCGGTCAGACAGCACTAGGTCCGCCATGGGAACTCTCAACCTGCGCGCTGTACGCCAGCGCGAGTCCGTCATGGTATCATAGAGTCGATGGTTCGTCGAAGTCTCCAGAAGCACATTGATGACGCGATCGGGACAGTCGTCGAGGACGTGTCCCCTGACCTCATCACCAACTGGTGCACGCACATCAAGATCGAACAGCAAACCGTGAGTCTTGTTGGCCAGATGATGGGTCTGCCTATTGGACCGAAAAGCGTAGAGTGCCCGTACTTCCACGGTTGGCAGGCAATGATGGCGTCTCAGGTGGCGACCATGTTTATTGAAGCCAACTGCTACGGCTGTCCGCATCACGAGGAAGTCCACCCCAATAACATCGGGCGAGAAATCGTCGAGCGTGTCGCCAAGCGCAAGGACCGGGAGGCCAATGTAGAAGCAGCGCAGAAGGAGTTGGAGCGCCTCACGCCAGAGGAGCCTTGCTTGGCGCTGGACCACGACCCTGACTCTGACGAATCGGTCAAAGAACTCGCAGGTCTGTTGCCGAGCAACGAGCACAAGCGTCGTGCAGCGTCGAGTCTGCTGGCAGCAGCCAGACATCGCCCAGAAGTCTTCAGCCCCAAGTCAGCCAAGGTCATGCAAGGGGCTTTCTTCGACCCTGAAGTGGGCTCCGAGGTAATCGAGACAGTCCGGTTCCTCGGAGAACATGATCACAATGTACTCCGCGAGGCCGTAGACGCGGCCAAGGCCACCCTGGCGCGCTCAAGTAACGAAGTCGCAGCGTCTGCTCTTCTCGTAGATGCTGTGGAGATGAGTGTCATTGATGCCTCCGTGGAACTGGCCGGCCTCCTTGTCGATGCCCTGCCAGTCCCCCACCACTTCTTGGAGAGAGGAGGTCGAGGGCGACCGACGGAAGGCGTCAAGGACGCCACGCGACGACTTGCCAAGATCAACTTCAATGTGGTGAGTGAGGCGGTCCAAGAGCGCCTTCGCTCAGAACATGATTACTTCCGCGCGAAAGGTGCTGCCGGGGCTCAGAGCCTCGTCGAGGTCGATGCGGACGCAGCCATAGCCTCGTTATTGAATCCTTTGCTCGACGCCCTCACTTTCGAGGACGAGGATGGTGCGACCGATGCGACGATTCATGAGGCGCTGGCGATGATGCTCCGCCGAGGCGGTAAGCCAGTAGCTGAACGTCTCTTCGAGGCCGCAGAACGATCGGACCCGGACGTGCGAGGCACAATACTGGCGACATTCCGGTTCGATGAGGCGCTGGAGGGGGAGACGGAACAGTGGTTGCCCAAGCTCATCAGCCATGTGAGCGAGGCCCGGCTGTCACCGTCAGACAGACAATCGGTAGCCGAGACTTTGTCGGCGATCGCCCACCGGTGCCCGCGCTTGTTCACTCCTTACCTCGAGCAGCTACTCGGGGCCCTAGCTATGATCTCTGAACAGGAACAGCGCCATCGCGACCAGAAGCCCAAGGAAGACCAGACTCCGGATTGGGAGGCTTTCTTCAGGCATGGGGGCGAAATCGCAGCCTTTGGTTTGGTGATTCGCCTCCTGAGGGAGACGATCGTCGGTGCGGCTGCTGGAGACCTGGATAGTGCCTTGGACCAGTTAGGCCAGCTCCTAGCGAATACGCCGACTGAGACAGCCGCTACCTTCAAAGGCGAATTGCTCGCGGTGGTTGGGGAGATCGGCAAGGAGTACGAGTCAGAAACCCGCCAGTGCATACCCCTGATCTTTCCGCATCTTCTGGACCCTAAGTCGGCGCTCGTTCGAACGCGAGCGGCCGACGCCTGCGACGATCTCGTCATGTGGAACCGGAATGTGTTGCCCGACGAGGTGCTCATAGCCCTGGCAGCGCTTCTCACAGATGAGTACCTGGGGCCAGTCAAGGGGGCCGTCCGAGCCCTCAGGCGGGCGCGGCTGGAAGATCGCGGGCTGGCAGGAACCGTTGCTAGCCGCCTCGCAGCCATCTACAGAGCCTATAGGAACGACCGCGGCCAGTTCTATTTCATCCGGGATCTCGTGGACACGCTAACCAACATGGCAGGCCAGCATGCTCACCTTGTGCCAGTCACGGGAGCGATTTTAGCCGATGGCGCGAGCCTCACGGACTTCTATGCAGCAGAGGAATGCCTCCAGAGATTCGGATGGTTCGCAGTACGGCATCCAGAATGGCAGGGACAGTACGTCGACAGTCTCATTTCGTATTACGCACGATTTAGGCTCGCGATGGTCTCCAACGGAGGTGGGTACGGTCACGGCCATCCAGATCGCGAGTTCCAGAGGCTGTACGACCTGGACCCTGAGGCAGTGCGCGCTAGGGCCAGCGGCCTTGTCGAGATGGCCCTCGCCCAAGAGTACGCATTCAACAAGGTTCACATCGCACTCGTATTGGCCGCAGTTGAGTTGCCAGACAAGGCAGCCGACCTGTTGGAGGCATATTGGAGCAGTGACACCCAACCACGCACGGCCTACGATCGGGATCGTTTCCGCGCCCTCGCTCTTCTGCTCAGGGGCGAAGCTGCCCTGGAGAATGGACATGATAGAGAGGCCATCCGCCTCCTTGAAGAGGCGACAGATGCGCTATCATCGCTCGTCCGCCCAGCGCGCGGTCTGCCGTTTGGGATAGACGACATCCTGCCCAAAGACGAGGACCGCGCCGATCCGTACGTTGAGTGGGCGAACATCAGAAAGGCCTGGCTTGGGCTTGCGGAGGGCGATCACACTGACGCAGCCAGAGTGTTCGAGTCGCTGGCCCGCCAATTGCACGTGCTGAGAGATGCGGAGACGGGGACGGACGACGACACCTTCCTGCGGGTACTGACTGAAGCCGCCGAGGGAGCAAAGCACGTCTGTCTGTGGTACGAAGGAGTACGCACCGCCGATCCAGACAGGGACGCGCATCTCGACGCGGCTCGAGCGCGCCTTGCGGAGGCCGCGACCCGCTCTGAGGAGTCTCGGTGGAAGCTGTTCGCCGGACGCATCAAACAACTGTCAGGCCTTCTCGAAGACTTGAAGCCTCCTAGGAGCGTGCGAGGATTTCTCCACGCTGTCAGGATGCTCGAGTTCCCGTTCCCCACGTTCGACATGCCCACTGGAATGGCCCGTCGCCGAACTCGACGGGCGCGAGGCTGGGCAGCCACTCCAGACACTGACGCTGAAGTCCAATTGACCGCGCCGGTGGCCTTCGTCAAGGCTGAGATCGACGGCATGGAAGCCCCACAAGTCACCACTCTGATAGCTGAACAGGTTCATGACCTCCGCCTTCAAATCGAGCTATCACCTCCGATCGGTGGCGCCACCTTGCGTCTCTTCCCGATATCAGTGCTTCCTGCGTCAGCGTATGACTTCCCGAAGTCGGAGATTCAGTTGTCGGAGACCCAGCCCACATATGCAGTCGAAGGGGCGCTCATCTTCAAGCACTCTCAGGCGGCCGGAGCCTCACCCCAGACCATCAAGATCGGGCTGGAGGTGGAGCGGGAGGGCGAGTCGCGGGCCATCGACGTTTTCGGCCACCGCAGGCTGTCCTTCAAAGTGGTGGACAAGGAGACGTTTCGGCGGTCACTTGGCGAACAGGGCGCTGCTCTGGACGACGTACGCGTCGATCTGGAAAAGCTGGTCTCCGCCGCGCGGGACGCTCATCGAGGGGAAGAGGAGTCGGTTGTTGACGCGATACTGAACTATGCCGCTCATCACTTAAGGGACCCATGCTTCCTAGATCCCTCCGTGACCGAGAAGGATTTCCAGCGCGACCTAGCGCGCCATCTGTGGATGATCTTCGACGAGAACGCCCTCCGGGAAGTCAAGGCGGGGAGAGGGTGGGTGGACGCATTGGTCTTCGGCGTTCCCGTCGAACTGAAGCTAGCCGTGGACGCACCCGACATCGACAGGTTCGTGAAATCCAGCCTGCCCCAAGTAACTCAATACACGGTCAGTCAAGGACGCCAGGTTGGTGTGCTCGTAGTGCTTGACATGACGAAGCGAGAGGCCGCTATGCCTCGTCTTCGAGACGATGTCCGCGTTTGTGAGGGCCCCACCGCGAAGGGCCTGCGCACCACTGGACCGGTAGCGATTGTGGCCGTCGTCGTTCGCGGGGCGGTTGCGCAGCCAAGTGCCCTTCGTTCATAGAACTTGAGGCTGCAATCGAGCAGGAGTCACGATACGCTTGGGAGATGGTTACAGAACTGCCCAACTGGGGCTCCTCTCGGCGTCGTGCTGTCTCGAGCAGCGAGTTGCCATCTACTCCAAGGCAGACCGCTGTGGAAGTCATTCAGCCTCTGTTGGGCGACCTCAGCGACAGCGCTAGATAGGCAGAGAGCCTGCCTGAGAAGCAGGAGATCATCGGCCGGCGATCAGCGCCGGCAGGTGCCCCGGATTGTCAAGCAGGAAGTCGTAGCCATGGCAGTCGGGCGACCAC
>Ga0315279_10004623_pt1 | contig 18408 bp, 18 predicted proteins | sample YL17G06_20_MG_FD_203694 | JGI IMG/M metagenome (GOLD analysis project Ga0315279, IMG submission 203694) | Sediment microbial communities from Yellowstone Lake, YNP, Wyoming, USA - YL17G06_20 | ecosystem: Environmental > Aquatic > Freshwater > Lake > Sediment | place: USA: Wyoming | collected... | reverse complement strand
ACCTGGACGAGATCGGCAAGGTCCCAGGTGTGGACGTCCTTTTCATCGGGCCCATGGACCTGTCCACCTCCATGGGGTACCTCGGGAATCCCGGCCACCCAGAGGTGCAGGCAGCCATCGCCAAAGTCGAGGCGAAGGCCAAGGTCCTGGGCATCCCGCTGGGGACGATTTCCGGCGGATGGGAGCAGGCCAAGTCTCTGTACGACCGCGGGTATCAGCTGATCACGCTGCTTTCGGATGTGATCTTGCTCTCGCGGGGATCGGCGGACACCATCGCCAAGTTCCGGGAGGCGTTCCCGCAGGGGTAGGAGGGGGAGTTCAAGTGCGGAATGCGGAATGTTCCAAATGCGGAATGACGAATGCGGAATGACGAATGTGGAGCGCGGAATGGCCGGGCGTTCTCTCGTAGGGCGGGAGGGGCAGAGGCGGGAGACGAGAGGCGAGACATCGTTGCGCAGAGGGAGGCTCGGAGGGGGGGCCGATTTGTCAAACGCGGCCTCCCGGGAAGATGCGGATTGACCTGCACACGCACACCACGGCCTCAGACGGACTGCTGAGCCCGGAAGCCTTAGTGCAAGCGGTCCAAGCCGCCCACCTGGACGTATTCAGCATCACCGACCATGACACGCTGGAGGCCCTGGGGGAGGCTGAGGCGCGCGCTCGCGCCCTGAGTCTTCGCCTGATCCCAGGGATTGAGCTTTCCGCCATGTGGCGGAACAAATTTGAGTTGCATCTCCTGGGCTATTTCTTCGATCCCGCTGGTTCACGGCTGCTCGGCTTCCTCCGGGAGAGGCGAGAGGCCCGCCGGACGCGACTGGACGCGATGCTCAATCGGCTGCGGGCGCTGGGCATCGTCGTCGAGGCGGAAGAGGTTCTAGCCTGTGCCAGGGATGAGAACGTGGGGCGACCTCATCTTGCCCGGGTCCTGGCGCAGCGTGGGTTCGTCTCCAGCACCGACGAGGCGTTCGAGAAGTATCTGGCCGAGGGCAAGCCGGCCTTCGTCCCGCGCCCCGACGTGACCGTCGCCGGGGCGATCCAGGTGATCCACGAGGCGGGCGGGCTGGCCTCGCTGGCCCATCCCGGCCTGCACGACCATGACGAGGCGGTCCCCGACCTGGTTGCGGCCGGGCTGGACGCGATCGAGGTGTACCACGGAACGCATACCCCCGGCCAGGTGAGGCATTACCGCCGCCTGGCCGAGCGACGGGGACTCTTGGTGACGGGCGGCTCGGACTTTCACGGGGCCGCGGGGCGCGATTACGGTCCGGCGCCCGGGATGCCTTGCCTGCCGGAGGCGGATTTCTCAAGACTCCAGGCGGCGGCAGCGTCGCGGCGCTGCGGTGCAAGCCCCTTGCTGATTCGACGGCCCGTCGCCCTTACGGGCTGTTCCTCGGCTCTCCGCCACCCGCGCGGCTGCGCGGGTACCCGGCTCTCGGCTCTTGCCCTCTCCCCTCGCGTGTGCAGGCTGTTCCCGTCAGAAGCATCTCTGAACCAAGCGGCCGTTTCCGCGCGATGCTTCCGCCAGAAATGCAAGAAGGCAACGCTTGTCAGTCCGGGGCAAATCCAGTATCATCCACCGACTGCCGCCGACCCACCGGAGCCGGGGTAGAAGGGTGCGGGCGGCGGCGCGGAGGGGGAGCTTTTCCATGGATGGTCTGGACAAGCGATTGCTGAATGTGATCCAAGCGGATTTCCCGCTGGTGTCCCGCCCATTCCAGGCCCTGGGGACGCCAGTTTCGCTCACCGAAGCCGAGGTCATTGACCGGGTCGCCGCCCTCAAGCAGCAGCGGATCATCCGCCAGATCAGCGCGATCTTCGACACCCGCAGCCTGGGGTATCGAAGCAGTCTGGTGGCGATGCGCGTCCAGCCGGAGAGGTTGGACGCGGCCGCGGCGGTGGTGAACGATCATCCCGGAGTCAGCCACAACTACAAGCGGAACCACGCCTTCAACCTCTGGTTTACCCTGGCGGTGCCGCCGACGAGCGACTTCGAGTGGACGGTGCAGCACCTGCACGCCATGGCCGGGGCCGATTCGACCCGGGTCCTGCCCACGCTGCGCCTCTTCAAGATCGGCATGCAGCTGGACATGGAGGGAAAGAGCGGGGCGGAGCGCGTGGAGTCCCGCGAAGCGGGATACACCGATCCGCGTCGCCCTTCGGCCGGTCGGGACGGCCTGCGCCCGATTGACATCGCCGCCATCCGCGAGCTGCAGGAAGACATTCTCCTGGTCCCGGAGCCCTATCGGCCCATGGCGGAACGGATGGGGGTTGCGGAGCCGGTCCTTTTCGAGGTGGCGGCGCACCTTACCGCGCAGGGATACCTCCGGCGGATGGCCGCCGTCCTGTACCATCGCGAGGCGGGCTTCCGCGCCAACGCCATGGGCGTGTGGGTCGTGCCCCCCGAGCGGGCGGAGGAAGTCGGGCGGATCATGGGGAGCTTCAAGGCCGTGAGCCACTGCTATCTCAGACCCACCCACCCGGATTGGCCCTACAGCATCTTCACCATGGTCCACGGGCAGAAGACGCACGATTGCCAGGAGATCATCACGGCCATCTCGCAGGCGACCGGCATCACCGAGTACGCCCTCCTGTACAGCACGAAGGAATACAAGAAGATCCGCCTGAAATACTTCACCCCCGAGCTGGACGAATGGGAGGCGCGCGCGCGGCGAGCCGCGGACACCGCCGCGGCCCTTCCCGCCCCGGCGGGCGATCGGAACTAGCCATTGGGCCATCGCCTGAGCGTCACGGCGGGAGGGAATCAAAGCGCCGGCCCCGGTCCGTTCGTCTCGTCCGAGGCGGGAGGCCAGCGCGTGGTGTCGCCGGCGGTCGGCGGGCGGATAGGCGGCGAGAGAGAACGCATGGCCGAAGCCATGGTGGACGTCCAGGGCCTCACAAAGGTGTTCGGGACGACGCTCGCCCTGGATGCCGTGGATCTGCGGGTGGATCCGGGCGAGGTGGTGGCGCTGCTCGGGCCCAACGGGGCGGGAAAGACCACCCTCCTGAAGCTTCTGGCCACCGCGCTCAGGCCGACGGCGGGAGGCGGGCGCGTGCTGGGCCTGGACCTCTTGAAGGGGCGCGACGCCATCCGGCGCCGGATCGGGATGATCTCCCACAGCCACCATCTGTACGAGGACCTGACCGCCGAGGAAAACCTCGAGTTCGCCTCCGTGATGCACGGGATGCGTGTGGACGGCGGGCCGATCGGGAAGGCGCTCACCGAGGTGGGGCTGGACGGCCAGGCGCGCTCCAAGGTCCGGACCTTCAGCACCGGGATGAAGCGCCGGCTGGTGATCGCCAAGATGCTTCTCTTCGAGCCGGATCTCCTGTTCCTGGACGAGCCGCACAACACCCTGGACCAGGCGGCCATCGCCCTGCTCAACGGCTACGTCGCCTCGGTGGCGGCGCGGGGCGGGGCGGCGGTCGTGGCGACCCACAATCTGTCCCGGGCGTACGACATGGCGGATCGCTTCATTCTGATGCGCGACGGGGCGGTGGCATGGCGCGTGGAGAAGCAGGGACTCAGCGCCGAAGAACTGCGCGACCTGTACGGGCGGTACGCGGAGAACGCCGAGTCATCCAATGCGGAATGAATCAAATGCGGAATGTGGAATGTGAAATGCGGAATGATGAAGAGCAAAGGCGTACGAAGGTACGAGGGGACGAATAGACCCAATGCGGAATGCGAAGTGCGGAATGTGGAATCGGGAATGCGGAGTGACGGCCGGGAGAGAGCGGCGTGAGCGCGCAAGCTGAAGGCATGGTCGTCGGACTGCTCCGGCGCACGTGGGCGATGACGTGGAAAGACGTCACGGTGGAACTCCGCGCGCGCGAGCGGGTCAACGCCATGCTGTTCTTCGCGGCCCTGGTGCTGTTCATCTTCAACTTCGCCCTGGGCCCCGACCGGGAGAAGCTGCGGGAGGTGGCGCCGGGGCTCCTCTGGCTGGCGTTCCTCTTCACCGGGATCCTGGGGCTCGGGCACAGCTTTCAGGCCGAGCGGGAGAACGAGTGCTTCGAAGAGCTCCTGCTCACCCCCGGCGACCGCGAGTCCATCTTCTTCGGGAAGCTGGCGGGCAACGTCCTGTTCATGGTGACGGCCGAGGCGCTGATCCTGCCGCTCTTCGGCATCCTGTACAACCTGGACATCTGGGCATACCTGCCGTCCCTGGCCCTGGTGGCGTTCCTCGGGACGCTGGGCTTCTCGACCCTCGGGACGCTGCTGGCAGCGATGACGGCCCACCTCCGGGCGCGGGAGGTGATGCTCCCCCTCCTGCTGTTCCCCCTGACAGTGCCGGTGATCCTCGGGTCGGTGCGCGCCACCGAAGGGATCCTGGCGGGCGGGGGGCTCGGCGAGGTGAGCCACTGGCTCAAGCTCCTGGGCGGGTTTGACCTCATCTTCCTGGTGGTCAGCCCCCTGGTGTTCGAATTCGTCCTGGAGGAGTGATGGGAGAGCGGACTGTTATCGCGTCTGTTCCATGGGCACCGGAACAAGGGAGGGCGGGGGCCCGACCATCTTTGGCGGCAAAGGTCCTCGGGGCGGCGGCGGTCCTCGTCCTGGCCACCGGCCTGTACTTGGGCCTGGTGGTCGTGCCGCCGGATGCGGTGCAGGGCGAAGTCCAGCGGATCATGTATCTGCATGTCCCGTCCATCGTGACGGCCTATCTGGCGTTCTTCGTGGTCTTCTGTTCGAGCATCCTGTATCTGTGGAAGCGGGATCTGCGCTTCGACGCCGTGGCGGTCTCCTCGGCCGAGATCGGCGTGCTCCTCACCGGGACCACGCTCGCCACCGGCTCCATCTGGGGCAAGTCCACCTGGGGGGTCTGGTGGACCTGGGATGCGCGGCTGACCCTCACGGCGATCCTGTTCACGATCTATGTCGGGTACCTCATGCTGCGGTCTTTCGCCGAGGACCCGCGGGCCGGCGCCCGCTACGGGGCGGTCCTGGCCATCATCGGGTTCCTGGACATCCCGCTGAACCACATGGCGGTCCAGTGGTGGCGGACGCTGCACCAGTCCTCCTCGATCCTGCGGCCCGGCGGCCCCTCGGTGGCGTCGGTCATGCTGGTGCCCCTGGCGATCAACTTCGCGGGGCTGGTCCTGCTGTGCACCTGCTTGCTGCTGGAGCGCATCCGCCTGGAGCGCATCCGCCACCGGGCGGCCGAAGCGCGACTCAAGCGAGGGCGACGTGGGTAGCTGGGGATTCATCGGGCTGGCATACGGTGTGGGATCGGTGGCGCTCCTCCTGTATCTCATCCTGCTGAAGCGTCGCCTGCGCGGCGCCCAGGAGGAACTGGCCGCCCTGGAAGGGGACGGCGGGCGGAGGACCCGATGAGGGGGCGTAAACTGAAATACCTCGTCGCGGGCGTCATCGTGGTGGGCGCCGTGCTGGGGTTGATCTACTCCGGCGTGCGGGACTCCATGGTCTACTTCTACACGCCGAGCGAGCTCGCGCAGAAGCAGAACGAGCTGCGGGGGAAGGCGCTGCGCGTCGGCGGCATGGTCGTGGATGGCTCCGTCCGCTGGGATCCGCAGAGCCTCCTGCTCACCTTCCAGCTCACGGACGGCCAGGGGACGCTCCGCGTGCGGCACACGGGGACGGCGCCGGATTTGTTCAAAGAGGGCGCGGGCGCCGTGGTGGAAGGGACCTGGACGCCCGAGGGCTATTTCCGGGCGGGCACCATCATGGCCAAGCACTCCGAGGAATACAAACCGCCGGCGCACCCGGAGACCCTGGAAGGCAAGAAGGCGCTGTTCAAGTCCCTTCTGAAAGAGGGCAAGAAATGATCTCCACCCTGGGTGGATTCACACTATTCCTGGCGCTGGGTGTCACGCTGTACGCGGCCGCGGCCGCGGTCCTCGGGGCGCGGCAGGGGCGGGAGGACTGGCTGGCCAGCTCGCGCAACGCGGTGCTGGCCCATTTCTGCCTAGTGACGCTGGCCATCTTCCTCCTGGAGTACGCGCTGGTCACCAGCGACTTCAGCCTGCGCTACGTGGTCAACACCAGCACCCGGGGGAGCCTCACGCGATACAAGATCGCCGGCCTCTGGGGGTCGCTGGAGGGCTCGATCCTCTTGTGGGAATGGCTCCAGTCCCTCATGGCCGCCCTGGTGGTCGCCCGCTACAGCGACCGGGGACCCTCTGGGTGCCGGCAGCTCATGCCGTACGTGCAGGCGGTGCTGCAGGGGATCTCCGTCTTCTTCCTCCTCCTCATGACCTTCGCGGTCAATCCCTTCGCCCGGATCTTCCCGATCCCGCCCGACGGCCGCGGCCTGAACCCGCTCTTGGAAGTGACGGACATGCTGGTCCACCCGCTGCTCCTGTACTCGGGGTACGTGGGTTTCTCGGTCCCCTACGCCTTCGCCATGGCCGCCCTCATCACCGGGCGCCCCACGGAGGAGTGGCTCCGGATCACGCGGCGCTGGACGGTGGTGGCGTGGCTGTTCCTCACCGGCGGGATCTTCTACGGGGGCTGGTGGTCGTACCGGACGCTGGGCTGGGGCGGCTACTGGGCCTGGGATCCGGTGGAGAACGCGTCCTTCATGCCCTGGCTCACCGGCACGGCCTTCATCCACTCGGTGATGATCCAGGAGCGCAAGCGAATGCTCAGGGTGTGGAACCTGGTCCTGGTGACCCTCACGTTCTCCCTGGTGATCTTCGGGACCTTCCTGACCCGCAGCGGGATCCTCGGCTCGGTGCACGCCTTCGCCGACGGACCCGTGGGGGTCATGTTCCTGGCGTTCCTCGCCCTGGTCCTGCTCTTCTCCTTCGGCCTCGTGGCCTACCGGTCGGACCAGCTCAAGGGCCATGGCGAGTTGGACTCCATCGTCTCCCGGGAGAGCGCGTTCCTGCTGAACAACTTGGTCCTGGTGGGGATCTGTTTCACGGTATTCCTGGGGACGATCTTCCCGCTCCTGTCCGAGGCGATCCGCGGCAACAAGATCAGCGTGGGCATGCCCTACTTCAACAAGGTGAGCGTCCCCCTGGGAATGGCCCTGCTCCTGCTCATGGGAATCGGCCCCCTGATCGCCTGGGGGCGCGCCTCCCTGAACAACCTCCAGCGGAACTTCCTGAAGCCCATCCTGGGGGCCGTGGCCGGCACGGCCGTCCTGTATGCGCTGGGGATGCGCCACGTTGAGGCCCTGGCGGCCTTCGCCTTCTGCTTCTTCGTCATCGGCACCATCATCTTCGAGTTCGTCGTGGCCACCCGCACCCGGGCCAGGACGATGGGCGAGAGCTTCCTCACGGCCTTCGGCACCCTCCTGCTCAAGAGCCGGCGGCGGTACGGGGGCCTGATCGTGCACCTCGGAGTGGTGATCGCCATCGTCGGCATCGCCGTTTCCTCGATCTACAAGGTCGAACGGGAACAGACCCTGAGATCCGGGGAGAGCTTGGCGGTCGGGCGGTATAGTGTTCGCTTCGACGGGATGGAGGCGGGGGAACGCCCCACCCACATCCTGGTGTGGGCCAACCTCATGGCCTTCCGGGACGGCAAGCCCCTGCGCGAGCTCACGCCCGGGCAGCGGTTCTACCCGAACCAGCAGTCCCCCTTTGCCAGCGTGGACGCCCGCTACCACTGGAACGAAGACCTGTACGTCATCCTGTCGTCGTTTGAGCGGGACGGCAGCTCTGCCACCATCAAGGTCATCATCAACCCGATGATCTCCTGGATCTGGATCGGGGGCGTCGTGATCCTCCTGGGGGTCCTCGTGGCGGTCCTGCCGGAGCGGCGGCTGGCCCTGCTCACCATCCGGGCCAAGGCGCAGGTGGCCTGAGTCCCGCGCTGGCGCGGGAGCGCGGAGTCGTTCATGTCGTGGAAGAAAGCGTTGATCCCCCTCGCATGCGTGCCCCTGATCATCCTGCTGGCCTACGGCTTCCGGACCGATCCCAAGGCGATCCCGTCTCCCCTGGTGGAGAAAGCGGCGCCGGGCTTTCGCATCGCCATCTACGACGGGGACGATCTGTTTCTGGCGGGGCTCAAAGGCAAGCCGGTCGTGCTGAACTTCTGGGCCTCGTGGTGCTACCCCGCCTGCTACGAGGAGGCGCCGCTTTTGGAGGCCACCTGGCGGAAGTACAAGGAGCAGGGCCTCATGATGGTGGGCGTGGACATCCAGGACAAGGAGGCCAACGCGCGCGAGTTCATGGGCCGCTTCGGCTTCACATTCCCGAACGGCCCCGACCCGGGGAGCAAGATCTCCATCGACTACGGCGTGTACGGGGTCCCGGAGACCTTCTTCATCGACCGGCAGGGGCGGATCACGTACAAGCACGTGGGAGGCCTGACCGCCGAGCTGATGGAGGAGCAGGTCCGGGCCATCCTGAAGGAAAGGTGAGATGGGGCTGCATCGGAGACGTCCCGGGAGGCCAGGGGGCACCGCAACCCGCCGTCGAGGGAGATGGGCGCTGGCGCTGCTGGCGTGTCTCAGCCTGCTGATGCCTCTGACGATTCTGGCCGAAGCGCCAAGTCCGCCAAAGGCAGAGGCTGGATCCTCGTCGCCCGACATGGACGACCGGGTCCGCGACGTTGCCTCGGAGCTGCGCTGCGTGGTCTGCCAGAATCTGTCGGTGGCGGATTCGCCCTCGGACCTCGCCAAGGAGATGCGCAACCTGATCCGGGAACTCTTGCAGCAGGGGAAGAGCCGCGAAGAGATCAAGGCGTATTTCGTAAGCCGGTACGGAGAGTTCGTCCTGCTGGAGCCGCCCAAGCGGGGCTTCAACCTCCTGGTCTGGGGCCTGCCATTTGCAGCCCTGCTGGTGGGGGCGGGCGGCGTCTACTTGGTGGCCAAGCGGTGGACCGAACGAGGGCACCAGGCCGCACCACCGCTGGACCCCGCCTACGCCGAGCGGGTCCGCCGGGAGCTGAAGGAGCGGGAGGGCCCGTCCGGCTCCTGAGCCTCGTCCGATGCTTCCTGTTCGCGGAATGTTCCAACGGTGGCGTCCTTGGCGTCTTGGCGGTTGAAGGGTTGACCTTCTGGAGGCCGAATGGCGGTGCTGATCTCGCTCGGGATCGCGGCAGTGGTGGTGGCGTTCGTGGCTGCCCCGCTCTTCCTGTTGGCCGGGCGGCGCTCGGAGGCGGAGACGAAGGGGTCCGACGCTTCCGAGGCCTTGGCCGATCTGCTGGCAGAGAAAGAGACGATCTACGCGGCCATCCAGGAGCTGGACTTCGACCTCAAGTCCGGCAAGCTCTCAGCCGAAGACCATGAAGCCTTGCGGCAGCGTCACGAGGTGCAAGCGGCAACCGTCCTGAAGCGCATAGACGAGCTGCAAGGAGTGACCCAGACCGCCGAAAGATTCCGGAGCGCCCGCCGGGAGAAGCAGAAGGCATGAGGAGCATCCTGGACCAGCTTCGCCAGGCGGGGCTGGATCGTATCCATGCCAAGCTGCTGGAAGGACGGCGCCTTACCTTCGACGATGGGATGCGCCTGTACCAGACGCCCGACCTGACAGCCGTGGGATACCTGGCCAACCTGGCGCGCGAGCGGAAAAGCGGCGCCCGGACGTACTTCGTCCGGAACCTCCACGTCAACTACACCAACATCTGCAACAAGCTCTGCAAGTTCTGCTCGTTCTACGCCGCGCCCAACAGCACCGATGGTCGGGGATACGTCCTCAGCCCGGAAGAGGCGGCCGCCCGGGTCGCCAAGTACAGCGGGGAACCGATCCGCGAGATCCACATGGTCGCGGGGATCAACCCGAAGCTTCCCTACCAGTATTACCTTGACCTCCTGCGGGCCGTGAAGGCGGCGCGGCCCGACGCGCAGATCAAGGCCTTCACCATGATCGAGCTGGCCCAGATCGCCCGAGCGGCCAAGCGGTCCCTGGCGGAGATCCTGCCCGAACTCCGGGCGGCGGGGCTCACCGCGTGCCCCGGGGGCGGCGCGGAGGTCTTCAGCGATCGCGTCCACGAGGAGCTGTTCCGCGCCAAGCTGGACAACCAGGGCTGGTTCGACGTGGCCCGCGCGGTCCACGCCGCCGGCATCCCGTCGAACGCCACGCTCCTCTACGGACACATCGAGACGCAGGAGGAGAAGGTCCGCCACCTGCTCCACATCCGGGAGCTGCAGGACGAAACGGGCGGGTTCATGTGCTTCGTGCCCCTGGCCTTCGACCCCGGCCGGACGGAGCTCTCGCATCTTCCCGTCACCACCGGCTACGCCAACCTGCGGGAGATCGCCATGGCACGCCTCCTCCTGGACAACTTCCCCCACGTCAAGGCCTTCTGGATCATGATCACGCCGGCGGTGGCCCAGATGGCGCTCTGGTACGGGGCCGACGACATCGACGGCACCGTGTCCCACTACGAGATCACCCACGCCCTGGGGACGACCTCGCACCGGCAGGTCCTGGGCACGGCGGAGCTTCTCGACCTCATCGCCGAGGTGGGACGCGAGCCGGTGGAGCGCGATGCCCTGTACAACCCGGTGGAAGAGCCGACAGCGACAGGGACAGGGAGCGCTGTCGCTGTCGGATATCCCTGTCGGGCATCCGGGGCTGGGGGCTGCTGATGGCTGAGGGCTTCCCGGACGGCCGGCTTGCGGACATCGAGGAAAAGGTCCTGCGGGGCGAGCGCCTGAGCTTCGCGGACGGGGTGGGCCTGTTCCGCGAGGCGAATCCCCTGCAGCTCTCCTCGTGGGCCAATCTCGTCCGGCGGCGCCTCCACCCGGACGACCTGGTCACCTACGTCATCGGGCGGAATATCAACTACACGAACGTCTGCTGGGTGCAGTGCAGGTTCTGCAGCTTCTACCGCCTGCCTGGGGCCGAGGGTGGATACGTGCTTTCCCGGGAGGCCATCTTCGGCAAGATCCAGGAACTGGTGGATCTGGGCGGGATCGAGATCCTCATCCAGGGGGGCTTGAATCCAGCGCTGAAGATTGATTACTTCGAGGAACTGTTCCGCGCCATCAAGGCTCACTTTCCGGTCCACATCCACGGGCTGTCGCCGGTCGAAATCATCTATCTCGCCAAGATCTCGCACCTCGATGAACAGGAATGCCTGATGCGTCTCCATGCCGCGGGACTGGACTCCATTCCCGGAGCGGGGGCGGAGATGCTAGTGGAGGAGGTGCGAGAGCAGATCGCGCCCTACAAGAACTCCGCGGCCGCGTGGCTCGATCTCATGCGGACGGCTCACCGGCTCGGCATCCCCTCAACGGTGACCATGATGTACGGCTCGGTGGAGACCATCGAACAGCGTGTGGAACACCTCTTGGCGGTGCGCGACCTGCAGGACGAGACGGGCGGGTTCCGGGCCTTCATCCCGTGGAGCTTCCAGCCCGAGGGGACCCACTTGCCCAACGTCAAGCGGGCCAGCGGCTTCGATTACCTGCGTACGGTCGCGATCTCGCGGCTGATGTTGGACAACATCCCCAACATCCAAGCCTCGTGGCTGACGCAAGGTCCCAAGATCGGCCAGATCGCCCTCCAATACGGCGTGAACGACATGGGCAGCACGGTCATCGAGGAGAACGTCGTCACGGCCGAGGGGGCGGTGTTCATGGTGCCCCTCGCCGAGATCGAGCGCCTCATCAAAGACGCCGGCCTTTGCCCCGCCCGCCGCAACACCCGGTACGAAATCCTGACGGTCTCAACTTTGGCAAGATCCGCCTAGCCCAACTTCCGCAGCTCAGTCCACCCGACCGATAGATCGCGGTCGTCTCGGCGTGCCGCTCCACACGAGGTGCGGTCTGCGCCGCCGCTCAGGGCAAATCGACGACCTCGACCCAGACCGGACTTTGCCCCACGGGATATTCCTTGACCTTGCTGAGCGTGCCCGCCTCGCGATCGATCGCGTAGACGGTCAGACGATGGGACAGCTGTCCGACGACAAGCAGGAAGCGGCCGCGCGGATCGATGTTGAACGCGCGCGGCTGCTTTTCCGTCGGAAAATTGCCGAGGGCGGTGAGCTTCCCGGTGTCGCCATCGATCTTGAAGCCGGCAATGGTGCTGGACGTCCGCTCGGTTGCGTACAGGAATCGGCCGTCGGGGGTGACGTGAATGTCGGCGGCCCACGGCTTTCCCTGGAAGCCCGGCGGCATGGCGCTGATCGACTGCAGCTCTGTCAGGGTACCCGACGCGCCGTCGAAGGCGTAGGCATTCACGGACGCGTCCAGCTCGTTGATGAGGTACGCGAACCGGCTGTTGGGATGAAAGACGAGATGCCGCGGTCCGGCGCCGGCTTTCGTCTGGACCGTCGCGGGCGTGTTGGGCGATAGCATCCCCGTGGCGGCGTCGAATGTGAACTGCATGATGACGTCGCCGCCGAGAATCTGGGCGAAGACGTACCGGTTCGACGGATCGGGAAGCACCGAGTGGGCCATGGGCTGGGTGGGGATCACCTGGCTCGGCTGCGTCTGAACGACTCCCTGCGGCCCGATGGGATGCACCCACACCTTGTTTCCGGCGTACGAGGCGCTGAACAAGAATCGACCGGCCTTATCGGTCGCCAGGTACGATATGGGATCAGGGACCGGGACCGTCGATAGATGCGTCAACCGCCCCGTCATGGGATCGATGGCAAAGCTAGCCACCGCATGGGGATTGGGGCGCAGGGAGGCATAGAGAAAGCGACAGTTGGGGCTGGTCGCCAGGAAGAAGACCATGGCCGTCGCGGGAGCCTTCTCCACCACGGCCAGCTCGCCGCTCTCAGCGTTCATCTTGAAGACAAAGATCTCCTTGCTGTCGGAATTGGCGACATAGACAACTGTCGCCGCTCTTGCGGAAGCTGCATCGGTGGCCATGGTCTAGCGAACCTCCTTCAGCGCACTTCCGCCTCTCAGGTCGGGTGTCATTTCCGATTTCCCTTCGTCGTTATCGCGCCGGTGTCGCCCGGGGCCGCGTACAGGTGACGGGCCACGGCATGGCCACCGATTGGGGCGAAGTATGGAGTGGCCCGGGTGCGGGAGTCAAGCCGAAAGGCGAGGATCCGCCGAGAGGCGACCCCAGGGGTGTGGTGCAAGTCTCTCCCGAGAATTCTCGACACCCGTTTGACAAGAGTCCGGGATTCGCTTACGCTGGACACCGTGAGAAAGTGTAGGCCCACCCGCAGGTGACGTGCGGACGGGAGAATAGGGGGTGATCCGACGTGACGCTGCCTATCGAGCGGATTGACGAGTACCGTTGGCGGATCCCGCCGGAGGCCAAGCCGGGGATGCGCGTCCCGGCCATCATCTTCGCCGACGACAAGCTCATGGAGCAGATCCGCCACGACCTGTCGCTGGAACAGGCGGCCAACTCGGCGATGCTCCCGGGCATCGTCAGGGCCGCCTATGCGATGCCCGATATCCACCAGGGCTATGGCCTGCCCATCGGGGCCGTCGTGGCGACCGATCCCGAGACAGGCGTGGTCACGCCGGGAGGCGTGGGGTACGACATCAACTGCGGCGTGCGCCTCCTCCGGACGGACCTTACGAAAACCGAGGTCCTGCCGCGGCTCAAAGAGTTGGTGAACCTGCTCTTTGCCGAGGTCCCGACCGGGGTCGGCTCGCACGGCAAGGTGCGGCTCACCCGCGAGAATCAGACGCAGCCGCTCACGGACGGCGCCCGCTGGGCGGTGTCGCAGGGGATGGGCGAGCCGGAGGACTTGACGCATACGGAGGCATCCGGGTGCATTCCCGGGGCGGATCCGGACGCGGTGAGCCACAAGGCTCACGAGCGGGGGCGCGACCAACTGGGAACACTGGGCTCGGGAAATCATTTCCTCGAAGTCCAAACGGTGGAGCGGATCTACGACGAGCAAGCAGCAAACGTCCTGGGCCTCTTCCCAGGGCAGGTGACAGTGCTCCTGCACACGGGCTCGCGCGGCTTCGGCCACCAAGTCTGCACCGACCACCTTGCCGTCATGGAGCGAGCCGTGAAGAAGTACGGCATCCAGCTTCCCGACCGGCAGCTCGCCTGCGCCCCGGTCAACTCCGGAGAGGCCAAGGCGTATCTCGGCGCCATGCGGGCCGCGGCGAACTATGCCTGGGCCAATCGGCAGTGCCTCACCCATTGGACCCGCGAGGCCTTTCAGCGGATCTTCAAAAAGTCGCCCCGGGACCTGGGGATGTCGGTCGTGTACGATGTCGCTCATAACATCGCCAAGGTCGAGGAGCACGAGGTGGACGGCAGGAAGATGCAGCTCGTCGTGCATCGGAAGGGGGCCACGCGGGCGTTTCCGCCCGGGCATCCCGAGCTGCCCGAGCGGTATCGGAGCATCGGTCAGCCGGTCCTGGTCCCCGGCGACATGGGGCGGGCGTCATTCGTCCTGGTGGGAACCCAGGGCGCGATGCTCGAGACCTTCGGCAGCACCTGTCATGGGGCCGGGCGGCTCTTGAGCCGGGCCGCCGCCATCAAGGCCGCCAGGGGTCGGTCCATCGAGCGCGAGCTGGAGGATACGTATGGTGTGTACGTCCGGGCGACGGGGCGCGATTCCGTGAAGGAGGAGATGCCCGAGGCGTACAAGAACGTCCAGGATGTGGTGACGGTGTGCCACAATGCCGGCATCTCCAAGATGGTGGCGAAGCTCAAGCCGGTCGGATGTATCAAGGGATAGAGCCGCGAGCCGTGAGCGGAGAGGCGAGAGGAGAAGGCCGGACTGCGGGCTCGATCGATTTCGGATTTGCTGAATCGGAAATGGGTATCGCGGTCCAGGATGCTTTCGGCCCGCCGTTTGAGCTCACCGAGCCGGCCCGCCGGTACGCCACGTCCCCAAATGCATCCTGATGGTTGCCGGCCCTGGGTACTATCCGGGACGCAGAACTCAGCAGCCCGGATAAAGATATGCCTTCGGCGCCCCACGATCCAGGGAGCCCTGGCGCGGTCCGCCTCCTTGGCGAGGAAGTATGTCGGCTATGCGCTGGGGCCGGATTCCCCTTCCACGGGTGCTTCTGTTGGTGGCGGGGTCGGTGGAGCGGCTGGCGGTGTGGCCTCTGCCGGGGCCTCGGGCCGTCGCTTGGCCTTGGGGCGACTCGCCTCCGCCGCCGCGGGATTGCCCGCCTTGGCGGCCTTCCGACGGGTCTTCAGGCGCTCCTTCCGACGCTGGCGGCGCCGGCGCAATTCTCGTTCTCTCTCTCCCACGAAGAGCCTCCTTTCTCACCAATCGCGATAGCTGTCCTGCTTCTTGCCTACCTGGCTTACAAGGACCTTCAAGGGCTTTCCCGTCGCCTGGCTGTGCACGTCCTGGATGCCGCTCACGACCCCGCTGCGGTCCATTAGGAGATCCAGCTTCCAGTCGGCCTTGCCGGTGAACGGGTCGGGGTAAATACGCCGGAGATAGCGGCGCGTCTGGAGCTGGGTTCGGTCTTGCAAAAGGTCCTTTAACTCCTTGGGCAACTGGTTGTGATCGGCCCGGTAGCCGATGATGGCGCGCCGGAACTCGCCCAGACGGAAGAGAAGCTCTTCCTCCTTCTCGCGCTTGGCCTGCGTGCTCCAAAGCTCCGCCACGCCGGCCGTCGCCACACCGATCACCAGGATGCTGACCAGGAGGACGGGGTAGATGACCCCGCGGGGGGACCCAAATGACCGATGACCAATGACCAATGACCAATGGCGAGTCACGAGTTCACCGACCGACGGATTGACCGGTTCACCGATTCACGAGGGCTACCAGTCGCTGTAGCGGGTTCCGTCCAGGGCGATCGTCTCGGAGCCGCTCCGGACGTCGAAGATGCCGTTCTGCTGGCCCTGCTCGTCCGTGAAGAAAACCAGGGCCCAGGTCTCGTCAGACCCGGTGACGGGGTCCTTGGGGATGCGGCGGATGTATTTCTTGTCGACCAGGTCGTTCAGCCCCTGGGGGTACTTGCCGTTGTCGGCGTAGTACTGGTCGATCACGTCTCGAAGGATGAATAGGTCTTCCTTCAGGGTGGCCTCCTTGGCGGCTGTGACGGCCCGTTGGTAGTACGGCTGCGCCAGGGTGACCAGGATCCCGATGATGCTGATGACGATCAGCAGTTCGATCAGCGTGAAGCCGCCCGACGAGCCGGGAGCCGGGTACCCGCGCAGCCGCGCGGGTGGCGGAGAGCCGAGAGTTCGCCTACCAGGTGTCATACGTCGTCCCGTCCTGGGCGACCGCCTTGCTGGCACTCCGAACATCGTACACGTCCTTGCCGTCCGAGAGGCTGGAGTCCGGGTTGTCGGAGAAGGACCGCGTGACCCACTTCCCGTCGGGGGTCATGGGATCCCGGGGGATCCGTCGAAGGATCTTGGTCTCCACCATTTCGTGCAGGGTCAGCGGGTAGCCGGTGCGGTCGACCGAGACTTTCTTTTTGAGGGCCTCCCGGGCGTCCTTGGCGTTTATCCGGGCCTTGTCGTACTCGGCCTTGAAGAAGTCGATGCCCTCGCGCACCTGCCGGAGGTTCCGGCGCAGCTCCAGCCCGCGCGTCCGCGTGACGCTCACCTGGACCAGGGGCATAGCCACTGCCGCCAAGACGCCCAGCACGGCGATGGAGACCAGGAGCTCGATGAACGTCAGACCCCGCGCGCCCCGAGAGAGGAGTCGGGTCATTGTTGGACACCGCCGGGTGGCGCGCCGCCCGGGGGACCGCCGGGCGGAGAGGTTGGCCGCCCGGGGAGTGGGGTCGGCGGCGGCGGCGACGGCGCAACCGGGGCCCCACCTGGCACCGGGGTTCCGAAGCTGTCGGCGGTGCCGGACTGGAAGGTCTCCAGATCGGGCTCTGGGCGCTCCAGCACTTTGACAATCCGGGGGGTGATGGAGATCAGGACATCGGTTCGGGTTTGCTCCTGGTTGCCGCTGATAAACAGGCGGCCGAGACCGGGAATGTCGCTCAGGAACGGGATGCGGCTGTTGGACACGGACTCCGTCGTCTGCAAGAGGCCGCCCAAGAGCCGGGTCTCTCCGTTCTTGACCTTGATGAAGGTGTCCAGGTTCCGCGTGTTCACGGGCGGGAGGAGGTCGCCCCCGGTCACCCCGGCGATGGGCGCACCGACGCTGCTGATCTCGAAGTTCATCTCGACGGTGACCTCGCCGTTGAGGTGAACGGTCGGGGTCAGGGTCAGCTTGAGGCCGATGTCGCGGTACTCCACATTCGTCTGCGTGGTCGTCACGGCCCCCGTGGGAAGCGTGCCGGCCGTCGTCCCCGTGGCGCTTATCCCGGCGACGGCGGGCACGCTGGTGAGAGAGGAGATCTGGAACGGGCGCCGCTCCCCGATCAAGAGCCGCGCCTTCTGGCGGTCGAGGATACGAATCGTGGGGTTGGCCAGGACCTTAGTGCTGCTGTCGTTCTTGACCAGGTTCAGGACCAGGGAGGGGTTGGCGCTGAAGCCCAGCGTGGTGGCTTCACGAATGTTGCCCAGGATATTCCCCGAGAGGGAGACGCCGGTCGTCGGCATGATCAGGCCCACCGAGAAGGTCCGGGGGGAGATGTCAATCCCCAGGTTCTGGAGGCGGTTGCGATCCACCTCCAGGACCTCCAGATCGATCTCGACCTCGCCGATGCCCCGGTCATTGGCCTCCAAAAGCTTCCGGGCCAGCTCGATCTTGTCCGGCGTGTCCCGCACGACCAGGGCGTTGAGCTTCTCGTTCACGAAGACCTGGCGGGTGTTGAGGATGGTGCGCAGGAGATTCACCGCCACCCTGGCGTCGGCGTCGGTGAGATAGAAGGTCTGCACCACGAGGCTGTCGTACTGCTGGCGCTTGCCGGGGTTGTCGGGCACGACGATCACCGTGTTGTCCGCGACGCGCTTTGCGAACAGCCGATTGGACACCAGGATCAGGGTGAAGGCCTCCCGCAGGGGGAGGTCTTTGAAGAAGATGGTCACCCGCTTGGCCGGCAGCGATTCGTCGGTGAAGACGTTGACGCCGGCGGTGCGGGCGAAGACCTCCAGGACCTCCTTGATGTCCGTGTCACGGAATCGGAGCGTCACCGCCTTGCTCGAGAACATCTGCATTGCGGCCTGTTCTGCGTCGGCTTCCACCTTGGGTGGGGCCGCCTCGGCCTTCAGCTTCAGTGCGATCTCCTTCTGAAGGTCCCTGGCCTGGGGATTCTCGGGATCCAGTCGCCGGGCCGCAGCCACGTCGGCTTGGGCGGCGCGCCACTCGGTCTTCTCCATCCGCTCCCGCGCCCGGGCGAGCCGTTCCTCCACCTGGCGCAGGACGATGATCCGGGCGAGTCCGGCCTGGGCCGCCGTGTTCTCGGCGTTATACACCAGGGCGCGGCGGTACGCCACAGCGGCCTCCTCAATCCGGTTGTTCTTCAGCAACTCCTGGGCCCGCCCCACCAAACCTTGGGATGCCTCCTGCATGGCCCGAGCCAGGCCCAGACGAATCTCCACATTCTGGGGTTCCCGATTGGCCGCGTCCAGGTAGAACTGGACGGCTTCCTCCCAGTGCCCGGCCGCGCTCAGCTCTTCTCCGGGCTGCAGGGAGAGCTCCGCGGCACAGCCCAGAAGCGAACCGCCCAGAGCGAGGATCAG
>Ga0315279_10004621_pt1 | contig 18410 bp, 16 predicted proteins | sample YL17G06_20_MG_FD_203694 | JGI IMG/M metagenome (GOLD analysis project Ga0315279, IMG submission 203694) | Sediment microbial communities from Yellowstone Lake, YNP, Wyoming, USA - YL17G06_20 | ecosystem: Environmental > Aquatic > Freshwater > Lake > Sediment | place: USA: Wyoming | collected... | reverse complement strand
ATGTTCCCGCCTCCGCCCAATCCCCCCTGTTAGGGTATCGGCAGAATGTAAGTTGTGGGTAAAGACAAGCCCAAGGGGGTGGGTGCCGAAGGCACAAGAGGCCCCGCCTTGGGTGTTCCAATGCAAGGGGCGCGTCCTTCTTCCTGGGTACGCTCAAGGAGCAGCTTCTTGTTCGCTTCGCTCACCCGCGCCGCGCTTCGCTTTGGGCGGGCCACCCCGCGGAGGGGGAGCCAGCGCGGCCGCATCCGTGGCACAGCCAATCTGCACAAGGCGAGAGGGTGGGACAGGGCTGTATCCAGGCCACCAGCCTCACGCTCCGGGATGCTCTTCCAAGAACTTCAATACCAATGGAACGTAGGCCATGGCAGGACCGCCGCCCATCGCCATGGCGACACCACACGTCTCAAGAATCTCGGCTTTTGTAGCGCCCGCCGCCAGCGCCTTCTCCAAGTGCACCAGGATGCACGGTTCACAATGGGTGGCCACAGCGATGCCGATGATTATCAGTTCTTTGTCTTTCAGCGACAAAGCGCCAGGAGCAGACGAAACTTGAAACAGCCCGTCCACATGCTTCATCACTTCGGGCAGCGTCTGATTCAACTGCCCCTTGTACTTCTTGAAGTCCGAAAGCTGAGCACCAGTGCTCTGTTCCATGTCAGATATCCTCTCCAAAGAGAAATCCAGTTCAACGCAGATATACCAGGACAGATCATGCACCGCAACCAGATTCAACGTCCGGCCCGTGGCCCGGATATGCGGTGTGGCCCGAATCGCCTCTTGCGCCCTTGAGGTTGTGCCGCGGATGTGCGAAGCTCATCCGTGCGGCAATTCTGGGCGGCTATCAAGGACCGGGGGCACGGACTTTTGGGATTCTAGATTTTGGATGTTGGATTGCGGATCAACAGCCCGAGGCCTTGTGAAGCGCAACGTCCAATCCTCAATCCGCAATCGGAGGGGGAGCCGGCGCGGCCACATCTGTCGCACGACCGGGTCGCGGCAAGGCGCGGCTGCGGACAATGGGAATCACCTGGTCACCAGCCCTTTTCGCCCCCGCCATTCATTAGTTGCAGACTTTGGACTTTGGACTTAGGGTGGCAGAGCGAACGTGGGGGAATGGGGGCGGTAGATTGGCAGGCTGGTGTATGGGCTCTGCATCCCGAAGGGCGCCGGAATGGCGCTGGTGGAGGAGGGCGTTGGGGAGTGAGCACGCGCCTGCAGAATGAAAGGAAGTTTGGCAACTGGGACGGGTTGCCCGGCGGCAAGCGGCGGTATTGGTTGGAGGCAGCGGGCCGGCTGGGATGGCGCGCGCGTTATCTCAAAGAGGTGGACGCGCAGGAAGTCACGCTCCGATTCTGGCAGGAGATTTACGACGATCAGGGCAAGCTGGTCGAGGTCCATGAGAAGTACCCGGTGGATAAAGGCCACCAGAAAGTGTAGGGCCACGCCATGTTGATCACGAGACAGACAGCCGCCGAAAAGATCGCCGCATATCTTCACCACGACATAACCCTCGCACAATTGGTGGACTGGGCGGAGAACGCGATCATGGAGAACGAGTTCGAGGAGCGTAGCGAGGCAGTTATCTCGTCAGTTCTGTCGCGCCTTGGGGTAGCAGACGTGCGCGCCTTCGGATTGGCCTGGGAGGATTGCGAGCAGTTGCTCAAGCAGCTCGGTTTCGCGGCACGTGTGGATATCGTCGCCGCGTGATGCCAAACTCAATTCCGACCCGTGGCCTGGGATGAAGGATGAACGATGAATGATGAACGATGAATAACGAAAGGCCAAGGATAACGCAGAAGGAAAGAGGAGTTAGCCTGCATTTCTCACCACTCATTCACCGCGGAGGACGCAGAGCGCGCAGAGGAACAATAAATGGAAACATCAGTAATTCCTTTTCTCCAAATCCCCTCTGCGTTCCTCCGCGTCCTCTGCGGTGAGAAGTCCGGGTTAGTTCATCATTCATCGTTCAGCGTTCCATGCTCTTGTTCATGGCGTCTCTCGGCGTCTTGGCGGTTCATTGGTTGGTCTCGGCTCCGCCGCGCTGCGTCCTCCGCGGTGAATGAATGGTGAAAAAAACGGGCTAGCGGATTTCCGTCACCAGGAGGAAGAACTCTTGGCTTGGGGCGGTTCAGCCGCTATCATGAGGCGGCGCTGGGGTGGTTTCGCCGGAGATGCAGAATGGCGTCTGGGAGTTGGCGGTTGCGGTTTGCGGTTTTGTCAGTGCTCTGGTTCTTTCTCCTCCTCCCAGCGGGCTCGGCTGCCGGCGCGGAAGACGCAACGTCCGCCCCGGACTACGACGGTGGCGATCCGATAGACGCCGGGTTCCTCTTCTCGAACGGCAGGTACGTCAGGGCGCCTTACACAGTCGAACGCCGGGGGCTGGATATCTTCATCAACGGCATTCTCGTCTCTCGCGGCCCTGAAGCGCTAATCCCCACGCCCAACGAAGACCCCGGCGAACCGCCGCCAGGCGCAGACCCCTTTGACAGGTTCTTCGGTGAAAAATGGCGCTATCTTTCGTCGCGCTACGGCCACGCTGAAGCCACGCAACTCATGCTTCAGGCCTACCGGAAATGCGACGGCTACTCCGCGAAATTGGCGTCAAGCCCCGCTGCCATAGAGGTAACCGAAAAAGGCACGGGCGAAGAGACCTGCATCACGCTCAGCGATTCGTGGAAGATGAGGCCGTCCCAAGAGCAGATGCGCGCCGGACGCGCGGCCAGGAAGCAGTACTTCGAGCAGTTGCTGCGGCGCAACCGCGTAGTCTCGGTATTCGACGGCGGAGAACACATCATGGCCGGGAGCGATGGCCAGACCGCTCTGGGCATTCTCCTTTCCAATCGGACACCGCAGGACAAGGTCTTGGCCCTGGAGCGCCGCGGGATTCTGAAGCCTGGCGACACAGCCGCGCAATGCATCGTCAAGGAGTACCATGAGGACGCGCAGTTGGCTGAACGCTACGGCCGGCTGCTGCGCCGGGAACCGTTAGCGGGGAATACTGAAGCCGCGGCCCAGGATTCACGGCCTGCGCAAGCTGCGGCAGATTCCCGGCCGCAAGCGCTGGAGCCGGGGGGGCAGGGCGGTCTTGGCGGTCCGCCAGCGCGCGCACAAGAAGCAGCGCCGCAGTGGCGCGTTTGGGCTTTCGCGGCGATTTTGGCCGCTGTTCCGTGTCTGGTGGTCCTCATCGTCTTGCGAAAGCGAGTTCCTTGGCGTGAGCTATTCACCACAGTCACGATGAGGCTGCGCCTCACCCAGAGAGGATGAAGATGGTTGCACCTGGTGCGGTGGACACGGTGGACGAAGTGGACACCGTGGACGAAGTGGACTGAGTGGCCGCGGCCATGCTGTATTTTCGGAGCAGAGACCACAGAGAACACAGAGTGAACAGATGATTCCAATTATCCGCACACCATCTCTCCTTCTGCATTTCTTTTTTTTGATTGCATGTCTGCAAGGCGGCGTCTGTCAGGCTGCGGGCGCAACGGCGGCATTCGCGCCCCGGAGCAACCAGATGGAATCTTGGGAGCCTTACGCCTGGGACCTCGGCAGCGTGGCCATAGACAAGATCATTATGGACATTGATGGCAGCCGCGGCGACGGGCAGGGCTACACGTTGCGCCGCCGCATGCAGGACAAACGCAACGATCTGGACTGCCAGGCCTGCACGCCCGCCGCCTTCGGGGCCCTCGCGGACGGCAGCGGCGTGCTTTGCGTGCTGGCCCATTCCTCAGGCCACGGCGACAGCTTCAGCGCCGTAGGGATTGGCCCGGACAACCCGCGCAGTGCAAGCTCAAGAGCCGCCGCTCGCAAGGTTGCGGTTGCCTGGCGGAAGGGCCTGGCCGTGATGAAAGACGCCCGCGTCTCGTGGCGGCCGGACCTGGACGCATGGTCAGTGGACGTGACCTCGCGCTGGGTGGCGGCGAACTGGGCGCCGGCCTGCCAGAAAAACAAAGCCATCACGGTGATGATTGTCTGCTACAGCGCCGTCGGAAAGCACTGCTTGATGAACGCGGCCGGCGGGCGCTTCCGCGTCGGTTGGGCAGACGCACCTTCCAGATACCCAGGCGACATGGACCTGCTCTTCAAGCGCCTCAGCGGCGCCGCTTCGGACGGCTCGCTGAGGGTCAGCGACGACGCAGCCAAGGCCGGCGGTTTCGCTGACGCGGTCAAGTTCGGCAGCGCTGGGCCGACGACGCTGGGGCCGTCGGTCAAGTTCCCGCCGGCTGATAACGTCAGTCCTTGGGGTCCGGGCGCCGGCTACGCGGGCACAGGGCGCATCGTGTTCGACACGTACTGCGACGACTCGGTCCCGGCGGAACTGGTCCTCTCATTTGCCATAGGAGGCGCCGTCAGGATCACGAACGTCGAATGGGTAAAGGACCAGCGCGGCGGCAAGGCACACGAAATCCGGTTTGATTATTCCGCGTTGCCGTCGTTCAACTACATAGTCTGGGGCAGGGCCAACGCAGACCAGGTCATGGCGGCAGGCGGGGGCGGGCAGAAGCTGACGGGAGAGAGCCTTGCGCCCAATCAGTACTGGCCCGCGAATCCGGGTGATTTCACGTGGTTCTTCACCCCGGAGTGAGGCCGCTCATTCCCGCAATCTCGCGCAGAGAGAAGAAGAGTGTCCGTTAAGAGACTCCGCATGAATAAAATGACCAAATCCGCTTGTGACCGACGAGCGCAGGGCTTGCTCGCGCTCGCCAGACTCTGGCCCTGTTCCCCACTTCGCTCAAATGGACGCGGCCAGCTTCGCGCGTGACCACGGCTTCACCGTTCGTGCCGGCTTGTGTGTGGCCAGATCGTATGCGTTCTGCAGGTCCAGCCAGATTTGCGGGCCGGTCCTCAACGCCATGCCAAGAAGCCAAGCGGTATCGGGACTGACGGCGCGTTTGCCCAAGACCACTTCGTTGAGCCGTTGCAGCGGAATGCCGAGATACTTTGCGAAAGCCAACTGGCTTATGCCCATCGGTTTCAAGAACTCCTCCAGCAGGATTTCGCCAGGGTGCGTGGGCACGCGGTTCTTAGGCAAGCGGTAGGCAGGAATCTTCATGGGCCTTCCCCTTATTGGTGGTAATCCACAATCCTGACGTTCCAGGCGTCGTTGTCGCGCCACTGAAAAACGACGCGGTATTGATCGTTGATACGGATGCTCCAATGGCCTTCCTACTGGCCGTGCAGAGCTTCCAGGCGGTTGCCCGGTGGGGCGCGCAACACATCCAACCTGCGGGCGCGGTCCAGATAATCCAGCTTTCTGAAAGCCACGCGCCACAACTGCCCTGGCAAAATCTGGCGGGCTGCCTTGGTAATCCTGCCGTCGAAAATGTCTTCAGTGCCGGCACAGCCGAAACTCCGTATCATGCGTTCCTCACTTTCCCCAGATTATCGCTTACACGCAGGACATGCAAGCCCTGGTCGGGTTTTCTCTTGTTCTTTCTTTCCGCTTCCTGCCAGGTCCGAATGACGGCGGCGGGCGGACAGTCGGCCGCAAGGCACGCCAGAATATCCACCGGCACAAAGCGGGCGCTCGCTTCGCCGGAAGCGGGCTTTTCGCCTTTGGCGTCTCTATTACTTTGTTGTGCAGGACTTTGCGCGGTTGCGCAGTCTTGCGCGGAAATACCGGCGGAGGGATTTGAACCCCCGACACGAGGATTATGATTCCTCTGCTCTACCCCTGAGCTACGCCGGCACCGGCTTTGCCCGTGAGCTTTCTATCCCATGCGCGGGCTGCGGTCAAGTGGGGGGCTTGGCGCTTAGCCTGGACTTCTAATCACCACAGTCACGATGAGGCATGGCCTCAGCCAGAGATGATGAAAATGGTTGGACCTGGTGCGGTGGACACGGTGGACGAAGTGGACACCGTGGACGAAGTGGACTGAGTGGACGCGGCCATGCTGTATTTTCGGAGCAGAGGACACAGAGAACACAGAGCGGGAGACCCGCAACCCAAGGGCAGGATGAATGGGAGGGTGCGAGATAGAGTGTTCGGTAGGCAGAAGGCAGTAGGCAGAAGGCAGTAGGCAGTAGGCAGAAGGCAGTAGGCAGGAAATCTTCGCGCGGCGCGAAGATTTGTGGCGTTAGTAGTACAGAGTGAGCAAGTGATTCCGGCCTTGCGCGCCTGTCATTAGCCCTGTTCTTTGTGCTCTCTGTGTGCTCCGTGGTGAATAATCCGGGTCAGGGCGCGCGCGAGAATAACGTTGAAAGCGGGAACCAGGCCGGTAGAATCGGGATTGTCATTGGAGCAAGGTGTGTTCAGGCAGTGCTGCGAAAGAAAATGGCAGGTTGAGAACGGTTCGTTCTAGCCGAGGGGGGAAAATGCGTTCTTCTGACCGCGTAGAGGCTGGCTCAAAGGCCAGCCGTGTGGAGCGGCATTGTTTTGCGTTTCTGGTGGCGGCTCTAGGCGCGCTCTTAACGCCGGCGAGCGTGGTGGCCGCCGAGCCAGCCAGTGCGCCCGGCAAACCAGAGGAAGGCGGCCTGCCGCCTTATGAGTTCCGGTACACGAACCCGCTCTACGCAACTATTGCCGGATACCTCTTAATCAAGGACCAGGAATTCAGGGAACAGAGAAGCTACAAGCTCGAGATCAAGTCCTTCAGGCAGAAGATGCCGGTGAAAGCCGTGGCACAACACCAGGACGCGCCGCTGGTGGTCATCCTGCTGGGAGTTGACGGCCGGACTGATAGCCCGCTGGGGAAGCTATGGGCCTCCTGGTACGCCGCCGCCGGGTATCACGTCCTGACTTTCGATTCCACCTTTCTGCCCGGCTTCGTGAAGATTTCAGGCCACGGCGTCACAGGTAATCTGAAAGCCGAGGCGGGGCGGATAAAGGAGATTATCGCTGCGTTCCTGGAGCTCTCCGAGATCCGCGGCAAAGTACAGAAGATCGGCATTGTGGGAATGAGTTACGGCGGGCTTGAGGCACTGCTGCTGGGCCAGATGGCCGCGGCAGGCCAATTGCCTTTCAAGGTTGACGGCCTGCAGGCATACTCGCCGCCGCTCAAGCTCGACAAGACCGGCGAGCTGCTGGACCGCTGGTATAACGAAGACCGCTGGAATTACACTCTCGTCCAGTTGGCGGACAAACTGTCGGGCCACAAACCGGTCAGTCCGGACGCGCCTGCGCCTTTCGAGGATGGCCTGATGCGCGCCGGCATCGCCGCGCTCTTCCGCCTGAGCCTGGCTGAGGTGGTATTGCGCAACGACGCGGTCTACAAGCTCCACAAACTGCCCAGCGGGAACGAATTCGATGACCAATACGTCAAGGAGGAATATGCCAAACTATGGGGATACAAGAGATTCACTGAGGACATGGCGTTCCCCTACTGGGAGCAGAAGGCGGGCATGAGAAGCGTGTCCGAGTTGACCGGTCAGGCGCACTTGGCGAATCTCCTGGATAGCCAATTGCCGTGTGCGCAGGTGATTCTGGCTGAAGATGACCCGTTCAATGCGCCGGAAGACATGGCTGAATTCAAGGCGGCGGCGGCGAAGAAGCCCGTGGTGTTCCTCCCGCATGGCGGCCATCTGGGCTACGTCAATGAGCCCTGGACCAAAGCCAAGCTGATGACGCTCTTCAGTGGGCCTGGCGTGCAGGCGTCCACGGCGCAACTGCCAAAGTGAACGAAAGGAGAGGGAAGAATGGCGAAAGAAAAATCGTTGCACAGCATCTGCCGCTGGACCTTCAACGCGGGCAAGGGCGGCTTCGTGCCGGCGGACGCGCGGCCCGACTGGCTCGGCGCAGGCATGGACACGGTCAAGATGATCGAGCTGGTCCGCAAGAAAATCGCACCGCGCCTGCCGGACAAAGTGCTTCTCGGGATCGAGATGCACTACGACAGCGAGGTTTCCGAAAAGAGCGCGGGCGCGGTCGCCGACGCCTTGGTGGCGAACAAGCTCTCTCTGGCCATGAGCACGCCTGGCGCGCACAGCCACTTCGCATACGGCGGCATTACGTCGCTGGACCCGCAGGAACGGAAGGCGGCGGACGAGTTCGGCGCGCGGGCCCTGGATTTGACTTACGGGCCGCTGAAGAAGGCCTGGCATCCCGACGCGGACAAGGCGCCGTCCTTTATTCTCTGGAACGGTTCCTTCGGCTACGACGTGGCCACGCCGTGCATCGCGCAAATGTACCGGAACCTCAAGGAGAGCGTGGCGAATCTCTGCAAGTACGAAGCGAAACTTGGCGGCAAGCTCTACATCGGCTTCGAACCCAAGCCCAACGAAGGCCATCCGGCCATGCTCATCCCCACCGTGGCCAGCGCCATCGCCTTCTGGCGCAAGCTCGAAGAAGAGTTCGGCGTGCCGCGCGCAAAGAAGGGCGTGAACAAGGAGTTCGGCCACTCCGAGATGATCGGCCTCGACCACGTCTATGACACCGTCGAGGAAATTGATAACGACGCGATGGTTCACATGCACCTGAACAGCCAGGGCTACAACGACGGTATTATCCTGGGCGGGCCGGGCAAGTACGATATTGACCATGGTGCGCGCGTAAACGGCATGAATGTCGCCATCGCGCGGCTCATTCAAGACGCCAAGTTCGGCCGCTGGAAGGGCCACGACATGCAGGCGCGGGCCTATGACAACAACGAGCAGGCCGTGGACCGCGTGGTGCGCAGCGTGTTGAGCTGGGAGGCGTGCGCGATAGCGGCGAAGGACCTGGACATGAAGGCGCTGAGCAAGGTTCTGGCGGCCCGCGAAACCGCCAAGGCCGAGGACATCATGCGCGGCGCGGTCGTCCAGGCGCAGCAGGCCTTCGACAAACTGTACAAAGCGTAGTTCCATTTCGAATTGCGGATTGCGGATTGCGGGCCGGAGGCATGGCCCGCAATCTGCTGTTCAATCGCAAATCGAGAATCTTAGCGCCTGCCTTGGAACATCGTCCAGTACTGCAGGACTTCCTCGCGGTTCAGGTAGATGCGCCCGCCGATGTGGTATTCCGGCACGAGGCCCAGCTTGCACCACTCCAACACGGCGTGCAGGCTGACACCGAAGTGCCTCGCGGTGTCCTCGGCGGTCAGATAGAGTCTCTTCCCATCGGCGCCGCAGCGGTTCAGGTCCCGGCGGCTGAAGCGCCAGCCCGGCTCATGTGGACGTTTCCTCGGCATGATGGCAGCATTCTATCCGCGGTTCCACCCGCGTGTAGTGTCGCTTTCCCCTTGTAGCTTGAACTTCTCGTGTTTCTTTCTGATTTCGGGCTTCGGATTTCCCCTGGTCACTTGTCGCTTTTCTGAGCCGGCTTGGACCTGTCGAACTGGTCCAGCCGCTTGGCTTCCTCAGGCCCAAGCATTTCCTTGACTTGCTTGAGCACGTCCTCTTCGCGCTGCGCCATCCGCGCGCGCCGTTCACTGACCCAGGCCTTCACCTTGCTCCGAGCAGCCTCCAATTCCTCCAATTTCGTGTGCGCTCTGGCCTCACGCACCTTTTCGCTGTACTCCTTCTGGAAGCCCGCCTCGCGGTCCGTGGGTGTGACCCATTGCGCGTGGCTGAACTCCAGGGCTTTCCTGGCGGCCGCACGTTTGGCCTCGGGCAGCAGTTGCACCAGCCTGGCCTCATGCTCAGCCCGCAACGCTTTCTCCTCCTCCAGCCATTTTGCGGCGAGCTTCAGCAAGGCGGCATCGTATTCCTTCGCGATGGCTTCGCATTTGGCCGTATCTTCAGGAGCCAACTCATAGAGGGCCCACAAACTCGCCGTCGCCCCTGCGGCCTTGACCTCGCCCGGCCCGGGCAGCACGCGCAGCCGCTCAACCGCGCCAAGCCATTCAGGATCGGGTTCGGAAGACGCTGCGCGAGGCGCTTCGCCGGACTTGGGCTTGTCCTTCACCTGGGCCGCGGCAACGCACCAGCCTGTGAGCACAGCCGCCAACAACGCCGATATTCGCCAATCCACGCTTTCGCCTCCTGTCGTTGACTTCACAGCGGGGACAGACAGCCAATTCCCAAACGGTCGGAAACTTTTCCCCGTGTCAGTCCCCGCTGGCCGGCCTCCTGTCGCTGATTAGCAGCCTAGTGTCGTGTTGAGAAAATTGTGAAACAAAAGGTGGGGCGGGCGTCCACGCCCGCCTGCTCCAGGTTGTGGCGGGCGAGGGCGCCCGCCCCCGCTTGTTGGTGGTGGGGGGGGGGGCCCCCCCCCGCCCCACCGTTCCAGGATTTTCTCAACGCAGCACTAGTTTACGTCGCATCCACACAACGTAAAGGAGGCTTTCGTTTCTCCGGCGCAAATGTTACCATAGCAGATGTGCGACCGTTCATCCTCTGCCTGAATGCGGGAGCGCAGTGAGCGCGGGGCGATGGGGTGGCTGGCGCGAAGGACCACAGCATGTCTCTGATTGCAGAGCCCGTCTACCTGCACATCGTCACCACTGAGCCCGGCGGCGAAGGGAACATTGCACGCCTCCAGGCGCGGCGCAATGCCAGCCCTGGCGCCTCCGACGCCAGGACGTTAGAGAGCCTCGTTAGCGGGCCGCGCCTGACGCTGGCGCAATCGCGCCTGACCGGCCTGACCAACAAACAACTGGACAGCGCGCCTGACCTGGACGAAGTGCTCCAGGACCTGCTCGAATTCAGTGCTGGGGCCGAGGCTTGGATCGTCTCCGAGGGTGAGGCCGCGCGCGCGGCCCTGAGCGCCGCTGCCGCCAGTGCCGGATTTCCCGGCCGCCTTGGCCCGCCTGTGATCGGCGTGGATGAACTGGCGGCGATTGTCGTGCCCACCGTGGGACAGCGCGGGCTGCGGGACCTGGCGGAGTACTACGGCATTGCCGCGGATGGCCGGGGACACGATCCCGATTTCCAAACAGCCGGAAATCGGGTCATGTCCCCGGCCGCCGGAAATCTGGTCATGTCCCCGGCCGCCGGAAATCGGGTCATGTCCCCGTCGTGCGAAGTATTGTGCGAGCTATGGGCGTGTCTGGAAAAAGACCTGCTCAAGCTGCCCCTGCCGCTGCTTGCGGAGATGAACTGGCTCTTGACCAGAGTGGAGAACCCGCTCAAGAAGCTGCTCAAGAAGGCCGAGGGCGAGGCAGTCACAGAACAGTTTGGGGGGAGTTTCACGAGCGGCAAGCTTTCGCTCGACAAGCTGTTCAAGGATTTCGCCGGCATCATCGCGCGTCTGGGCGCGGAAGAAGAAGCCGGCGCGGGAGTTTCCTGCGAAGGGCCCGCAACGCCTGTTACCGCGCAGGAGGCCGCCGCGCTGCTGGGTCCGAACGGGCCGCTGGCCAAGGGACTGGATGGCTATGAGGAGCGCCCTGAGCAGGTCGAGATGGCGGAGCGCGTGGCCGAGGCGCTCACCGCGGGCAAGCATCTCCTCGCAGAGGCCGGCACGGGTGTGGGAAAGAGCCTGGCCTATCTCGTCCCGCTGGCGCTCTTTGCCGAACGTGTGCGGCGCCCGGTGATGGTCTCGACGCACACCAAGAACCTGCAAGCGCAACTCTTCTTCAAAGACCTGCCGTTCCTGCGCCAGCATCTGGGGATTGAGTTCAAGACGGCGCTGCTCAAGGGCAGACCGAACTACCTGTGCCTGCACAAGCTCGTTTACACGCTGCAAGAAGCCGCGCACGAACTGGACGAGGAAGAATGCGGGCGGCTGCTGCCGTTCATGACCTGGGCGCTGCAAACTGAAACCGGCGACGTCAGCGAATTGGCTTTCTTCTCGCCCGAACGGGACTATGTGCTCTGGGACCGCCTGCACACCGTCGGCGACGACTGTCTGCGGCGCCAGTGTTCCTTCTATCACAACTGCTTCGTCTACAAGGCGCGCGCGCTTGCGCGCGGCGCCAACGTCGTGGTGCTCAACCACGCGCTCGTGTTCGCCGAACTGAATCTCGAAGCCGGCTCGCTGCCTCCCTACAACGAGATCGTCTTCGATGAGGCCCATAAGCTTGAGGACGTCGCCACGGACCATCTGGCGACCGAGGTAACTCCACGCCGCATCTATCGGATTCTGAACCGCCTCTTCCGCCAGCCGCACGGCAGCGCCGCGGGCAAAGGTTTGCTGCCCACGCTGCTGGCCAACCTGGAGCAGGCGCGGAGCGATATACCCAAGGCGGCGCTGGAAGCGGCCCGCGCGCATATCCTGGCGGCGATGCAGGCCGTGCAGCCGGCCAGCGAAGGGGCCGACTGTTTCTTTGACACGCTGCGGAATTGGACTGAGGCGCCCGCGGGAGACGGTCTCGAAGACGTGTGGACCGAATACGCCGGCCCGCCCGGCGCCGCTATTCGCCTCGCCGATCCTTTCGTGCCGCGCGAACGCGGACGCGGCGGAGTCACACTCGCGGAGGGCCGGGGACACGAGCGCTCGCTCATCCGGGGTACGACGGCCGCCACGCGACTTCAGCCGCGCAAGAGAGGCGCGGGAGGCGATAACAGAAAGCGCTTCTCCTCCGCGTCCCTGCGCGAAGACGAGAGGGAGTCCTTCACGCAGGGGAAGGAAGCGGCGATCGCCCGGCTGGGGCTTTTGCGCCAGGCGCTCGAACGGCTGGAAGAGGATCTCAAGGAAATCAAGAAGCGCTCGGTGCCCCGCGCACGCGAATTGGCCACGGAGATCAGCGCGCAGAACCAGTTCTTGACGGAACTGGAGCAGGATATCGAGTTCATCGTCAAAGGGGACGAGCCCAACTACGTGTACTGGTGCGAGCAACTCGGCCGCCGTGCCGTGCGCGCCGTGGCCGCGCCGCTGGATGTTTCCGGACTGCTGCACGACCAGCTTTACGAGAAGAAGCGCTCGATTATCCTGACTTCGGCAACTCTGTCCGTGCGCGACGCGGAAGCAGAAGCCGTCTCAGGACTTGCGCCCCTGGCGCCGCGGCTTCCCGTAGCACGACCGTGCACGGCAGGGACCGCTCAGCCTTCGCCGGCCGAGGAACCGAGCCGCGCGCGTGAGCAAGCGGACCGCTCCCTGACGGTCGCGGCTCGGAAGGGAGCGGGCACTACGCCCCCGCTGGACCACGAAAGGCCTCATCCGAAAAGCTTCGAATTCCTGAAGAACCGTCTCGGCCTGTCGCTCTGTTCCCAGGGCAAGCTGGACGAGCTGCTGCTCGGCAGCCCGTTCGACTATGACAGGCAATGCCGCCTGTACGTGCCCACTTTCCTGCCCGACCCAGGGAGCGCGCAGAAGGATTTCAACGCCGCGTTCTGCAGCATGGCTGGGGAACTCATCATTGCCAGCGGCGGGCGGGCGATGGTGCTGTACACCTCGTGGTCGGCACTGGAAGCGAGCGCCAGGATACTGCGCAAGTCCCTCGCAAGCGAAGGCATTGAGGTGCTGGCGCAAGGCGCGGACGGTTCACGGGAATCGCTGCTGGCGCGGCTGCAGGCGGGCGGCCGGACTGCCTTGCTGGGCACGGCGAGTTTCTGGGAAGGCGTGGACGTGCGCGGCGCGGCGCTCTCGTTGCTGATCATCGCCAAGCTGCCATTTGCCGTCTTCACCGACCCGATCATCCAGGGACGCTGCGAGTTGCTGGAGGCCTCGGGCAAGGACGCATTTTTGCATTTCAGCGTGCCCAATGCAATTTTGAGATTGCGCCAGGGCTTCGGAAGGCTTATTCGTTCTAAGAGCGATAAAGGTGTCGTGGTGCTGACTGACAAGCGCGTGTTGACCAAGCGCTATGGTCCGGCCTTCCTGCGCGCGCTCCCGGCGCAGGTCCGGACTGCCGCCAGCCAGGAGGCGCTGGCGCAGGCGGTCAGCGCCTTCCTGGATCGCACTGGACCATGATACTTGTGGCAAAACAGACGCAGTTGCTGTATCATGTTAAGGGCGGATGGAGTACAGGACGGTGGACGAGCTTGCAGCCATAAAGGCGCTCAGCAGGGAGACCAAGGCGCTCATTCTGGTCAGCGAATTTGAAGCGCGCCGCATGCCCATATTCCAACTGCGCGCAGTGCTGGAGCTGCTCGTCAAGGATCCCCAGGAGCAGAAGGTCATAGTGGACCTGGTCGAGAACGACCTGCGTGCCACTGGCTACACTCCCGAGGAAGTCACTGCTTTCCTCAGCGACTTGCTGTCAACGGCCCCGCCCAAGTCCTTGGCCCAAGAAGGCGGGGGAACTCTGAATACACGCAAGCTGAAATCGCCTTTCTCAATGAACTTTGAGGGCGGGCCGCTGCCCGCCGACGAAGTGTTGCCGGTTGTGCCGGCGATTCCGGCGCCCTCAGTTGCGCCCTGGCCGCGGGGCTCGAGGATCCTCCCAGCCGTTTCCCAGCAAGCGCAGGCCGTGGGCGCTGCAGTGCCGGTTCCACCGCCAGCGGAAGGGATGCCGTTTTTCGGGAAGGGCAAGACTACCATGGCGGGGCCTCCCACGGCCATTCCACCGGCCGCTGGCACTTCGCCGCCGGTTCCAGCTTCAACGGAAGGGATGCCGTTTTTCGGAAGGAGCAAGACTAGCATGGCGGGGCCTCCCACGGCCATTCCGCCGAGAGCGGGCATGTCGCGGGCTCAACCGGTCGTAGGCGCACCGCAAGTTCCACCGCCCCACGGCACGTCGCGGGTTCCACTGGCCGGGGGCACATCGCCGGCTCTACCGGCGCAAGAAGTGCTGCCATTCTTGAGAAAAAGCAGGACGGGCATTACGGCGCCTCCCCCGGCTGACGCTCTTGCTCCAATGCCAGCGTCTTCCCAACCGCCACCATCCTTTACCGCAGCGCCGTTTTTGCCGGCAGGCAGCAGCGGCCAACGCCGCAGCACCTCCTTCCTCGGGTTGCCAGCACAGCCACCTGCAACTGGCGCCGCTCCGTTGCCGCCCTCGAGTTCGGGCGCCCTCATGCCAGTTGGGCAGAAGTCTCTCGCCCGCCACGAGATCATGTTCGGCGGGAAAGGGGCAACAACTGTGCCGCGCCTTGGCTCCAAACCGCTGATCCTCATAGCCGACGACGATAGGCGCGCACGCATGGTGTTCAGGATACGGATTGAGGAAGCGGGCTACGAGGCCGTCGAATGCGGGACCGGCGACGAGGCCTGGGAGCGCATCCGGCAGGGCGGCGTGGCTCTCGCCGTTCTGGACATGAAGATGCCCGGCCTGCATGGGCTGGAGGTGCTCTCCAATATCTCTGACAAGTGCCCGGGCCTGCCGGTTGTGATCTGCACGGCCTACGACCAGCTAAGAGAGGAGTACGCGGTCAAAACGTTCCCCAATCTCAGGTATCTGGTTAAGCCCATCGCGCCCCAATCGCTGGTAGAGGCCATTGGGGAACTGCTTGCCCCCAAGAACACGGCTTGAGGCCCCTCAGATCGGGTGATCTGGCCATCGTGCCATCGGGTGAATTAACAGCTTTCAGCTGTCGTTACTTTACCCGATGACCCGATCACCCGATGACCCGATCCAAGGGACGGGCATTTCCCTGTAGCAGGCCGTGATTTTCGCCGATTCATATAATATGGTAAAGTCACGCCTTGTCGCCATGCTCTGCTTGCTTATCGCCTCCGCGGCGCTGGCCCAGGATGGGCCGGATGCGGCGGGCCTCCAGCATGACTGCGACGGCGATGGCCCCTTGGCCGAAGTCGTGCCCTTGCCGCCGGCGAAACACGCCAAGTCCACGGCCGGCGTCACAAAAGGGGTTGCGGCAGCGCCTGCGGGGGAACTGAGCCGCGCGCGTGAGCAAGCGGACCCGGCGGGGCGCCTTGCCCCGCCGATCCTGACGGTCGCGGCTCAGAAGGGAGAGGCGAGTGCGGGCAAGATACAGCCTGCAACCGCCAGGCCGCCAATGGCGCTTTCCACATTCCTCCCACGGGAGCCCGGATACACGCTCGTCCTCTCCGGTGTGCTGGATGCCAACCTGGAGCTGGGGCCTGAGCAATCCCCGGTGCTCGTCCGCGGCAGCCTCGCCGTGCCCGAGGGCCTGACGCTCAGGATCAAAGCCGGCGCCTGTATTCACCTCCGGGCTTGCGGGGACACGATCCCGATTTCCAAGCAACCGGAAATCGGGTCATGTCCCCGCCCCAGCCCCAGCGCAGCGTTGTGCGTGTGGGGCACATTGCTGGCCGAAGGGGTGACGGGCAACCCCATCGAGATAATCAACCAGGAAAAAGTTCCCGCGGCGCTGCTGCTGTATTCTTCAGCGCATAACAAGCTTGAGGGCGTGCGGCTCAAGGACATTGGCGTCACGCAGGCAGCCGGCATCTGCTCTTGGACCAACTGCGAATTCACGGGCGCGCCACACTACGCGCTGGCCGCCGGAGCGGCGCTCTTCACTCACTGCTCCTTCCGCAATTGCGGGGGCATCTTTGCGACCTACAACCTGGGTCCCTGGTCGCTGCTCGCACGCCGCAACCTGTTCGATGGCCACCGTGAAGGCATCGTGCTGGGCGGCAATCCGGGCGAAGCGCGCCTGGTCATCGAGAAGAACAACTTCGCCAGCACGCGCGGCGCCCATATCCGCGTCATGCCCGCCGCCAACACCGCGGGCCGCGGGCATGTTCCTGCGCGCGGACGTGAGGAGCATGGCACGGCCGGCCAGCCACAAACAGAAGCCGCGCGCAACCCACAAGGCGATCTGGAGATCCTGATAGGCGAGAACTGGTATGGCAGCGCACTGCCTGAGGAGGCCGAACTGCGCCTGGTGGATCGCCGCACCGACCCCGCTGTCCACGCCCGGCTGAACACTCGCCCGCCCGCGGAACGCCCCTATGCGCACACAGGGGCCGGCGTTTCCGCCGCGGTGCTGGCCGCCACCCTGCGCGAGCAACAGGCCGTGCAGCAGAAGCTGCTGCAGGCCCATGCCGCGCCGCCGCCAAAGACTGAAGACCCACCCGAGCCGGCCGTGATGAGCAGGGCTGTCAGCAAAACCAGGTGAAAGCTCGAAGCTCGAAATCCGAAATGCGAAGGGACCTCCAAAAAACGTATAACGTAAAAGGGGCATGGTTCAGATATGGGCCCGGATAGGTAACACAACTGACGAAGGCCAGTGGCGAGGGGCAAGTGATCGGCTTGGACGGCTGGCCAATGAGTCCGTACCCTCATTCCCCATTCCGCTAAGTCCTTGAAGAATGGCATTTTCTTTCCACTTTCTTTCCGGTTTCTTTCCACTTTCTTTCCACTTTCTTTCCGATTTATTCCATCTTCGTTGCACTTTCGTTCGCTTTTGTACCGATTATTTCGGGGTGTCTTGCGCGCCAGTAAGGTTTCAGGTTCAGCCGGCCTCGGACCCCAGAGACTGAAATAAAATTTTCGCGCGCGTTCACGTAAAGCCTTAAAAGTATGGCAAAATGACGGAGAATGGGGGAATTTCGGGTGGAAATGGGGGGATTTCGGGTGGAAATGAATGGGTTCCGGGTGGAAATGATTGGGTTCCGGGTGGAAATGATTGGGTTCCGAGTGGAAATGATTGGGTTTCGGGCCTGAGGCACTGGGGGTGGACGATATGGACGGTATGGACGCAATGGACAGTATGTGGGCGACGGGTCCTTGTGGCAGAGCCAGTTCCCTGGATCGGGATACGCTTACGCAGGCGGTAAGTACCTCTCTTGTGGACATGGCATCCCTCCATATATTAATACGGATTTTAGACCGTTTGGACGGTGCTGGAAGTGCTTACTGTTACACGGTTTATAAGATAACATTGTGCATATCGTTTTTATTCATGCGACTACGTGATATATTTAGCGCGATTTTAGCATACTTTTAGGGTGGTGGAGCGGGGAGCGGGGAGCGTGGGCCGTGAAGCGGGAAGCGGGGAGCGGGAAGCGGGGGCGGGGCGAGGGAAGCTCTAACCTGAACTATTCACCACAGTCACGATGAGGCTGCGCCTCACCCAGAGAGGATGAAATGGGACTGATGGGAGGAATGGGAGGAATGGGAATAATGAGACCACCAGGTGCAATGCTGTATTTTCGGAGCAGAGGGCACAGAGGACACAGAGTGGAAAAATGATCCCGACCTCTCGCGCACCCAGTTCCTCTCTGTTCTCTGTGCTCTCTGTGTGCTCTGTGGTGAGTAATCCGGGCCTCGGCAGCGGTCTCAAACAGGCAAGGCCGGTGCCGCCCACAAGGGGTGGCGTGAAGCGAAGCCCGGGGTTGCAGGTGCCACCGGAAACCGAAGCCCTAACGGGGCGGGCTTCTTGAGTTGCAGTGCTCCGGCACCGGTTTTCAAAGTCAATTAAGTGAGGTGTCCCCGGAACTCACCCCCGGAACTCACCCGGAACTCACACAGAATCCAAGATCGAGAGTGCCCCTGGATACCGGCGCCTCCGGAAACCCGAGCCCCAACGGGGCGGGCTGAGTGTCTAACCCAGGCCGAGCGCACGAAGAAAAATCCTGTGCAGGTTACCGGCATTGCGGAAGCGGCAACGCTGTTTAATAGGTAGTCCGTCCCCCTATTTCACTATTTCCGTCCCTGAGACTCTTGACATCAATGCCGGGACGTGGTAGAGAAGGAGGCTGAACAAATGGCTGGCGACATCGAGACAGAGGCGGTAGACTTTTCTTG
>Ga0315279_10004619_pt1 | contig 18411 bp, 12 predicted proteins | sample YL17G06_20_MG_FD_203694 | JGI IMG/M metagenome (GOLD analysis project Ga0315279, IMG submission 203694) | Sediment microbial communities from Yellowstone Lake, YNP, Wyoming, USA - YL17G06_20 | ecosystem: Environmental > Aquatic > Freshwater > Lake > Sediment | place: USA: Wyoming | collected... | reverse complement strand
ATCCTGACCTTCGTCCTGATGCGCATAGTACCCGGCGACGTGGCGGCCATCGCCCTCGGCCAGAACGCGACACCAGAGACCCTGGAGGAGTTTCGGGAAGCCAACGGTCTCGACCGGCCCCTCCCCATCCAGTACCTGGACTGGCTGGCGGGCCTAGCCCATGGCGATTTCGGCGAGTCCTACTTCCACCACTCTGCGATTCGTGACGAACTGGCGCATCGCCTGCCGGTCACCGGCGAGCTGATGATCATGTCGGTGGTCATCACGCTCTTGCTGGGCATTCCGGCCGGGGTGATCGCCGGCGTCCGTCCCAACACCTGGTCGGACTATGTCACGCGCACGACCGCCGTGTTCGGCCTCTCCATCCCGAACTTCTGGCTGGGCACCCTGCTCATCCTCCTCCCCGCGATCTGGTTCAACTGGACACCCCCGTTCGGGCGGGTGTCGTTCTTTGACGAACCCGGCAAGAACCTGGTCCAGTTCATCCTGCCCTCACTGGCCATCGGCATCTCGTCAGCCGCGGGGGTGATGCGGCTCGTGCGCTCCTCGGTGCTGGAGGTGCTCCGCCAGGACTACGTGCGCACCGCCTGGTCGAAGGGCCTGCCCGAGCGGACCATCATCTGGAGGCACGTGCTGAAGAATGGCCTCATTCCTGTGGCTACCCTGGTCGGTCTTCAGGTGGGAACGCTGCTGGGTGGAGCGGTCATCGCCGAGCAGATCTTTGCCCTTCCCGGCATGGGACTGTTCACGCTCCAGTCGATCCTGGGACGGGACTACCTGGCAGTCCAGGCCATCGTCGTCCTGGCGGCGGTGGCGTATGCAGTAGTGAACCTGATGGTGGACGTGGTCTATGTCTGGTTCGACCCGCGCATTCGCTATGCCTAGGTGCCGAGAATAGTGACGGAGGCGGTCGGAGAGGCACTGGAGGCGAGGCCGGTCTCGCGGCTGGCCATGCTGGGGCCGCTGCGGGACCTGCGGCATCACCCGCTGGGCATGTTCGGCCTCGTGGTGATCGTCCTGCTGGTGGCCGTGGCCCTCTTTGCCCCACTCATCGCCCCCTACAGCCCGACCGAGCAGAATTTCGCGGTCCTCGATTCGCCCTCGGCGTCCAATCTCTTCGGGACAGACCGCCTGGGGCGCGACGTCCTGAGCCGCGTGATCTACGGCACCAGGCTATCGCTGGGCATCGGTCTCACGGCGGTCTTCTTCGGCATCGTGGGTGGCACCGTTGTGGGGACAGTATCAGGGTTCCTTGGGGGGCGCATCGACACGGCTATCCAGCGCCTTGTGGACGTGATGCTGGCGTTCCCGCAGCTAATCCTGCTCATGACCATTACGGCCGCGCTGGGGGCCTCGGTGCGGAACATCGTCATCGCCATTTCGATCGGGATCATCCCCGGGACGTCGCGCATCATTCGCGGCGCCGTGCTCTCCGAGAGGAACAATCAGTACGTCGAGGCGGCACGGGTGATGGGAGCGAGCGACCTCAGGATCATCACCCGTCACGTCCTTCCCAACGTGACCGCGACCATCATAGTCATTGTTAGTATCCTGATACCGGCGGCGACGCTCCTGGAGGCGGCCCTGAGCTTCCTGGGGCTGGGGGTGCCACCGCCGACGCCCTCCTGGGGCGCCGACCTGGGCGGGCAGGCGCGCGAGTACTTCCGCACTGCGCCGTGGATGGCCATCTTCCCCGGCGCGGCCCTCAGCCTGACCGTGCTGGCCTTCAACATGCTGGGCGATGCCCTGAGGGACATCCTGGACCCTCGACTCCGGCGGGGTCGGAGGTAAGGATGGGAGGACCGGGAGAGCCGGGGGCCAGCCCCTTGGTTCGCCTGGGGCCGGCGAAGCGTCGGCGTCTCAAGCTAAGACCCCTCTCTGTTGTTGACACTGGGCGCAAGCCGAGGCTAGATTGCGCATGACCACCCATCGACCGAGGCTGCACCATGCTCCGCATCCCGCCTGACGCCGACGGTCAGCACACCCTCACACCCGAGGAGGCCGGCTGGAGCTACATAGGCTTCCTGGTACGCCGCCTGGCCCCGCGCCAGCCGCTCACCTTCGAGACCGGAGGCTCCGAGGCCGCTATCGTGGTCCTGAGCGGCGTCATCGACGTGCGCTCCACGGTCGGAGAATGGCCGGCCGTCGGGCGGCGCCAGGACATCTTCGAAGGGCCTCCCTTCGCTCTCTACCTGCCGACGGGCGCGAAGTTGGAGGTGGCCTCCCCGGAGGGCGCCGCCCTGGCCGTGTGCCTGGCCCGAAGCGAGCGCGTGGGCCTGCCGCGGTTGATCCGGCCGGAAGACATCGCTATAGAGCAGCGAGGCGCCGGCAACGCCAGCCGCACCATCTACCACGTCATCCCGCCGGAGTTCCCCGCCCACAGGCTGCTGGTGGTCGAGGTGCTGACGCCCCCGGGTCACTGGTCCAGCTACCCGCCCCATAAGCACGAGACGGACCGGCCGCCCCAGGAGGCGGACTTGGAGGAGATCTACTATCACCGCCAGGACAAACCCCAGGGCTTTGCCTTCCAGCGGGTGTATACGGACGAGCGCGACCTGGACGAGACGCTGACGGTGGGAGACGGCGATTTGGTCCTGGTGCCCCGGGGCTATCACGTTGTGGCCCAGGCCTACGGCTACCGCGGCTACTATCTCAACGTCCTCGCTGGCGACCGGCGGTCCATGGCTGCTACCGACGACGCCGCCCACGCCTGGATCAGGCGACAGTGGGCTGCGCCACAGGACTAGGGTCTCGGCAGAGGTGTGCCCCTTGGACGTAGCCACTGTCGAAGAGCTGAAGGAGACGGCGCGCCGCATACGCTGCCTGGTCCTGCGCAGCGTGCACCACGCCGGCGCCGGCCACATCGGCGGACCCCTGTCGGCTGCCGAGATCCTGGCGGTCCTCTACTTCCGCGTTCTCCACATCGACCCGACCCGGCAGGACTGGCCGGAACGCGACCGCTTCATCCTGAGCAAAGGGCACTCGGCCATTGGGCTCTACTCTGCTCTTGCCCTGCGCGGCTACTTCCCCATCGGGGAGCTGAACACCTTCGACGCCATCAACTCCCGCCTCCAGGGCCATCCTGACATGACGCTGACGCCCGGAGTCGAGATGTCCACCGGCTCCCTGGGACAGGGTCTCTCGCCGGGGATAGGCATGGCCCTGGGCGCCAGGCTGCGGGGCCTTTCGTTCCGCACGTGGGTCCTGCTCGGAGACGGCGAGATACAGGAGGGGCAGGTTTGGGAAGCGGCGGAGGTGGCCGCCCGCTACGGCCTGGACAAGCTCACCGCCATAGTTGACTACAATGGGCTGCCCCAGTTCACCTGGCCCGACTTCGGCGAACGGGGCCGACAGCGGCCCACGACCAACCTGCCGGCGAAGTGGGAGGCCTTCGGCTGGCGCGCCCTCGAAGCCGACGGCCACGACATCGAATCACTTCTGAAGTTCTGCGCCCTGGCCCAGGAGACTGTCGGCCGTCCCTGCGTCATCATCGCACACACCGTGAAGGGCAAAGGCGTCTCCTTCATGGAGAACAACTTCGTCTGGCACGCCCATCCTTTGTCCGAGGAAGACCTGCGGCGCGGCCTGCTGGAACTGGGAGAGCAGCCGTGAGCTACGCCGTCGGCGACCGGGTGGCCCTGCGGCAGGTCTTCGGCGAGACGCTGGTCGAGCTGGGGAGTCTGTACGCCGACCTGCTGGTGCTGGACGGCGACCTGGCCAACTCCACCCTGGCGGACCAGTTCGCCCAGGCCTACCCCGACCGCTTCCTGGCGATGGGCATCGCCGAGCAGAACATGGCGGGCACCGCGGCCGGGCTCTCCACCCTCGGGTTCATCCCCTGGATCTCCACCTTCGCCGTCTTCGCGGCTAAGCGGGACCTGGACCAGGTGCGGGTCGTAATCGCCCAGCCCGCCCTCAACGTCAAGATCCAGGGCGCCTACTCCGGCCTGCTGACCGGCTTCACCGGCAAGACCCACCAATCAGCCGAAGACATCGCCGTCTTCCGGGCGATGCCAAACATGACGGTCCTGGCCCCGGCCGACGCCACCGAGGCCCGCCTGGCCATGCACGCCGCCACAGTCCACCGGGGCCCCGTCTACCTGCGGATGACCCGAGACCCCAGCCCGGTGATATTCGGGCCGGACCATCGCTTCGAGATCGGCAGAGGCTATGTCGTGCGCGAGGGCCGGGACGTGACCATCATCTCGACCGGCGTCCAGACCACTCGCGCCCTAGAGGCGGCTGACATCCTGGCCGCCGAAGGGGTCTCCGCGCACCTGCTCCACGTGCCGACCGTGAAGCCCCTCGATGAGCAGGCGGTGGTCGAAGCCGCCGCACGAACGGGGGCCGTGGTCACGGCGGAGGACCACACCATAATCGGCGGCCTGGGAGGCGCGGTGGCAGAGGTGCTGGGCGAGCGGCGCCCCACGCCCATGCGCCGCGTTGGCCTCCGCGACACCTTCGGTGAGTCCGGCCCCAACGAGGCGCTCTTGGAGAAGTACGGCCTGACGGCGGGCCACGTGGCTGCGGCGGCTCGCGAGCTGCTAAAAGCCTTCGGGCGGTAACTATGGTGTCGGTGGAGCGCTGGCTGCGGGCCCTAGGACCTAGGCCGCGGGTTGTTTGACTAGCAGGCCATCTACCCTCTGCAACAGGTCGTTGGTGTTCATCCCGTCCTGAGGATAGAAGACCATGGCAGCTCGCCACCGGCGCGGTTTCTCTTCAAACAGCAACGAGTTGAGCGTCTTGACCAGGCGTCTGGCCGCCGCTTCTGCGTCCTGCCCGGCTGTTTCGGCAAAGAGCACCAGCAGCCTGCCCGAGCGGTCCACCGTCGCAGAGTCGCTGGCGCGAAGATGGCCGCGTACAGCACGGCCCGCCTTCCTTCGGAACGTTTCGTCGAGATAGACCGTAAGGTCGTCAGGCTCCAGCGCGCAGAGGGCCAGCGCCCGACCATGCCTCTCCGCTCGCCGAATCTCCTCCGTCAGACGCGCCGAGAAGAGCCAGAAGCGTGGCAGCATTGTCTCAGGGTCCAGAAGCGATTCTAGGAATCCTTCCGCTGGTCCGCTGAACGCGCCAGCGCTGGCTAACGCCTGATATCGACCGAGAGCCAAGACAAAGCGCAGCTCCATGACCACGAATATGCCGGCCAGACCTACGGATAGGACAATCCCGATGCCACCGTATGTGTGATCTTCGAGGGCAACAAGCAGTGCGCCAGAGACGGCCACAGCGACGCACGTGACAACCCCAGCCAGCCTGGCCAGCGTAGGTGACGGGGCCGCTGGACTCTGCATTCTACACGCCTCAGCGCGATTATCGACCATGGAGGAGCGCCAGAGCACCCCCGCGCTCGACTTCATGGTTGGCAAGAAAACCCTGGACAGACACACACTCGGCCCTCGCGGTCACGAAGCGTCCCCTCGTCGGTGGCGGTTGACCAGCTCCAGCGATAGGTCGCCCCCTCCGCCTCCACGATCTCGCCAGCGCGGCGCAGGACCGCTCAGCTGCCGGGGCTCGGGGTGATGGCGCCGTCGGGGCTACGAATCGCCGGGGGCAATGAAGCTGACCTCTAGCCACGGTCGCAGGAGTGGATCAGGATAGTTGCTGCCGTAAAAGGTGGCGTTGATGTCTCCACCAGCAGCGGGTGCCGTCAGGATGACTCCATAGTTCTTAGACGCGCCTTCGAGCCATTCTCGCATCAGAGGCGTGATGTCCAGCGCCTTCCACCCGGTGCTCTTGGTGTCGATGCTTGTTGCCGCCGCCGCGTCGAACCGGCCCCCCAAAACAGATTCCCAGGTAGCGGTGGTCGGATCCCACTGAGCGGTCACCCGATTCACCGTCACCATCTCACCCGTTCCGACGGATGACGCCATGTAGATGTGAAGGACGGCGTGCTCAAGCGTGCCCGATCCTATTATCCCCGCGGGGCTGACGCCGATGAGGATGCGCTCTCGATGACCGATCGTGTTGGAAACATACATCTCACCTGCGGCCACGTAGTTCGTATGACCCGCCTCTTCCGCGATGTATGTATCGGCGTCTGGATAGGGGCCGAAGCGGGCGATGAAGCTACTACGGGGAGAGCCCGGCGGAGGAGAACGTTCTGCCGTCGACTCGGGGCGTGGTGTCGGCGTGGAATCCCCAGGCGGTTCCTCCGCTGGGGCTGTGGCCGCCGGGGTCAGAAGCTGGACAGGTGTGGGCACCGCCTGCCAGTCCGGCAGTGAAGAGAAGACTGGTATGAACTCCAGATCTTCCCAGGAGAACTGAATGGCGAGCTGCGCCTCGTCCTCGCGGGCCTGCTCCGATACGCTCGGCTCCAAGGCGGGCAGATATGACGGCGCGTCCTCGCGGTGGTAGTCCGCTTCCAACTCTGATTTGAGATCGACAGGAAGACTCCCTGCTGCCAAATGCTCCAAGGCCAGGCTTGAGGCAAGCCAGACACTCCCCACGCAGATGCTCGCCAATCCCAGGACGAGGCACAAGCCAAGCAGAACTCGCGGCATTGCCCGCCTATTCCTACCTACGCGGCTTGCTGACGGCTCGAGTCGGCCATGGTCGGTGGCAAGTTGATCCCCTGGAGCAAGGGATCCGTGCGCCGCTGCGCTTCCCATCCAAGGTAGATCTCCTCCAAGGCCATCACCACCGTTCTGTCAAAGAGCGTTCCGGCCTGCGCCCGCAGCAGTGCGGCGGCCTCCTTTGGAGCCAGGGCCGGCCGGTACGGACGGTCGGTGGTCAACGCATCATAGACATCGCAGACAGCAGCGATGCGGGCGACGAGCGATAGCTTCTCGCTCCGAAGTCCCTGTGGGTAGCCGCTTCCGTCAAGCCGCTCGTGATGGCACAGTACGAAGTCAAGCACTTCCTGCATCAGGTTGAGCTCTCCCAGGATTCTGACGCCCAGCAGTGTGTGCCCATCCACAACCAGGCGTTCCACATCCGAGAGACCTGTGGGCTTCAGCAGAATGGTATCGCGAATGCCGATTTTTCCGACATCATGCAAATAGCCGCCGACTCGTAGCGCGTCGAGCGTACTCCCACGCAGCCCGAGCCGCTCACCCATTGTCCGGGCCAACTCACCCACGCGTACAGAGTGCCCCGCAGTATATGGGTCGCGAGCGTCCACCACGGCTGTGAGCGTCTTAATGGTGTTGAAGTGATGCTCGCGAAGTTGCCGATTGTGGGAGCGCAGGCTCGCGGTCATGTCATCAAAGGCTTTCGCCAGCACCGCGATCTCGTCTTCCCCTGCGACCGAGCTTCTCACCGATAGATTGCCGGATGCAACCTTTCGTGCTGCTCGGACGAGCCGGCTAACGCGAGCAGTGATGGCGTGCGCCAGCAGGTAGCCGATCACCAGCACCAGCAACATAGCCACGGCGAACACAGCGCTCATCTGCCAGCGGGTCACGCTGCCGGCCTGGAAGATAAACTGCGTTGGTAGCGCGACCGAGTAGAGACCCACAACCTGGTTGCGGACGATTAGCGGGCCATAGGCGAGGTCATAGTCGCGCTTCCAAAGGTTTCTGCTCTCCCGAGTCGTGTCCCCGTGCTTTCCCAGTATGGACCCCAGCGTGGATGAGCCTATCGCAAGGTTCATCTCCTCGCTTGCGCTGCCCCAGTCCGCGAAGGTGCTGGCGAGAGGTCGTCCTTTGAAGTCGTAGAATGTCACCTCCGCGAGCGCTTGCTCGCGCGCCTGTCTGGCGAGGGTGTCAAGATACGTCCCGACTAGTGCAACCCCCATGACCTCCGTGCCGGAGCGAATGGGCCCAGCGGTGAAGAAGGTCAGCCCCTCAGGGGTCTCCACGAGACCCGCGAACTTGTCACCCTGCTCATCACTACCGCCTTCAAGCACGCTTTGTACCGGGGGCCATTGGTTCGTGTCGGCTGCATCGACCGGCCGATATGTCAGGCCAGCCTCCGGCCCTTCCCTGGTCAGACCCAATAGACGATTGCCGCTCCTGTCAATTATCTCAGCCCGCTCAAGGCCAAGGTTCGTCATCAAGGGCCCCAGCAGCGTGGTGAGGCTCTGCGTGTCTCCGGCGGCCACGGCCTGTCCCACACCTTCTGTGAAGGCAAGAGTACGCACAACTTCCAGGTGGTTTCGCTCATCTCGCACCACAGCATCGGCGGCTACGCGCCCCGCTTCGGCGAGTTGATTGTCGAAGCGCTCCCGAAGCGAGCCAGCCACGAGTGTGGTCACCATGTAGGTCCCGACTGCGCCCAAGAGCACGGTCAAGAGTAGGTACGGACCGATGATCTTCCAGCTGAGGTGCCGAAGGGGGCGGCCACAGAGGGATCTCACTGCATCGGCGAGGGGCGCGATGCTTCCTACTCGTCTGCGGACTCGAACGTGGTCAGATAGCCCGCGCATATGTAATTATCGGCTGCTGTACGGCGATCTATCTATGCCTCTTAGAGCAGGGTGGCGAGATGTCGGCGGCTTTCTTGTCCCTATGCTGCCCCACTCACATTCGCTCAGAGGGGGCTTCTTGAAGGCTCTGGTGCGAGGGCATTTCGAATCTATCCTTCGGTACCCCTCGACTCTCCCGCCTACACGCCTCAGCGAGATCATCGACTGGGCGAAGAGCGAGAGCACCCCTGCCCTCGATCTCACAGTCGCGAAGAAAGCCCTGGACAGATCACCGGAAGAGTGCGAGCGCACAAGGCGGGGCTGGGTTCACCTGTGCAAACGGCTGAAGGGAAGCTCATCAACGAAGAGGAGATCAGGTAAAGCGGACCTCAATCAGTTCCACCGGCGCTCCGTCCGGAGTCGACGTCATCTGTGTCCCTCAGCCCGTGGAGCCCAGCGCGCCGTCAAGGTCGGCGATGAGGTCCTCAGGGTCTTCGAGCCCAATGCTGATCCGCATGATCCCGTCGCCTGCCCACTCGCGGACAGCCCTCTTTTGCTCGGCATCGAGGTAGGCCGCGCTGTCCACGTACATTTCAGTGGGGTAGTAGAACAGCAGGCTCTGATAGTCGCCCAGCGACGTGGCGTAGGTAAACACGCCCACCTGCTGGACGAGGTTCGTGGCGGTCTCAGTGTCCATCTGAGCCACTACCATGCCCCCGAAGCCCGACATCTGCCGGCGTGCCAGGTCATGCTGCGGATGACTCTCCAGGCCAGGGTAAAGCACCCTCCTGACCTTCGGATGCTGCTCCAGGAAGCGAGCCACCGCCAGGGCGCTGCTCTGGTGCTTCTGCATCCGCAGCGACAGCGTGGCGAGACCGCGGTTGATGAGCCAGGCGTTGAACGGGCTCATGGCGCCGCCAAGATGGATGAGCATGCCCTCGCGGATCCTGTGGACCTCCTCTCGGGCTCCGACCACTATCCCACCCAGAGCGTCGCCATGCCCGCCCAGGTACTTGGTCATGCTGTGGAGGACGAAGTCCGCCCCGAGGGCCAGCGGCCTCTGGAAGACCGGCGTGGCGAAGGTGCTATCGACCACCAGCGGTACGCCCGCCTGGTGGGCGATGCCGGCGACGGCGGCGATGTCGGTCAGGCGAAGGATGGGGTTGGCGGGGGTCTCGATGTAAACGAGCCTGGTGTTGGGTCGGAGGGCCTGGCGCACCGCCTCGGCATCGCTGGTGTCCACCAGGCTGACCTCGATCCCATAGCGGCCGGCGTGTAGCCCGAGGAGCTCCGCTGTACCAGCGTAGCAGACGTCGCTCGCCACGACGTGGTCCCCGGCGCTCAGGAATGTGAACAGCACGCTGGAGACGGCTGCCATGCCGGAGGCGAAGGCGACGCCCGCTTCCGCACCCTCGAGCGCGGCCATCTTCTCCTCGAGCGTGCGCACCGAGGGATTGCTCCAGCGGCTGTAGACGTGCGGCGGCCGGTCCCCCCTGAGGAAGAGCGCGTCCATCAGACGGGGGCCCGGCTCGGGCAGCTTGAAGGTAGTGGTCATGTGGATAGGCGGGGTTACCGAGCCGGTGACGGGATCGGGTTCCTGGCCAGCGTGGACAGCCTGCGTGTCGAATCGGTACTCGCTCATGCTACTCTCCCTGCGGTGCTACCCTTCGGTCTGCGCCGCCTCCGCCTCCAGCGGCCCACCACCGCTGCTCTCCTCCATCTTGATCCGTGGCAGCCACTCCAGCCAGGAAGGCAGGTACCAGTTCCAGTCCCCCAGAAGCTTCATGGTGGCAGGCAGGAGGATCGACCGGATCACCGTGGCGTCGAGCAGGATGGCGACGCCCAGCCCCACGCCGAACTGCTTGATGGCGATGAGCCGCGTGAAGGCGAATATGGCGAACACCGCCACCATAATCGCTGCCGCGCTGGTGATCGTCCCAGCGGTCTGCTTGATGCCGACGGAGACCGCCTCGTCGTTGCTCAGCCCCTTCTCGTACAGCTCCTTGACCCGGCTAAGGATGAACATGTGGTAGTCCATGGAGAGGCCGAAGAGGATCGCGAACACGAAGAGGGGCAGCCAGGACTCGATGATGCCGGTGGCTTTGAAGCTAAGAACTCCCTCCAGCAGCCAGCCCTTCTGGAACACCAGCACCATTACCCCGTAGGCCGCGCCCACGGAAAGAAGGTTAAGGATGATCGCCTTGATGGGGATAACGATGGACCGGAACATGACCAGCAGGATGATGAAGGCCAGCCCAAGCACAAAGGCGAGCACGAAGGGCGTCTTGAAGTAGATCAGCGCCTTGAAGTCGATATTGCCTGCCGTCTCTCCAGTGACCAGGGCGCTGGCCGGGCTGCCGGCAAACGCGGGCCTCACGATGTCCTTGCGCAGGTGCTTAACGGCGTCGAGGGCCTTCTGCTCGCCGGTGTCGGCATTGACCGGGATGCGGATCACCTGCGTGTCGCCGGCGCTGTCGGTCTCGGTCTGGACCGGGGCTCCGTACGGGGCGTCGGGGTTCTGGGCCGACGCCGTCTCCGCTTCGACAAGGCCCAGGACGCGCCCAACCCGGGACTGCACATCCTCCGCAAACACGTTCCGGTCGCGGCCAGCATCGACTACTACCACCGCGGGGGAGAACAGGCCGATGGTGAAGTTGTCCTGCAGGGCGAGGACGGCCTTCTTGGCATCGACGGCATCCGGGAGGCTTTTGGCGCCGTTGAAGCCGAGGTTAAGGGTGGCGAGCGGCACCGCCAGCGCTACGAGAGCTACGGTGGTAACGGTGGCCATGATGACCGGCCGCTCCAGGACGCGGTCGGTGATAAACCCCCAGACGCCGCCGCCCTCGCCCGCGCCCAGCCTCAGGAACGGAACACGCAGTCGGTTGACGTTGTCACCGAGCATGGCTAGCAGCGCGGGCAGGAGAGTGACGGACATAATCACGGCAAGCGCTACGACAACCATGGCGGCCAGGGCAACGGTGGAGAAGATCACGAAGTCCACCAGGAACATGCCGCTGATTGCCACCAGCACGGTGATACCGGCGAACATCACCGCCTTCCCCGAGGTACCGCTGGCTATTCTCAGGGCTTCCTCCTTGGAGCGCCCTGCTCTTCGCTCGCTACGGAAACGGGTGATGACGAACAGGGCATAGTCAATACCCGTGGCGAGGCCCATCAGGAGGACTACCTCCGTGTAGGTATTGGCCAACGCGTATGACTGGCTGACGAAGGTCAGGATGCCCAATGCGGTTACAATCGCCGCCAGCGCCAGGGCCAGCGGGACCAGGGCCGCCACCAGTGCACCGAAGACCAGGGCAAGGATGACGAGGGTGACCGGCAGGTTCAGAAACAGGGCGCGACCCATGTCTTTGTTGACGAGGTCGAGTGTCTGTTTATTAATGGAAGCAGTGCCGCCACTGACGATCGTGAATCCCTCGGACGCCGCGTTCGCCTCGGCCACGGTATCGACGACAGAGCCGACGTTCTTCTGCGCCTCGTTCAGATCTCCGACCATGTCGACCAGGGCGAAGGTGACATCGCCACCAGTCTCGTTCTGCGCCACGAACGGCGAAGCCTCCCGCGACGCGCCGATATCGTAGTGAGTCAGCGTCCCCGAGACGATCCTGGAGCTGTAGACGACGGTGGTGCCCCCCTCGACAGCCGTCTTCTCCGCCCGCAGGCCGCGGAGCTTCGCCATGAGGCCCTGCACCGTATCTCGGTAGGCGGGATCGCTAACCTTGAGCGATGGGTGGGAAAAGACGACTATCTCCCGGGCAACGTCTTGCTGCGTGCCAAACCGGGCCCGGATCAGCTCGAGCCCGTCGAACGCCTCACCGGGACCCCTCAACTCGATGTTCGTGTTGGCGGTGACCAGGGAGCAGCTCCCCAGGGCAACGACGACAATGAGGACCCAGGCGAAGACGACGGCCTTTCGATGCCGGGCGCTCCACGTGGCCATCCGTGCCATCAGCGATCCGGTTCGAGGACGACCGCTCTCGCTCACCGTGACTGCCCCCTTGAACTTCCAGTGCTAGTTGGTGCTATAAAGTACCAAGACTATCGTCCTTGGCGCAAGGCAGGCTTGCGCGGTGACCTACGAGGCAACGACTGAATGTTTCCACACTTCCGGCATTGCAGGCGGTCTGCTACAGGGTTAGGGCTGATGCTGGCGCTGGCCCTGGCGTTGCTTGCTGGGGCTTGCCAGGGGGGCGAAGAGAAGAAGGCGGAAGTCACCCAAACGCCCATACGGGGCCCCCAAACGCCCATTGTCATCCCCGCCGGCGAACCTATCGTTGTCGGCATCTCGGCGCCTCTGACCGGCCCTGACGCCGCGGTGGGGACCGAAGACAGCGACGCCGCCATCGTCAGCGTCGACCGATGGAAGAGGGCGAACGGCAGCCAGATCAAGGGCCACGCTATCAAGGTCCAGGTGGAGGACGACGGCTGCACCGACGCCGAGATAACGGTCCAGGCCGCGGAGCGCCTGCTGCAGCAGCAAGGGCTGGTTGGGGTGATGGGACCCGACTGCAGCGCCGGAGCAGAAGCGGCTATCCCGGTCTATGCGGCGGCCGGCATAGTCTCCGTCTCGGGCTCAGCCACGGCATCCGCCCTCGCGGCGAGCCAGCCGGAGGGGCACTTCTTCTTCCGTACCGCCTACCGCAACGACCTGGAAGGCACGCTCGCCGGTCTCTTCACCAGTTCTGAGCTCAAGGCCAAGAGGGTCTACCTGATCGACGACGGCGAGCCTTACGGACAGGACCTGACAGACGCCGCCCAGAGGGCGATGGAGGCGCTCGGCATAACGGTCACGCGCGACAGCATCAGCCGCGGGACTGTCAACTTTAGCGCACTGGCCGCGAAGATCGCCGGGGAGAGCCCGGACCTGGTGGGCTTCGCCGGCTTCAACCCGGAGGCGGCGCTCCTCTTTCGGCAGCTTCGCGACGCAGGCTACAAGGGGCTGTTCGGCGCGGGCGACGCGGCGTGGGGCCCGCCATTCATCGAGCCGGTGGGCGCACAGATGGCCGAGGGCGTCGTCTTCGCGGGCTGCTCGCTTCCGCTGCCCGACGACTTCATTGCCGACTTCCAGAACCTGCACGGCCACGCGCCCAGGGATTCGGCCTTCGTCGCCCAGTATGCGGACGCCGCGACCATCCTGCTGGACGCTCTGGCCGGGGTCGCCGTCGAGCAGGCGGACGGCTCGCTGTCCATCGGCCCCATCGCGCTCCGCGACACTATGCGTGCGACCACCCTGCAGAAGGGCATCTCCGGCTCCTTCGCCTTCGACGAGAATGGCGACCGCGTGCCCCCCGGCATTGACGACCTTTCGCTATTCGTCGACAGCGCTATCAAGGCGGGGGACATCAACGTCTTCTTGGAGCTGGGTCTGGTTCCCTGCCAGGTTCAGGACGGCAGGCTGGTCAATCTTATCGGCCCCGGGGCAGGCACACCGCGCTTACCTTCCGGAGCGGCCGGTTCTCCCTAGTCTTCCCACTCGGCGGCGAAGTAGTCGTCCATGGTGCGCTGCCGGACCATGGCCAGGTAGTCCAGCAGCTCCTTCTCCACCGCTGGCTCTAGATCCCGCGGCCGGTGCTTCGCCAGCAGCTCCCGCACCCGCTCCCGCGCCAGGTCCAGCGCCGTCTTCGACCCCTTGCTCTCCCAGATCTCCCTGCTCTCCCTCCGCAGCAACCTCGGCAGATAGTGCTCCCGCCGGTAGTGCCGAGCCGTATGCAGCTGGTCCAGATAGTGGCCTTGCCAGTTCACCTCTTTGATCAGCTCGACAGCCAGGGTCTCCTCGCTCACCGCGATCCCCCGCGCCAGCCTCAGGGCGAGGCCGCACAGCTCGTCGTCCAGCACCAGCAGAGGCTGACTGCCGCTGGTGGTCGATTCCAGCGTGCCACCGCAGGTGATGAAGTGCACGCCAGCGAGGACAGCGGGCAACAGCGTGCTGACCCGTTCCAGCATGCACTGGAGGTCCAGCGTCTTGGAGTCGGTGGCGCCGCCCACGCCGCGGCAGGGCAGACCGTAGTAGCGGGCCAGTTGCGCCGCCGCAGCGGTGATGAGCCCCATCTCCACCGCGCCAAGAGCGACGTTGCCTGTCGCCATGTCGGTGATGGTGGACACCGTGCCGTAGAGCACCGGCGTGCCCGGGGCGATGATCTGGGCCAGGGTGATGTGGGCCAGGATCTCCGCGTTCTGCTGGGCGAGCAGCCCGGCCAGAGTGGCGGGAGCGGTGGCGCCGCACATCGCCTCCGGCGACATGGCCATGGGCTGGCCGTGCTCGGCGAAGAAGAATATACCCTCCAACTGGAGCTTGATCATCTGGAGAGGGCTCATGACGGAGCAGATGGTAAAGAAACGAGGGCGCTTCTTTAGCTCCTCTTTCCCACCCACAGCAATCGCCATCATCCTCATCATGTCTTCGCTGGCCATCACCCCATAGCCCCCCATGCCGAAGGACTTGTGGCAGTTCTGAGCCCAGGCGAGGATGGCCTCCGCGTGGATGGTGGTCATGGGAATGTCAGTGGGCCAGAGGTCCATCTGGCTGTTGTTGATGTGATCGAGGGAATCGATCAAGCGGAGGTGGTTCCGGAGATCCTCGAGCGTCGTGGGGCGGAGCTCGCCCGTCTCCGTATCCACCATGCTCGTCGGGGTGCCCAGGCCAGCGAAGTTCACCTGGTCGGTGCCGATCTCCAGCCGGAAGTCCGGGTCTGCCCCGTAGAGCGTGAACTGCCCGGGCGCCTGCTCGATGGCCCAGCGCACCAGGCTCTCGGGGATGCGCACCGAACGGGCCTCCTCGTCCACCTGCGCCCCGGCCTCTCGAAAGGCGTCCCTCGCCCTTTTGAGGTCCACCCGTAGCCCCACGCTCTCCAGGATGCTCATGGAGGAGGCGTCGATCTGCTGCACTTCCGACGGACTGAGGACTTCGAAGTAGTGTGGTTTCATCTCGGCTCGGCCTCTTCACACAGCAAGCGGGGGCGCCGCCCCCATGTCATCGCACCGGGCGAAGCTAGGGCGAACCCAGGCGCCAGGCTGCGCCCCATTATCCCATCACAACCTCTCGAACGGAAGACAGACACGGGCGGCTTGTACCGCCTCTGTGCAGGCCAGCCCAGCTTGTTCAAGGAACTCAACTGAAGAGACGGACTTTCGTGCGGCTCGGGGAGCGGCGCCCATCGAGGAGTCACCAGGTCGAACTGGCAACTCACAACTTGACTGGCCCTCGCCGTGAGCCGAACATTGGGCAGGGATCAGAAAGAGGGGGATCACCAGCATGACTCACGAGCTATCAGCAGAGCAATTGCGACGAACGTTTGATCCCAAGGCGCTGGGCATCCAGACGACGGAGCACCTCACGCCGTCGCAGGCCATCATCGGGCAGAAGCGCGCCGTCTCGGCCCTCCAGTTTGGCCTGGGCATTCAAGAGGCCGGGTTCAATATCTACGTGGCCGGGCCGCCGGGCATCGGCAAGATGACCGCCGTCCAGGCCTTTCTCGAGGAGCTGGCCCGGCGCAAAGAGACGCCCACCGACTGGTGTCATGTGAACAACTTCGACGACCCCTATCTCCCCGGCGCGTGTCAACTGCCCGCCGGACGCGGACGCCAGCTCCAGCAGGAGATGAAGGGCTTCATCGATCAGGCCCGCCGCGAGATCCCCAAGGCCTTCGAAGGCGAGGAGTACAGCAGCAAACGGGACGAGATCGTCAAGGCGCTGGACGCGCAAAGGTCTCAGATGCTGGAGCACCTCAACGCGCGCGCGGCTGAAGTCGGCTTCGCGCTCCAGGCGTCGCCCTTTGGCATCATGATGGTCCCCGTAGTGGAGGGTCAGCCCCTCGCTGACGCGGAATTCCAGGCCTTGCCCGCTCCCGCACGCGAGGATCTCCAGCGCCGCCGCGAAACGCTGGAAGAAGAGCTGAAGGCCGCGATGAAGCAGGTCCGGGAGCTGGAACGTACAGTCAAGGGAAGACTGGAAGAGCTGGACAAGCAAGTCGCGCTCTACATCGTCGGGGGGCTTATCGACGACCTCAATGAGAAGTTCAGTGACCTACCGGAGGTCACGGAGTACCTCAAGGCCGCTCAGAAAGACATCTTCGAGAACGTCGAGACGTTCAAAGGCAGCCCCTCACCGCCCGCGGTCCCCGCGCCCCAGGACCCCTCCGCGCCGACCCCCTGGTCGCAGGACCTGCCCTTCAGGAAGTATCAAGTCAACCTGCTTGTGGACAACAGCAAGCAAGAGGGCGCGCCCGTGGTCGTCGAGCTCAACCCGAGCTACAGCAACCTATTCGGACGGGTCGAGAAAGAGACCCGCTTCGGGGCCCTCTACACGGACTTCACGATGATCAAGGCTGGCTCGCTCCATCAGGCCAACGGCGGCTACCTCGTGCTGCGCGCCGAGGACCTCCTGCGAAATCTCCTTAGCTGGGACGGCCTCAAGCGGGCGCTGCGCAGCCGGAAGATTGAGATCGAGGAGCCCGGGGAGCGCCTGGGGTTCATGGTCACCAAGAGCGTGCGGCCGCAGCCGATCCCGCTCGACGTCAAGGTCGTGCTCATCGGAAGCCCGCTGCTGTACTACCTCCTGTACGCCTCCGACGATGAGTTCTCCGAGCTCTTCAAGGTAAAGGCGGACTTCGACACCCGCATGGCACGTGACGACGAGAACATCAAGGACTTCCTGGCCGTCCTCTCCACTTTCTGTCACAAAGAGAAGCTCAAGCACCTGGACGCCAGCGCGGTGGCGAAGCTGTTGGAGCACGCCTCGCGCCTGGCGGAGGACCAGGAGAAGCTGTCCACCCACTTTGGAGCCCTGGCCGATGTCATCCGCGAGGCCCACTTCTGGGCGCTTCAAGAGGGCTCCTCCCACGTCAGCGCGGCGCACGTCCGCAAGGCCCTCGAGGAAAAGCTCTATCGCTCGAACCTCATCCAGGAGCGCATCCAGGAGATGATCGCGCGCGGGACGCTGCTGATCGACACGGCCGGCCAGGCGGTGGGACAGGTGAACGGGCTCTCGGTGCTCAGCTTGGGCGATTATCTCTTCGGCAGGCCCAGCCGGATCACGGCCAGCGTGGGGCCGGGACGCGAGGGTGTCCTCGACATCGAGCGGGAGGTCGAGCTGGGCGGGCCGATCCACAGCAAGGGCGTCCTGATCCTGAGCGGCTACCTGGCCCAGGAATACGCGCAGGACAAGCCCCTGACGCTGGCGGCACGGCTCGTCTTCGAGCAGAGCTACGAGGGGATCGAGGGCGACAGCGCCTCTTCGGCGGAGCTCTTCGCTCTTCTCTCGGCGCTGTCGGGCCTGCCGGTCGCGCAGGGGATCGCCGTCACAGGCTCGGTGAACCAGCCCGGTGAGCTCCAGGCCATCGGCGGGGTCAACCAGAAGATCGAGGGCTTCTTCGACGTGTGCCAGGCCAAGGGGCTGACGGGCGAACAGGGTGTCATCATCCCCCAGAGCAACGTGCAGAATCTCATGCTTCGCGAGGACGTGGTGGAGGCCGTGACGCTGAAGAAGTTTCACGTCTGGCCGGTCAAGACGATCGACGAGGGAATTGAGATTCTCACCGGCGTGCCGGCAGGGAAACGCGGCCCCGACGGCCAGTTCCCGGAAGGCACCGTAGGCTATCGCGTCGATCAGCGCCTGCGCGAGTTCGCGGAATGTTTGAAGGAGTTTCCTGAGGCAGGCGCTGCCGGAGCCAAAGAAGCAGCCGCGAGGCCCCAGAGGAGGAGGCGTTCTTCTTCAGCCGTTGGGCGCCCGCGCCGCAGAGGCCGCGCTCCGGCCGATCCACGACTCGAAAGGAGTTAAGCACCATGCGTAGCGATGCAGTAAAGGGCCGCGCGTCTTTCCTTCTGGCCATGGGCCGGACACGCGAGGAGCTAACCAGGCCCCTGGTCGGTGTCGTCAACTCCCAGAACGAGCTCGTGCCCGGCCACATCCACCTGGACGAGATCGCCGCCGCAGCCAGGGAGGGGATCATCGCCGCCGGGGGCACCCCCTTCGAGTTCCCCAGCATCGCCATTTGCGACGGCCTGGCCATGGGCCACGCCGGCATGTACTACCCGCTGGCGAGCCGGGAGCT
>Ga0315279_10004617_pt1 | contig 18419 bp, 14 predicted proteins | sample YL17G06_20_MG_FD_203694 | JGI IMG/M metagenome (GOLD analysis project Ga0315279, IMG submission 203694) | Sediment microbial communities from Yellowstone Lake, YNP, Wyoming, USA - YL17G06_20 | ecosystem: Environmental > Aquatic > Freshwater > Lake > Sediment | place: USA: Wyoming | collected... | reverse complement strand
GCCGTGCCCCTCATGTACTACAACAAGATCCCATTCCGAGAGGTAGGCCTGGACCCGGAGCAACCGCCCAGGGACCTGGATGAGGCTCGGGCTGCCTCAGAGAAGCTCGTCCAACGTGACTCCGCGGGCAACGTCACCCGCTTTGGCGTGGCCCTGCAGATCGAGCCCTGGTTCTTCAGGTACATGCTGGCGGGCGCCGGTGAGCTTTACGTCAATAACGACAACGGCCGCGAAGGCTTCGCCACTGAGGTCACCTTCGACAACGACGCCGGCCGCAAGTTCTTCCAGTGGTGGCACGACATGGTGCAGGACGGCCTCGCCCTGAACGTGGGGTGGGACCCCTCTGGTGCCAACGGCCTCCTGGCCGTCGGCGCCCGCAATGCCGTGATGGTCCTCAGCACCTCTGCCGCCCTGCGCTCCGTCATGGACGTCCTCGAAAAGGGAGTAGAGGGGGTCGACCTGGGCGTCGCGCCCGTCCCCGGCATCCCGGGCAAAGTCCCCGAAGGCTCGCCCGGAGTCTACGGCCGCTCCCTATGGATCATGAACGCCCGCCCACAAGAAGAGCAGGACGCCGCCTGGAAGTTCATCAAGTGGTTCGCCGAACCCGAACAGCAGGCCGAGTGGTTCGCCGGCAGCGGCTATCTCCCCGTCCGCAACTCCGCCTACGACCTCCCCGCCGCAAAGGACATCATCGCCAAGTATCCGCAGTTCGAGCTCCCGGCCGACCTGTTCGGGAAGACAGCGACTACCACCGCCGCCCTGGGCGCACTACTGGGCCCCTTCCAGCAGGTAGAGGACAGCATCAGGGCCGCCATCGAGAGCATGCTCTCGGGAGCCGCCAGCCCGGACGAAGCGCTGGCGGCCGCGATCAAGGAGAGCAACGCGGCCATCAAGGAGTACAACGACCGCCTGGGCCGCTAAGGCAATCGATGCTTTCAGGAGGCAAGAAATGGCACGGTTGAAGTACTCGCTTCACGCGACGGGTTGGACGCCCATCTGGAGCAATGACTATCTGCACTTGATCGATCACGCCAAAGAACTCGGCTTCGATGCGCTCGAGATACCTCTTATCGTAACCAGTGGGGTAGATGCAGCAGCCACGAAAGCGCGCGCATCCGCCGCCGGGATCGAGATCTTGTGCAGTGGTCTCTGCCTTCCTCAAGCCGATCCAACCGGTGAGGATGAGGAGACTAGGAACAATGCGCACGAATACCTGAAGGAGCGTGTCCGTTTAACCGCCGAGATCGGAGCAAGCACTTTGAGCGGCCTCCTCTATTCGACGCACGGCCGAAGGTTGATGCCGACCGAGGAGCACTGGGAGCGGGCTGCCGCTGCGCTCAGAGAGGCGGCGCGTTTTGGGCGTGATCTAGGCGTCACGCTGGGGATCGAGCCTCTGAACCGCTTCGAGAACTTCCTCATCAACACCGCCGAACAGGCTCTCCGACTGAGAGAAATGATCGGCGAGCCTAACGTCGGCGTCCATCTCGACTCCTTTCACATGAACATTGAAGAAGACAATCTCTATGAGGCTACCGCCAAGGCCGCGCCCTACCTCTGCCACTTCCATCTCTGTGAGAACCATCGCGGTGAGGTGGGCACGGGGCTGGTCAACTTCGATGACATATTTCGGGCGTTGGCGGAAGCCGGCTACTCGGGAACGGCTGGCTTGGAGATGTTCGCGCCCTCCATGGCACCGGCTGCCTGCATGTGGCGAGGAACTCCCGGACCGATGGACGATGTCGTGGCCCGCAGCCTGGCGCACTTGAAGAGACTCGAAGCAAAGTACTATGGAAGCTAGAGAGCCCGCCAACGCATGACGTGACGTCGCCCTCGCCGTCGCCACGGTCGACAGGAGTGGACCCATGAACCGCCCCAATCTGTTTCGCGCCGAAGAACTGAACTACAGTCAGGTGCGCGCCTTCAACCCAGAGCGCACCATCGCCTTCCTGCCGGTGAGCGCCCTGGGGAGGTGCACGGCCCCACATCTGCCCTTGGGCATGGACCTTTTCATGGCTCACTGGACGGCTGAGGAGCCGCTGCGGCGCTCCTTCTCGGCGAGGAAGGCGTAGAGGGTGCGCTCCCAGCCGCCCACGTCTTCAAAGGGCGTTAGGGCGGTGGTCATGGTCGATCTCCCTCGCAAGCGTCGAATCATGCCCATGATGCATTAGTGTGCGGGGAAGTCAAGCTCGTGCTGTGCAGGAGACAGGGCGTCGTCATATAGTCTCAGCCACGATCAATCTTTACGGCTTCAGGGAGGTAGCAACGGCTAATGAGGGCGCGGCTCGACCAACCGAAGTACGTGCTCGGCTCGGGGTCCCACGAAAAGGGGGACGGAGACCCTGCCCTCGCCTCATCCGCCCCCTGGCAAATGGGTGATACCGTAGATCTATGCTAAAGACCAAGATCATCATCGGGGTCGTTGTTCTGGTGCTTGTTGCGGTCAGCCCCGGCTGTTCGCAGACCACAACGCAAAGGAGCATGAGCACAGGTTCTTCAGGGGTTGTTGCTGATGATGCTCAACCTGATCTCGTCGCTCTCAGGAGAAACGCGATAGAGACAGCGTATCCCAAGTTCAAAGATTTCGAGACCCAGAAGAGCTTTGCCGGCAAGTCAGTCAAGAGCGAAGTCGATGAGGGTGACTACTACTTCGCATATATTGTTCATGGCAGCGGCCTGCCTATCGCTGAAGCGACCTGTTTTCGGGTCGATAGAGTTGGCAGGGTGCTTGAGATAGGGATGTTCCCTGATCCGGTGGACTCGTACGCTGGCTATCGGGATATCAACCCAAGAAACTGCAGAGGGATACAATGAAGGCAGCAGTCTGACCCGCAGTGAAGACGCCTTGCGGTCCTGCCGATAATGTGCTAGGGTATGTAACAAGAAGCGAGTTTCCTCGTCCTCAGTTCGCCGCGAAAAAACCCTCGATTCGCTCCGCACTCGACGACAAGGAAGTTCCCAAAAGAGGAGGTTGTCGAGTGTCCTACACCGACAAGATGCTTACATGCGTCGATTGCGGCGCCCAGTTCACGTTCTCCGTCGAGGACCAGGAGTACCACGCCAGCCGCGGGTTCACCAACGAGCCCAAGCGCTGCTCATCCTGCCGCCAGGCTCGCAAGGCCGAGCGCGGCGAGGGTGGCCAGGGTGGCTACAGCTCCTCGTCACGCCCGATGTACCCGGTCGTCTGTGCCGAGTGCGGCCAGCGCACAGAAGTCCCCTTTGAACCACGCGGTGACCGGCCCGTGTACTGCCGTTCCTGCTACGCGGCACGAGAGCCAGCGCGCAGCCGATACTAAGCAGCGGCGTCGCTGGTTGCCAGAAGCAAGGCTGCCAGCCCTTCCTTGCCTAGTGATCGTGCTGGGGAGATGCGGCCTTTGGCCGGGACCAGCACTGGGGCATTCCTATTGCGCTTCGAGAGGAGCACCGTGTGCAGGTCTCTGAACAAGCCAAGGCAGCGCTCGCCGCGTTCCTAGAAGGGCGCGGGGAGAATCAGATCCTGCGCCTAGGCCTCGCCAATCACCAGCATACGCTGACCCTGGACGAAGTAAGGTCTGGCGATCTGACCTTTCGACACAAGGGTCACCCCGTGCTCGCCGTATCCGCAGGAGTCGCACCGGACCTCTGGGGCCTGATCATCGACGTGGAGCAAGGGGAGGCCGGCCTTCGCATCGTGTTGCGGCGCATCGCCAACGCGGAACATGAGGATACAGGCACAGGCGCTTTCTCCGTCTCGGCTGTTGACCAACGGAGCGATGAACATCGCCGCCTGCTGCAGGAGGTGAACGCGATCACCGCACAGATCGCTACCCTGCGGCTGTCACGTTCCGCTGACAAGGTCCCCCGCATTCGAGAACTCGAAGCGACCAAGCAGGCCAAGTGGCACGAGATCCGCGTCCTGTTCGTCGCGGCCCAGCGCGCATTGGAACCTCCGGCTATAGCGCCGGTCTCTACAGTGAGGCCCTAGCGGGCTCGTCGCAAAGAAGGATTCATCCATGCTTGCCATCACCGACGATGCCAAAGAGCTGCTGAGAGATGTGTTGGAGCAACGCGGCGAGTCCGGCCAGACGCTGCGCCTCTCCGAGACAGCGGAGGGCCTCGAAGTGAGCCTCGACCAGGCGGCAGAGGACGACGTCATCTATGATGTCGATGGTCGGGACGTGCTCATCGTCCAGCGGGACCTTGCGGATAGGATGGACGGCGCCACCATCCAACGGGAGGAGTCTCGGGACGGCCCCAGGCTGGCGATCTCTAAGTGAACCGGCCGATGCTCGACATCCGCAGTGGGGCAGGGGTGTCACGACAGAACTCGGAGGGTTCAAATGACGTTTTTGAGGCGCCTGTTCAGCCGCAGAGAGAAGCCAGCCGCTGAGCAACCGCGGGGCTTTTCCACGCAGCAAACGCAGGCAGAGCAAGACGCAACGCGCAAGCACATGGAGGCGGAGTTGGCCGCCGACCGAGAGCGGCGAGGCGCGACCGACGTACGCCCGGGCAACGAACAACCTCCCGCACAAGACTCCGAACGGGCCCCAACTGATAATACCTAAGTCCGATGTAGCCACCGTGGCGCTCGGTTCTCGTTGTAGAAGTGGCCGTCCTCTCTCCCCCGCTTCATCTCGTCCACGTCGAACGGCAACTGTCTGGCCCTCTTGCCTGGCAGTGGAATCAGATGTCGCCAAGTATCAAACCGCTGGCGCACTAACGAAAGGGATAGCTTTTGGCATCATTTCATGAATTCGCGCTTCGCGCCTCCTCCTTGAAGGCGCTGGAAGCAATGCATATCGCGCATCCGACGCCCGTCCAGACAGCCGTCATACCGCCGCTACTACAGGGACGGGACGTCATCGGTCAGGCATGCACGGGGTCGGGCAAGACGCTCGCATTCGGACTCCCGCTCGTCGAGAGCCTCGAGGAGCGCAGCAGCGCTCTACAGGCGCTCGTTCTGGTTCCGACCCGCGAGCTAGCGCAGCAGGTCGGCGGTGTGCTCAAGCTGATTACCGCTGGCACGGGCGTGCCTCTGACCGTCCTGTACGGTGGGCAGGCCATTGGGCCGCAGCAAGAGGCCCTTCGAACGGGTTGTCGAATCGTCGTCGGCACTCCCGGCCGCATCCTTGACCACCTAGCTCGGCGGTCGCTCCGGCTCCATGCCGTGAGGTACCTCGTCCTCGACGAGGCCGATGAGATGCTCGACCGCGGGTTTGCGCCGGACGTAGAGCGCATAATTGCCGCCACCACGACTGAGCGGCAGACCAGCCTCTTCTCCGCCACAACACCTGAATGGGTGCAGAAGGTGGCGGCGCAGTACCTGAGGAGCCCTCTGTTGATTCAGATGAACCCAGACGCCAGCGACGGGCTGAGCATCGAACATGAGGTCTGTGAAGTGTGGAATGGCGACAAGTTCAGCGTGCTCCGCACGCTGCTCGACCAGGAGACCGAGGGGGCCACTCTTGTCTTCGGACGCACAAAACACGGAGTCCGCAACCTGGGCCAAAAGCTTGTCAGCCTGGGTTACGCCGTCGACGTGCTGCAAGGCAATCTCTCGCAGCCCCAGCGCGACCAAGTGACTAAGAGATTCCGGGAAGGCGCCACGCCGATCCTGGTCGCTACGAATGTCGCCGCACGCGGGCTGGACGTGCTGCACATCGACCGCGTGATCAACTACGAGCTCCCGGAGACCCATGAGCTCTTCACGCATCGTGTGGGCCGGACGGGCCGCATGGGACGGGCGGGGCGTGCGATCACTCTCCTTGGCCCGGCGGACCTCCCGAAATGGCATGAGATCGAGAGGGGCCTCGGGAGAAAGCTCCCGCGTGTCACGCCCCAAGGTGAGCCAGTGCCAGAGGTAACGGCGCCGGTGGCGGCACGCACTTCTGGCGCCCGTCGCCGATTCAACCGTCGCCTCGTCTTTCGAAGATAAAGGACTCAGCTCGCCCATCTGTTGGCCGAACCGCGGGCCTGCCTGCCGTCAGGTAGGTTCGGCCGGACGGCCGCCCGTCTGGGCGAGCCCCGTTTCCCGCTCCAGACATCAGAAGGCTGGGCGAAATGCCCAGCTTCCCTCATTGCTGACGCGCCAACCATCTGCTTTCCCGACAGGGGACCAGTGCTTGACGTACACAGATACGGATGCAATATTGACACCCCACACCTACTACGCTGAGAGGGTGACAGACTCTTGTCTACTAGCGGCCTCGTGGTGACGGTCTCGGAAAACGAAAGAAGAGTAGCGGCAGCCATCATGGCCGCCGTGAGCGCCTACCTGCAAGAGGAAGAGGTGGCTCGCTTGGCTGCGGCATCGGAGGCTAGACCTCTCGCTCGAATCAGCCGGTGGCGGGCTTTTGGCCGTTGGGAGGCGATGAGACCACGCACCGCGTGGCGTCGGCGAATGGTCTGAAGAAGGGCAAAGAGGAAGGTGGAAACATGATCCCGGCAAGCGAATTGACCACCGAAAAGGTAAGGACAAGACCGAAGGCAAAAGACCCGGTCAAGATCTGTGACATTACCCTTCGAGATGGCCATCAGTCTCTCTTCGCTACGCGGATGCGCACCGAGGATATGGAATTCCTCGCTGATGAGATAAACAAGTGCGGCTTCTACGCCATGGAAGTCTGGGGCGGAGCCACCTTCGACGTCCCCCATCGCTTCCTGGGCGAGGACCCCTGGGAGAGGCCGCGAATCCTCAAGAAGCTAATACCCAATACCAAGTTCATGATGCTGCTCCGGGGGCAAAACCTGGTCGGCTATCGTAACTACGCCGACGACGTGGTCCGCGCCTTTGTCCACGAGGCGGCTGAAGCCGGGATCGACATCTTCAGAGTGTTCGACGCGGTAAACGACGAGCGTAATCATGAGATGGCCTACAAGGCCATCAAAGAGACCGGGATGCACATTCAGGGGGCGATATGTTATTCACTTACGCAGCCCCGCTTGGGTGGCCCCGTCTACAACATCGACTACTTTGTCAGCAAGGCGCTCATCCTTCAGGAGATGGGCGCCGACTCTATCTGCATTAAGGATCAGGCCGGGCTCATATCCCCCTACGATGCCTATGACTTGGTCAAGGCGCTCAAGGAGCGTCTGCGGGTACCCGTTCAGCTCCACACTCACTACACCAGCGGGCAGGCCAGCATGGCTCACCTCAAGGCCGTGGAGGCGGGGGTCGATGTCGTCGACACCTCACTGTCTCCGTTTGCTCACCGCACCTCCCACCCAGCGATCGAGCCGCTCGTGGTGACCCTTTACGGGACAGAGAGAGATACCGGGCTCGATCTTGACCAGCTTGTCAAGTGCGATCGAATGCTCGAGGAAATCGCTCCAAAGTACAGAGATTTCCTCGACACCTCAAAGATGGCGGTTATCGATCCTGAGGTGCTGTCGCACCAGATCCCCGGCGGCATGACCTCCAACTTCGTCTCTCAGTTGAAGGCTGCCAATGCCCTTGATCGATTGCACGAATGCCAAGCGGAGACGATTAGGGTCCGGGAGGAGCTCGGCAGCCCGCCGCTGGTCACGCCCACCAGCCAGATCGTGGGCGTGCAGGCAGTGCAGAACGTCCTCGCCGGACGCTACAAGATGATCAGCAAGGAAATAAAGGACTACTGCTGGGGCCTCTACGGCAAGCCACCGCTGCCAATTGACCCGAAGGTGCAGAAGATGGCTCTCAAAGGATATGAGCGGGGCGAGAAACCGATCACGGTTCGCGCCGGCGACATGCTCGAGCCGGAACTGGATAAGGCCAAGGAAGACACGAAGGACATTGCGAAGAGCCTCGCCGATACCCTCATATACGCCCTCTACCCCACCACCGGGATGAGGTTCCTGAGGCACAAGTACGGCCTCGACAAAGACATCCCCGACGACTGGAAGCCGCCCAAGGCGCCAAAGACCCTCGAGCAAGTACAGGAGGAAGACAGACTTATCGAGCTGGCCAAAGCGGGCAAGGTGGTGGAGAAGCGCGAAGTCACAGCGCCGCCGAAAGGCCCTGGGACCCGGACTTTCAATGTGTTTGTGGGCGATGAATACTACCAGGTGGACGTGGAAGCGGTTGGAGGCTCCCTGCCAAGCGCTGTAGCTTTGCCATCCGCCGGAAGCGCCAGGCCCGCCACGCCAGCGCCAACGCCGGCACCCCCAGCCGCGCCGGCGGCGAAGGCGGCAGGAGCCCCGGTGGAGGTCGCTGCCGAAGACGCAGCCATTACAGCTCCCATGCCGGGAATGATCATCCGTTATGAGGTGAACGTAGGGGATAAGGTCAAGTCTGGCGATGTGGTGGTTGTCTTCGAAACGATGAAGATGGAGAACCATATTGCCAGCCCGATCGACGGAACGGTCAAGGCAGTTAGCTTTGCCGCGGGGGCTACCGTGCCCCAAGGCGCGGTCATGGCGATAGTCAGTCCCTGAGGCGGCTCAGCGAAGACAAGGCGCCGGCACCGTCACCAAGGTTCAAGAGCAGGCCTCGTTCCTTCAGCACACACGGCAGCTAGCCGGAAGCGACAAGCACTCCGCTGTTCTCCCCGCGCTCCCTGAGCCCAGCCAAGAGCTGACGATTCCCCCATGGCGTGCCAAGACCCTATCCGTATCGGGACGGCTCTCCCAAACCCTCTGCCTCGGAGATATGTGCTCTACGGGCAGAGGGCCGGGGGCCTTGCTGCCCCCAGCCGTTGTCGGACGGGTCGCGTCGCCGGCGGAGGACACGTATCCCGTTGACACCGCTGCTCGCTCCGCTTAGGCTAACGCCTACGAAGGCTGTCAGAACAACGGGCAGCGAGCGTCTAAAGAGTAGCTACACTATGCCAAAGATATCACGTCGCGCCTTCTTGGCTGGCTCGGCTGCCGTCGCGGGGCTTGCTGCCCTCCGTTGCCGTGACGATCAGGAGACCACTTCCACCACGGCTACCCCTACTGCAGGTGCTGTCAAGAGGGGAGGGATGTTCCGCCTGGGCACCACCATCCCAGCCGTGAGCATCGACCCCCATACTGAGGTCACCATGGGCCTCGCCTTCATCTGCTTCATCTACGGCTACCTGCTCCACGAGGTCCAGCAGCTTGAGGGGCCACCTGCGCTGGTGTTCGACCACGCCGAGTCGTTAGAGCAGCCAGACGACCTCACCTACGTGTTCAAGATGCGCCCCGGCATCCACTTCCAGAACCTGCCGCCTGCCAACGGCCGCGAAGTCGTCGCCGAGGACGTAGTCTATAGCTTCGACCGGATCACTTCCGTGGGGTCGACCCCATTCTGGACCCAGAAGATTGAGAGCAAGTCCGCGCCTGACCCCTACACCTTCCAGGTGCGCCTCAACGGGCCCTACGCCTACACCATGGGGGAGTTTGGCGGCATCCGTACCACCATCGTACCCAGAGAGGCTGTGGAGCAGTTCGGCGACCTCAAATCCCACGGCCTCGGCTCGGGCCCCTTCCAAGTGGAGACCCTCTCACGGGGCGAGACCATAGAGATGGTCCGCAACCCCAACTACTACGTCGAGGGCATTCCCTACGTCGACGGCATGAGCTGGCGGATAATCCCCGACGACTCCAGCCTGAAGGCAGCGTTCAAGGCGCAGCAGTTGGATGTCTACGGCCCACCTACCAAGATCCAGGCTGACGAGGTCGCCGGGATGGGCAAGGACATCGTTCTCACCAAAGCCGCCAACCTCGCGATCTTCATGATCAACCTCAACGAGATAGCCGTGCCTGCCCTCCAAGACATACGCGTCCGCGAGGCCATGGACATCTCCCTCGATCGCGACGCCATGATCGAGAAGCTCTGCTTCGGCGAGGGGAACTACACCGGCCCCGTTTCCTGGGGTCTCGAGTTCTGGTCGCTTCCTCAGGAGGAGCTACGCCGACGCTACAAGCGGGATGTCGCCAAAGCGCGCCAGCTACTGGCGGCCGCCGGCGTCACCGACCTGACTCTGGAAATGAAGTTCCCGTCGGGTGGCACCGCCGACCTGGCCTCCATGATCAAGGAGCAGATGGCCGAGGTCGGCATTACAGTAAACCTTGTGCCCCAGGAGCTCGGCGCCTGGATTGTGGACCTGACCAGCCAGAAATTCCAACTAATGGTGGGCGGTGGCCTGCCTTACGGCGATGAGCAACTACCGCTGCAGTTCAACCACACGAAGAACTGGACCAGGGACGCGAACCCCGTCCACCTGCCCGAGCCCGATATCGATGCTCGCCTCGACCAGATCCTGGTGACGACGGATGTCCAAGAACGGCAGAAGCTGGTCCTAGAGACGACGCGCAAGATCATCGACCGCCACGGGCCCTTCCTCTACCTCTACGCCCCCTACAGCTACACGGCGCGCTGGCGATACGTACGGGGATACGAGGACATCGTCCCGGGCATGATCGCCTACACCTACAACATGTGGCTCGACAAATAGCCCCTGGCCGCGCAGGGCTGGCCGCCCCCTGCGTGCCAGGCAGAGGGTCGCGATTCGAGTTCCGTTTCTGCGTGCGGTAATACGGGGCTCGCTGCGCGCCAAGCCCGCCTTGGTCGGCACGTCGACGGCGCCTACGGCCGGTCATGCCGCTACCTGAGCCGCCGCCTCCTGGCGTATCAGGCCGCGCCGCCGAGCGAGAGGACAGCCGTCGCAAGGCCTGCCACGCCGGCAACCCGGCCCACGCAGACACTCGACGAGTCGCCAGCCCTCAGCGGCGCCCCTACCAGAGGACCGGGACCTTCCAGCGAGGCGAGGCCACCCCAGAACTCTGACTTCGCACCTCAGAAAACAGCCCAGATGGAGCAGGTCTTGCTCAGGGCCAGGAGGAGGTTGACCCCAGATCGAGCCGGCACGCCAGGGACTCCCCTTGACCGCTCGCGCCGCCAGAGGCGCCGACGCCGGAGGTGGGCCGGCGCCCTTCCGGGACGGCGGCGATGATCTCGGGTGCCAGCCACCGCGCTACGAGATCCGCACCCTCGGCGGTGAAGTGGATGCCATCTTCACGCAGATGGACGCCGTCGATGGTGAGGTCAGTGTACTCGCCTTCCGGGCACACAAGGCGGTTCAGGTCGGCGACGACAACCCGATCCTCATGCTGCCGCGCGAACTCCCAGTAGAGGTTGTTGAGGTCGTCGACACGCTGGGCATCGAGCCGGACTTGCGCCGCCGCGTTGAGCCCCAGATCGCGCGGCCTGAAACAGGGGGATGTGAGAAGCATGACCTCGGCGCCGCGTGCGGAGAGCACATCGACGGTGTGGCCTAGCTCTTCCAGCGCATAGGCTTCCCACTCCGGGGTGCCGACCTCCAGGAGGCGGCCTCCCACCTTCAGGTCGAGGGTGTCCCAGGGGCCGAAGAGAAGCACAACGACATCGGGCAGGAACGCGTCCACCTGCGCCGACCACGTGCTCCGCCACCCCCTACACGCATCAGCCTTCTCCGTGGACCACTTGCCGTGGGTGTCGAGCTCCTCATCGCCCGGCAGGAAGCCGCAACCAAAGCCAGCCACGTTCGATACTGAAAGGCCCAAGGCCGGCCCCTCTCGTTCGAGCCCCCACGCCATCGTCTGCGCGACCGAGTCGCCCAGCGCCGTGACCCGTATGGGCGCCGAATCGGCCCCTCCCGTGCCGTCCGGCTGGGAGATCGAGCCGGTTGAGGGCATCACGCTGGAGGGAGACGCGGACAAAGAGAAGGCTGGCGCGCCGCCGCGGGTAACGAGGACGAGAGCAACGGCAAGGCCCGCAGCGGTCGCCGGCGCGAGCGTCCAGGAGGCTCGCCACTGCCGGAGGGCGCCGCGGCGGACCGGCATCTCGATGACCCTGTAGGAGACCACCGCGATCGCCAGGGTTACTAGAACACGCACCGCGAACAGCCCATAGCCGTCCCAGCCGGTCCGGTCAGGGGTCAAGACGAGGTAGACGGGCCAGTGCCACAGGTAGACGCCGTAAGAGATGAGACCGAGGCCGCGCAACGGCGGAAGGGAGAGGAGCCTGCCTATGGGGCCGGCCTTCGGTTGCACGGAAGCGGCGATCACGACGGCAACGGCGGCGGCGAGGAGGAGGAAGCCGCCGCGGTATAGGAAGACGCTGTCGCCGGAGGCCGTGGCCCAGACCCAGCCGACACCGACGGCGCAGACGAGCGCGGCGATCTGAAGCATGTGCCTCGCGGGGAGGGAGCGCAGGGGACCGCGCTGTAAGAGCAGCATCGCCAGCGCCGCCCCCATCAGCAGGGACTGCGCTCGAGTGTCCGTGCCGTAGTAGACACGAGAGGGGTCGCCTCCGGGATCGTACAGCCAGCCCATGAGGAAGGCGGACCCCGCGATCATGAGCAGTGATAGCGCGAGCAGCGAGCCGCGGCGCAGGCGCAGAAGGACCAGGAGCAGCAGCGGCCAGACCGCGTACCACTGCTCCTCTATGGCAAGCGACCAGGTGTGGCGGAGAGGAGAGGGGACGGAGAACTGATCAAAGTAGGACTGTCCGGAGAATAGGGGCCGCCAGTTGGCCACATAGCCGAGGGTAGCAAGGGCGTCGCCGCGAAGCTTCCCGATCTCATCGGGCGCGGCGAAGACGAGAGCATAGCCGGCGACACCGATGAGCATGAGGAACAGCGCCGGCAGGAGCCGGCGGGCACGGCGCGCCCAGAACGCGGAGAGAGCGATGGTACCGCGGGCACGCCACTCCAGGAGGAGGAGGCTGCTGATGAGGTAGCCGCTGAGGACAAAGAAGGCGTCGACGCCGAGGAAGCCGCCGCGAGCCCAGGGAAGGCCAGCGTGGTAGGCGAGAACGGCGGCGACGGCCAAAGCCCGGATACCGTCGAGCGCCGGTTGGTGGGAGAGGCGGTGCTCGCCGTGATTGGCGGCTTCGCCTTGATGAGAGGTCATGGATCCACCGGGCCGAGACACCGCACCGCCTGTATGCTCATCCGTATAGTAGACGAAGAAACTCTACTGCCGCTTCGATCGGACTGTCAACGCCACGGAGATCGGGGAACCCGGCGGGGACGGCTGCCTTCGCGGCACCCGGGAGCCCTCGACCCCACGACTGGCAGCAAAGGCAGAGCTTCTGGCTCTCGGGCTAGGTTCGCACAGCCGCATCAACAGAAAGCCCGATCGGCTCCCCCGCCACGTTGGGCCATACAGGCGACCTGATTGCGTCGAAACGCGGCGCGTGCAACTATGGAGGCACAATAGGCCGACTCGGCAAAAGGAGCTGAGATGAGCACCTACCTCGACCTGAACTCCGAATTGACCCCCACCCAGGTAGCCTTGAAGGAGGCGACGCACAGGTTCGCCGCTGAAATAACTCGGCCGGCCAGCATCGAGCTGGACAAGCTCGCGGACCCGGAAGACGTGATCAAGGAAGGCTCTGTGCTCTGGGACGTGTTCCGGAAGTACTACGAGCTGGAACGTCACCTCGCCGGGATGCCCGAGGAGATAGGCGGCGCCAACGTGCGCGGGCTGGACAGCCATGTCGTCGCCGAAGAGATGGGCTGGGGAGCCTCCGACTTCGCCATCAGCCTGGGCGCGTCTGGCATGCCCTTCGCGATGGGATTGATGTCGGCCCAGATGACCGGCAACAAGCGTATCATGGACGAGATAGTAACCCCCTTCATCAAGGACAGAGAGGCGAAATACATCGGTTGCTGGGCGATCACCGAGCCGCAGCATGGTTCAGATGCGGCAGCAGCATCAATCCAGGAATACGCCAACAACCCCGGCATGTCCTTCGATACGCGGGCCAGGCGTGACGGCGACGACTGGGTGATAAGCGGCGCGAAGTCGGCCTGGGTATCCAACGGTACCATCGCCACCCATGCCATGGTCCACTTCGCCATCGACCGGTCAAAGGGAATGACCTCAAGCGGCGTGGCCGTCGTCCCCCTCGATCTTCCTGGCATCTCACGGGGAAAGCCCCTCAACAAGCTGGGGCAGCGCGCCCTCAATCAGGGGGAGATCTTCTTCGATGAGGTGCGTATCCCGAAGGACTACGTGTTGGTGGAGGAGGGAATGTACGCCTTTGCGGGAGACCTGATCCTCGCCATTGCCAATGGCGGGATGGGAGCAACGTTCACCGGCGTTGCCCGCGCTGCCTTTGAGGAGGCTCTGGCCTACTGCAAACAGCGAGTGCAGGGAGGAAAGCCGATCTGCGAGCACCAGTTGGTGCAGCGGAAGCTGTTCGACATGTTCATCAAGGTAGAGTCGGCGAGACAGCTATCGCGGGCGGTCGCGATCCACAATTCCGTGGCCATGCCGCCGGTGTCGAGGTACGGCATCGCTTCCAAGGTCTACTGCACGCAGGTCGCGTTTGAGGTTGCCAGCGACGCTGTCCAACTCTTCGGGGGCTACGGCCTCTCCAAGGAGTTCTTGATCGAGAAGCTATTCAGGGATGCTCGCGCCGCCCTGATCGAGGACGGCGCCAATGACGTACTGGCTCTGGCCGGCGCCCAAAAACTCATCGAGAGCTACATCTAGGCCCGCTCCGGCGTGCCGATGGCCCAAGCCGATCGCGCAGAAGGCGGCTGCCCCGCTAGTGGCGGGGCAGCACGGCAACCAGCGTTCTTACTCCGGCGTCACTGCCCTTCGTCAGCGTAGACGGGCTCGCCCATCCCCGTGCAGCCGATGGCCTCGCCCGGCTCGGACTCGAAGCTGATCGGCTCACTGATCGGCACCCACTTCCCGCCTTTCACCTCCGTGTAGAGTTCCATCTCAATCGGGCGGTGATCGGTGGGACTCATGTTCATTGGGACCAGGCATGCGGTGCAACACCAGTCGCGGATGGCCTCGGCGCCCTCTATCACGCTCTCCCGCGTCAGGTTCGGGCCCGCGTTCTCCAGCGTCTTCACCATCAGCTCGCCGAGGGCCTGGCCGTAGAGGCTGAAGTTAGACGGCTCCACACCCTGGCCGAAGTCCTTCATGATCTGGAGGTGCCGTTGGATCGCTGGGTCATCCGTCTGGTAGACCTGCTTGCCGAAGACCACGCTGACCACGCCCTCCGCGTTCTGGGCACCCGCTAGCTGGATAGTGATGTCGGTGACCGACACGCCGCTGATCAAGATAGGCACGTTCCAGTTCAGGACCTCGCGCGACACCTTAATTAGGCTCGCGGCCTGCGGCGGGATGGCGTAGGCGACGACGACATCGGGGTTGGCGCCCTTCAGCCGCTGCGTCTGGGCGGTAACGTCAAACTGGGCGGACTCGTAGGTCTCCCGGGCCACGATCTCGACGTCGCTGCCCTCCAGGCCGTCGCGGAGGCCCGCCTCGCCGTCCGCCCCAAGCTCGTCGTTCTGGACCAGCAGGCCCAGCTTCTTCCCCGGGTAGTTCTCGGCGACGTACTGGCCCAGCATCATCCCCTCGGTGTAGTAGTTCGGGTTGGCGCCGAAGCGGCTCCTCACCAGCGGCTCCGTAAACACGCGGATGCCGCTGCCCACGAAGAGGTCCGGGACGCCGCGCTCCTCCAGGTACTTATAGACGGCAAGGTGGGTGGCCTCGCCGAGGCCATACGCCACGGCGAAGACATTGTCCTGCTCCACCAGCTTGCGCACCACTTCCACCGTGTCCGCCGGGTTGTACTGGTCATCGCCTATTATGAGCTTGATCTTGCGCCCGTAGACGCCGCCCTGGGAGTTGATGTAGTCGAAGTAGGCACTAATGCCTTCGACGATGGCCGCGTAGGGGGCAGCTGGGCCGCTGAGGGGGAAATGGGTCCCCAGCAGGATCTCGGTGTCGGTGACACCCGGGACCTTCTCGCCTGTCGGTTGCGTCGCCGCCGGCGAGGCGCCCGGGGTCTCTGACGCCTTCTCCTCTCCTCCACAAGCCACAGCCATCAGCGCCGCTGCGGCAACCAGGGCCCCAATTAGCAGGAGCCATCGGTGCTTAGAGATACGCATTGTCATCACCTTCCTTCCATGGCCGGCCCACACGCCGCCCTGTACCACTCAAACTTCGCGGGTGGACGCATCCTTCATGCGTCACAGCGGCTGTTCCTTGGTTGACACCCCCATGGACCCGCTACCGGCAATCTTAGAGGGCAAGGCGCAGTCACGCCTCGGCCCTTTGATTGAAGCGCCTCCCGAAAAGCATGCTTGCCATGGTGATCTTTAACATCTGAGCGGTGCCGCCGGCAACTCTCCAAGCCAGTGCGTCCCGGTGCATTCTTTCCACCGGGAACTCCTTGCTGTATCCATAGCCGCCGAAAACCTGCATCGCCGCGTTGGTCACTTCGACAGCCATCTCGTTGGCAAAGCATTTCCCCATGGCAGACTCATACATCGAAGGGAAGCCCCTGCCAGCGCCAGCGGCAGCTCGATAAACGAGGAGCCGAGCAGCATCCAGTTTCACGGCCATATTGACGATCATGAACTGTACGTCTTGAAACTCACATATCGGTCTGCCAAATGCTTGTCGTTCCAGCGCGTAGGCCTTTGCCTCTTCGACGGCTCCGCCGGCAACGCCAAGACACATCGCTGCATTGCCACAGCGCTCGAGGTCGAACGTCGTCATCAGGTTTCTGAATTCCCCTGCTCCAATTACCACATTCTTCTTGGGAATCCTCACGTCCTCGAATATGAGGTCGCACGACGGCATGCCTCGCAACCCCATGAACTCTTCCTGCTTTCCGAATGTGAAGCCAGGCGCTCCCTTCTCGACTATCACAGCCCCGACGCCCCTGTATCCGGGGAGGTCTCCGAATCGGCAATAGACAAAGTAGTGGCTCGCCTCTCCTCCACCCGAGATGAACGTCTTACGCCCGTTGAGCAAGTATCCGTCCCCATCTTCCACCGCCTTCGTGGAGAGCGAAGTGAGATCCGATCCGGCCTCCGGCTCGGTCATGCAGACCGAGACGCTCAGCTCACCCTTGCATACGCCGGGTATGATGGTCCTCCTCTGCTCGTCGGTACCGAGAGTGTCGATAGCCCTTACCGGACCGATATTCGACTCGAATACCGGAGTAGCAATGAGAGGACTGAACTTCGCCAGTTCCTCGACAGCCAGTATGGCATTTGTGGCGGGTTGGCCGCCGCCGCCATACTCGGGCGATAGGGTCATTCCCAGCAGCCCCAGGTCGGCGTACTTCTTCACCAAATGAGTCGGGTACTCCCCCGTCTTGTCGATCTCCACTGCGAGTTTCTTGAAGTTCTCCTGCTTTCCCATGGTGCGCAGCATGTCGACAAGCATGCGTTGTTCTTCATTCAGGTCAAAGTCCACGTCTTTCTCCTTGTGTCGCTGCTAGACCCGGTCCTGCCCGCTGTGACGGGGGAACCGTGATCCCATCAGATGATCGATGTTAGCTGTCTGATGTCCGCCACATTCTCGAGCTTAAGCGATAGGCTGACTACCTGGTCCAGCGTCCTCTCATCCTTTCCTGACGCGAAACGCCTTACCTTGTCAGCCAGGTCCTCGGCGGTCATTGGGTCCCTCGGGTCTCCCTTCGGGATGTCAACCTGCTTCACCAGTGTCTGCCCACTCTTGAGCCTGATCTCGACCCGGCTCGCGGTCATGCCAGGATAGACCGCGGCTAGCTCCGGGTCCACACTGACTTTGACTCTCTGGGAAAGCTCGAGGATGGCAGGATCGGAGATTCGATCTTCTTTTAGTTGCGCCGGCCCCATCTCTCCATCGATCAAACAAGCTGACACGACGTAGGGCAGTGAAAACTGCGCCGACACAAAAGTACTCTCCGCGGTTACGCCTTTGCCAACGGCTATGGAGGCGATGGTGTACGTGTAGACGTCCACTGCTTCAATGTCTCGCGGGTCGAGACGTTCCTTGCTCACCAGTTCCAGCGCCGCCTGCGCAGCGCCGTGGGTATGCCGGCACGCAGTGTAGGGCTTGAAGTAGATATCCATAATAGAGAAGTGCTCGCCGAGCCCCTCAACGATTCTCTTCAGATCGGGCTCGCCGCGGGTGGTGATCTGTGTGAAGCCTCCATTCAGGCTTGAGCCTTCGAGAACGTAAGGCGCTCCCGTAATGCCCGCGCCGGCCAGTCCGGCGGCCGTGATACCAGCGCTTGCGGCCTGGCCACCCTGCACGATCTTCGAAGTATACCCGCCCATCAGGTGTTCAGCCATCGAGAGGGGCAAGAGGTATCCCGCGTTCCCCAACGAGTTGAGCATGCCTTCGGCATCTTGGCCCATGAGCTTAGAAGCTGCGGCCGCGGCCCCAAAGGCACCGCAAGTGCCCGTGGGCAAGAACCCCGCGAGCGTATGGTGGGGATGCACCGCCGCGGCGGTCCGGCCGGCAGTCTCGTAGCCCGCCACCACAGCCTCGATAACCACTCTGCCGCCCAGGCCCAGACGCTCTGCCACCGCAAAGGCAGCGGGGATAACGGCGGTACCTGGGTGGTTCCCTCCGAACCGGAGTCCATCCTGGCCTTCTAGTGCCTCGGCGGCGGTGCCATTGACGAACGCCGCATTGTGGATTCCTGTCTTGAACCCGCAACCGAGAGCCGTAGCGGTTTCGGGTCCGCCCAGTGAACGTATGTAGGAGACTAT
>Ga0315279_10004616_pt1 | contig 18419 bp, 15 predicted proteins | sample YL17G06_20_MG_FD_203694 | JGI IMG/M metagenome (GOLD analysis project Ga0315279, IMG submission 203694) | Sediment microbial communities from Yellowstone Lake, YNP, Wyoming, USA - YL17G06_20 | ecosystem: Environmental > Aquatic > Freshwater > Lake > Sediment | place: USA: Wyoming | collected... | reverse complement strand
CGCAGCGAGCGCTCTGCCAACGTATCCAGCTCCGCCAGTAATCAGAACTCTACGATCGCGAAGCAAGTCCAGATCGACACCACTATCTCCCAGAGCTTGGGATTTGAGATTCTGCAGATGTGCCTAAGAGCCTTTGGGCCCGCGAAGGCTCCTTGTCTGGCGAGCAGTTCAACGTCGAGGGGAGGCTGTTGAATCTCTGCGAGACAGTTCATGATTATTTCGGTTCACGTGAGAAACAGTATCGATCTTGTAACCAATGGCCGAGGCGGCACCATCCCACTCTGACAGTCTTCAAATGGTTGGGGGAAAGTAAACATTAAGAGCCTCGTCCTTCGAGAGCACTTCGTCTGGATTAAGTTTGCATTCTGATGTGCCGGACCCGAGCTCAATCTCAGTTTTGTATGTCGTTCTTGCCACCCACGGAAGAATCGGCGGCGCACTGGAAACGCTTCGGCTTCTGGGTGCCAACAGTGCCGGCGTCGCGCTCATAGTCCAGGATGATATGACGAGGACAATGCTGCATGAACGTGGTTTTAGATCCTACTCTTTTTCCTTCTTTCCCTTCTCTTTTTCATCCTCTTCTCACGCACAGGTTGACCCAGAGATTGAGCTTGGGGCTTGGGCTGAAGCCATTGGAATCAAGAACGCAATGTCATTGCTCATATCAAAGACTCCGTTTGTGGTGAAAGGCTACGAGTGCCCGGAATGTCCTTTGGGCGTGAACGCTGACTACTTTGCTTCCATAGCGATGATTCTTGCACTCAAGGACAAGCTTGTTCGCATGGGATTCAGAACGATCATCTTCGTGCCATCTAAGAATTTTCAATCCAGAATGCCCAAAACTCAATTGGGCTTCTATCGCGTCGTGACCCTCCGTGACGCAAGCACGACTCTGAAGGCTCTGTGGCACAAGTACAAGCGGTACCGCTTGCCATTCCTTGTTGCTATTTCCGTCATTCGACACCGGGTAGGACTTTGGGGTTGCATGTTGTATGAGCCCTCTACTAAACGTCGCACAAGGATCTCGCCGGGTGATACTCGTCGAGTTCTCGTCGTTTCAACGGACTCGAAGGACTTTCCTTCCTACTACTCTCGTGCAGCTGCAGCGATCGCAAGTGCATGCGCTGAACGGGGGCATGAAGTATTGATTGTCGCCAATCAACCTGGGCGTGAATTCCTTAGGCGTGGGTTCCGACAACTAGCCTCTTGGCTTTCAATGGGGCAGATACTCCGTTTCTGGATTGACATTTTACGGCTTCACTCGTATATCTCGGGCTATTTGATGCGTCTGGATCAGGCAACCAAGACCTATCCGTCACCTAACGGTAGGCTTTGGAGCCTGACCTCTGCATTCGTCAACCAGTCTGCTAGGAATGCCTTGCTTCGGTCGGCCGCAGCGATCCTGTCACTTGACGGGATTCTCAAGCAGTTCAGACCGGACATCGTAATTCCGATCCCAGACAGTAGTTACCTAGGCATGGCCGCGGTAGCGATTGCTAGGAAGAATCACCTTCCATCGCTCACAACACTGGCCGGGCAGATATTCGATCACCCGCAATACGGTTTCCTGAATGCCGATGTGATAGCTGTCAACGGGGCTTCTGCCGGAAACGTCTTCCGCAAACGTGGGGTCTCTCCGGAAAGAATTGTCGTCACGGGAATGGCACATTACGATGAGACTTTCGAACTCGCGAATTCGGAACAGCCGAGGGAGAAAGCAGAGTCGGGGCTGGTAGCGTTCCTCTCTGAGAACCTTCCCCTTTCCGAGACCTTTCGGATGATCACTTCGGTTGCAGAGGTCGTGTTGTCAACCCCGGGAACAAGGATGATAATAAGGCCTCATCCAAGGGAGAACCCGACCATTTATGGAGATTTCGTCAAGAGATTCAGCTCGGGCCGCATCACGGTAGACTCGACAACCCCGCTACTTGAACTCCTGTTGAAGGCGGGCGTATGCGTGACAGGTTTCTCAAACGTCGCCGTTGAGGCGATGATACTGAACCGGCCCGTCATCTGCATGAATCTGGAGGAGAGACCCGACATGCTCAATTATATAGGAGAAGGAGCTGCTCTGGGAATTCGCAAACCTGAAGAGACAGCTTCCGTCATGAGCAACGCCCTGTTTGACGAAGGAGTGAAAGCTGCCCTCGCTAGGGGTAGAAGAGCATTCCTTGAGAAGCATTTCTATCGAACGGATGGAGAATCTTCGCTTCGAATTGTCAGCCTTGTCGAAACCATGACGGAAAGCAGCCGCCGAGGCAGGCCTAGCGAAGGATAGCGAACGCAGAGCGTCGGCACTGAATCTTGAAAACCCGAACCTCGGCACAAGTGCTTCCTCATTTTGTGTTATTTCGGAGATACAGTCCCAGTTCAGATGGTCCTCAATTCGACCCGAAACAGGTATTAGTACAGTCCCTTCGTCAGTTGAAAGGATGAGTTCCTGCGGAGGCAGGCAAGGTCGACGAAGGCCCGCAGGAATCTCATATGATAGGTGCATCGAAAGAGCGGTGAGAGGCAAATAGTCATGGGTCGAAGTGTCGACGGAAATCATGTCTTCGCATAGAGAAGGTGTCCTTGTTTGGTGTTTGAGTCGAATTTCGCAGATAAACGCATACTGGTAACCGGCGGAACAGGCTCTATCGGAAAGGAACTGGCCCGTGCTCTTCTCAAGTCCAAGCCCGCTGTCATCAGGGTTCTAAGCAACGATGAGAACGGGCTGTACGAAATGAAGCAGGAGTTTGGGAATGATTCCGCTTTGAGGTTTCTGCAGGGCGACATCCGTGACAGAGATAGACTCATGCTGGCGCTGAGGGACATCGACATAGTCTTCCATGCCGCAGCTCTGAAGCACGTTCCAATATCCGAATACAACCCGTTCGAGGTCGTTCACACAAATGTCATTGGGACGCAGAACCTTCTTGAGGCCTCGTTATTGAGAGGCGTAGACAAATTCATCCTGATCAGCACGGACAAGGCTGTCAATCCGACAAGCACGTTGGGTGCGTCAAAGCTGCTTTGTGAACGTCTGGTCATGGATGCGTCGTCATATAGGGGGACCAAACTAGGCGCTTTCAGCTGCGTTCGGTTCGGCAACGTGCTTGGCACGAGAGGCTCCGTAACTAATACCTTTGCTTCTCAGATCGCAAGAGGAAGATCAGTCACTGTCACAGATAGGAGGATGACAAGGTTCGTCATGCTTCCCGAACACGCGATTGATCTAGTTCTGAAATCAGCAGCGATCGCTAGCGGAGGCGAGATATTCATACTAAAGATGAATGCCGCGCGAATAGTTGATCTGGCCCAAGCCATGATAGACGAATTAGCACCCAAGTTCGGATTCACCCCCCAGCGCATCACAATAGAGGAGATTGGAATCCGGGCTGGAGAGAAGCTCAATGAAGAGCTGATGACGGGAGAAGAGGGTGCTCGGAGCTTCGAGTCAGGTGACCTCTACGTGATTCTTCCGCTTGAACAAGCAGGTCAGGGGTATTCAGACTTCAAGCCATCGAAGCCAACTAGTTATACGTCCGACAATGTGAGGATGCTGACCTACGAGGAGCTCAGGGAACTCTGTAGACACCTGCCCAGGCAGAATAGCTCGTCACAGTGCGCTTGACCGACAATGCCCGGTGTTGGTTACGTCAATGTGTCATGTCGGTTCGTCTCTTCTTGCGACGTTTGAATGGTATTCCCCAACCGACGACTTTGTCTGGGATGCTCTTGTCTAGATAGCTCATTGCACCAACAACGGTGTTGTGACCTATTTCTATGCGAGGGTGCCTGCTCGATACTGAAATCACTGAATTCGCTCCAATGAAGCAGTTGTCGCCGATCCTCACAGTCCCGCGCACTATGCGCCTCTGATCTGTCGGTGCGCGGTCTGCCATGTATCTGCCTTCGGGCGTGTCTGTTCCAGTGATTATGCGAACACCATAGCCGATCACGCTGTATTGGCCTACCGTCACGGTTCCCCCTCCCGTTAGGCTTGCGAAGGCGTTGATCTGACTGCCCTGTCCCAGAGTCAATTGCCTTAGACTTATGAACACGAAGTCGCCGATCCACGCATCCTTTCCTAGCTCGAGCGCAGTACTTGGGGTGATCTTCGCGGTTTCGTATGCTGCCGAGAGCGCTCTCAAGCGGGAGTTTTTCCGCGGCTGTCTCAATCTGGCATCTGCTCAGTCGGGAAACCCGCGTTCTTAGGCTATTACGCTTTGTGCCACGGTGAACTACCCTAGTCTCGCGGCAATCCGGTGTGATTGAGGAGTGACGCTTCGTTTATGGATCCAGAAAATCGCTAGAGTGCGGCGAAGTTACATAGTCATAGGCTATACGACAATCGCTTCTGGAGTAGCCTTGTTGTCGGTTCCGTCTCACTGAGGATCTTCGCTATGCGCGGACCGGTCCTGCCGTCGCCGTAAGGATTGCTGCGTCTGACCGATCTTCTCTTGAAGGGTTTGCTGAGTGCTCTACGTATTGCAGCGGCAATCTCGTCCCGGTCATTACCGACATCTACTGTGGACTTCGCGCGGACTCTGCCCTGCTGCCTCGTCCCAATATTGACGCTGGGCAAGTGAAATGAGGGTGCCTCCACAATTCCGCTGCTAGAGTTGCCGACCATGACATCTACTGACGCCATCAATCCAAGGTAGTCATCTCGTGAGAGGTTCTTGTGAAGGTGCAGGTTTCCGCGCGAGTCGTATCGTTTCATGATCTCGATCATCGCCCTCCCTCCCGCGTCGGCGTTCGGATATATTCCAATCGACTTTATCCCGACATCTCTCAAGGCATCCAGAGTCAAGGCGATCTGCTTCGGAGCTTCGTTGTACTCAGTTACGACAGCATGCTGAACCAGAAGAGCATGTCTCTCCCCAGACGTCAGATTAAATCGTTCCCGAACAATTTGGGGGCATGTGTATGCCTTGTCCCTGATGTCATCAAGACCCGGCGCCCCTACAACATGGATGCGGTCGTGCTCTTCTCCCATTCGAATCAGATTCATGGCGTTGTTTCTTGTCGCGGCGAGATGCACGTGAGCGAATCTCGTTATCGCATGGCGATTCGACTCATCAATGCTTCCGGTCACTTCTCCGCCGTGAACATGGGCAACAACAATGTTCATGTATGATGCTGCTATCGCGGCCGCGAGCATTTCCCACCTGTCGCCCAACAACAAGACAATATCGGGATCAAGTTCTTCGAAGACGCTGGTCAGCAGATTGGTGCACTTCGCGAATGATCGGACCATTCCCGCAGGGGTGTCTTCTCGCATGAGGCTTGGTAGCTCTGCAGAGATCGGGAATCCATCCTTTCTGATCTCTCCTATTGTGGACCCGAATTCTCTGGAAAGGTGCATGCCAGTCACTACAAGTGACAGGTCGAGCCTTCCGTTGTTTCGAATCGATCTGAGGGTTGACCGCATTAGGCCATAGTCGGCCCGTGTGCCGCTGACGTAGATGATCCTTTTCCTCAGTCGACTACGTCCTGAATGGAAATATCGTCTCTTCAAATGTTTCGTCTCGGTCTCTGCTTTAGACTCGCAAGGTCTTCTGTGGCACATGGCTGGATTAGCCGGATTAGCGGGTATCAATGGGTCGCTCCACGAGTCCGCCGAGAGATGCAACGACTTGTCCGATCTGCCTCCCGCTTATCTTCGTGAAGAATGGAAGAGCGAGCACTCTCTTGCTGGCGTTCTCGCATACTGGCAGAGTGCCCTCTTTGAAGCCAAGTTCCCTGTAGGGTGCTTGGAGGTGGACGGGGGGAAAGTACGGCTTGCACTCGATACCTGCATCGACGAGTCTTCTCCCTATCCTGTCACGATCATTCAGCTCAATCACATACACAAACCATGTCCTCCCTTTGACGTGGGGAGGAGTCGTGACCTGTGGGAACCTCTTCAGGGCTTCTGAATATGACTGTGCTTTTCTTTCTCGGATCGCGTTCGCTCGGTCGATCCTACCGAGCTGAGAAATGCCTATCGCTGCGTGAACGTCGCTAAGTCGGTAGTTGTATCCAACATATGCATGTTCAAGCCACTCACCTCTTTTCCTGCCTTGATTGCGCAACGCATCGACTCTCTCAGCAATTTCATCTTCGTTTGTACATACCGCGCCTCCTTCAGCTGTCGTCACCACCTTGTTAGGGTAGAAACTGAAGCATGACGTTCCGAATGTCCCGACTTTTCTCTCCTCATAGCGGGCGCCGAGCGCTTCGCATGCATCTTCAATGAGCGTCAGATGGTGATCCTCGCAGATCTCGATGATCGGTCTCATGTCACACGGCAGCCCGAAGACATGAACTAGGATGAGCGCCTTCGTCTTGGAGTCGATCGCTTCGTTCAGCTTGCTTGGGTCGATGTTGTATGTCTTCGGATCTATGTCCACAAATCTCGGTCGGGCTCTGACGTACAGGATGGCGTTTGCTGAAGCAATAAAAGTGAAAGGGCTTGTAACAACAACATCGCCCTCTCCGATTCCATGTGCCAAGAGTGCTAGGTGGAGTGCAGAGGTTCCACTCGATACTCCAATACAGTGTTTGACCCCTAGATAGCCTCCAAGTTGTTCTTCGAATGCTTGGAGAACAGGTCCTCGTGTGAGCTGCCCGCTCCTTAACACCTTGGCCACTAACTTCTGTTCAGTCTTCCCAATGTCAGGTACACCGAGTGGGATTCGCATTTGGCTTCACGAATGGCCCACCTGAAACGCATCCTGACCCTTTTCCTTTGCGCTTAGTACGAACCGGGAATTTGACCTACTACGATCTCTTCTCCATGGTCCTTCACGACAGCATCAGGGATCCGTTTGCTGCTTTTCGCACGACCACACGAGCTGCAGTACACCTAGACCTAACCGACATCGTCAACATTGTCAAGATCGTCAACAACAAAGAAGTTGACAAACCGATCTTCTCGGACGTTCCTCAGGAGCTGCGTGCTACGTTCAGCGCCTAGGTCAACACTCGGGTCGACTTCAGCTTCAACAAAGAAGAGGCCTTCGGGAGAGTTCCTGCAGCGGACACAATTCTGCGGCTCTGCTGGGCATACACGAGGTCACGAAGTGACTGTTCAAATGGCGAGACATAAGGGTCCGACGAACCTAGGAAAGCCAGCAGATATCCTTCAACCATGTTAACGAGACCTTTCAGTGTGATCTCCTGTTTGAGAAGGTTCTTCCCTATCCTTCCAAGCGCATACAAGGGGTTGTACCCGAGGGCATACATTGCTGCCCCCCAATATGCAAACTGATGCATGGCACCTCTGGGATGCAAGTGCTCGTAGGTCAGGTCGTCATAGAGCTTGACCTCCAACGCTTTCTCAAGTGCCTTGTAGAGAAGCCATGTCTCCCAACCAGCTCGCACCGGATATCTCTCTCCAACCGCGCGCCAAAACGAGTGTCTAATCATGCGCCCGCTCCCTGATGGTGAGTGTTCTTGTGAAGCGCTTCCGCCGGTGCTCGGTCGACCACTGGCCACTACTATCCGTCGTTGAGGCGCCATGCGAGAGATTAGCCTGCGCGCGTATTCTCTTGGGTAGACGCAATCATCACCGCTGATCATCAAAAAGTCGCAGTCCTTACTCGCGACCTTGAGCTTGGCGTATGCCAAGTTCAGGTTGGCTGGGACTCTGCGAATGTCATACCCCCGGTCAGGTCTGCTCACGACCAGGAATCTATTCTGCTTCTCACGACGAAATCTGTCAAGGATCTCACGCGTAGCATCAGTTGAACCATCATCTACTACGCACACGTACTCCGGCTCCGGCGTTTGGTCCAGAATCGAGTTGAGAGTCCGTTCAATCGTTGAAGCACTGTTCCTAGCCAGTACTAGTGTCACATACGCCATCATTCCATCACCGAACAAGTCTCGAGCGTGATCTTGCACCATATATAGGGTGGGCACACTTGAAGCGAACCGCCCTCTTCGCCACCGAACAGGATATGATAGTGGAGGCAAACCCCCACCTATACAAGCTTCCTCCAGGCTACACGAAAGAGCTGACGATACCTGCAACGCTCGTACAATTGAGAGTAGTGCGTAGACTGGCAGAAACCAGTGGAGTTCTAACCGGTACAGAACGAGCCGAACTCGACGAACTATAAAGGTAATTCAAGACGCATATGGAAGGCGGGTACATAGGTTCGCACAGAAGAAAACTGGGCTTCTGATCGGGACCCGCCTGATCTCTCCAAGCATTATTCCAATTTCGAAGCAGGGGCGTCTGTCGAACTTGCTCCAGGCGCAGTTCACTAGATCAATCTGAATTCCGGAAGAGGAACGATGAATCTTCCCCCTGCGCTCAAGTAAGCTTGTTCGCGCTTCACGAACTCATCGAGGAAGTGCCAAGGCAATACCAGGAAATAGTCAGGCTTGTCTGCGCGTGCTTGCTCCTCAGAGACTATGGGTATCAGAGTCCCTATGGTCTTCTTGCCCCACTTGTCCGGATTCCTTTCGGCTGCGGCGACTATCATGTTGTGGTCAAGGTTCCAGAACTGTAGGAGCGTGTTTCCCTTCGTTGAGGCACCATAGACGTACACCTTCTTCCCCTTGCAGCGTTCTTCTTCTATGAACTGGCGAATCTTCTGACCCAGACTTGTGACTCTAGAAGCGAACTCAAGATAGACTCGTCGATCGGAGAGATGCATATCCGCTTCCAGTTTGCGTAGTTGCGCAACCCGATTCTTGGAGTCATTCTGGTTTCCGAGCGATTTGCAGGCTCTGTGCTTCACGTACACCCGGAAGCTTCCTCCATTCACGTCGTTAAGTTCGGCGTCGAACACCTCAAGGTCGTGCCGGTTCAGGAGCGCCTCAAGCGAGCTCAGGGAATAGTACTCCAGGTGTTCGTGGCAGATGTTGTCGAAAGCATTCTGTTTGAGCATTGAGGGGAGGTAGCTCATCTGGAGAATCCACACGCCATCCCCGTCCAAGACGTGGGAGACATCATCCACAAACTCATTCGGTTCATCCAGATCGTAGAACATCGCAATGCTTGTGATGAGCTTAGCCTTTGATTCGCCGAAATGCTCTTGGAAGCTTTCTAGATTGAAGTAGTCGTTCACTATCCTAGTCGTTCCCACTCGGGCAAACTCAATCAGATTTGTAGCAGGTTCAAACCCAACTAGTGCAAGTCCTCTTGTCTTGTATAGCCGAAGCAGTGTTCCATCATTACAGCCGATATCAACGACCATGTCTCCCTTCCCAAGGTGAACTGTCTTCTTTGCCTGGTTCGCAATGTCCTGCAATGCTGCGGTCATGCTTGCATTGATGCCAGATCGATACCAATACCGCCTGAACATCAAGTCCGCCTGCACAGTGTGTCGGAGTTGAAGGAGCCCGCACCCTCCAGAGCTTGTCTCACAGAGCACCAGCTCAAGTGAGGCTTTGGGAACATTGTCCGATGACGCCTCGTCAACGAAGTTGGACACGAACTGTTCCCCAAGCGAAAGAACCGGAGTCAATCTACTCAAGCCGCAAGAACGGCAAGTGGTTCGTGCTTGGAAATGCATCGGGTTTGGCACTCGCCCACGGAGTAGGAATTCGAACTCTCATATATACGATGACAGTGATCTTAGGCGGGCTTTTTCAGTAGGATCCCCATCGCCGCTGCGGCTTCCACCAGCGCATCTTCCTCCGTGTCAAATGGAAAGCGATCCTGCCACAGCTTCAGGACGCGAGGGTAGTAACTGGTCCAATCAACTTTCGGGATTGCCTCAGAAACCAGATACTGTCGAAATGGCTTGATCACTCGTCCCACAATGTCGTTGAAACGATATGACCGAAGATTGTTGGGTTGCTCGGACCAATCGGCGGTAATTGCGAGGAGTCCTCCGGGTTTCAGGACCCTGAGCAGCTCTCGAATGGCAACGACATCTAGATTCTTCTTGCGGGCATTGAAGGGCCTCCCATTTCGGGTCTCCTCCTCCAAATGCTCGAGCACAGATAGGCAATAAACGCGGTCAAACATGTTGTCTGGGAATTCCAGACTGGTCGCGTCTCCAACCCTGTAGCTGATTTCTGCCGACACCAATCGAGCCAAGAAAGGTGAAATGTGATTCATCTGGACGACATCAGGGTCGACCGCTGTGACGTGAGCGCCGAGTCTCGCCAAGTACATTGGAAAGATTGACCAGCCGGAGCCGACATCTAGCACCTTCATCCCCTGACGAAACTGCGTGTTGACGATCGCCCACGGGTATTCCCAATAACGTGGAGCCCACAGCCTGTTGCTTCTCAGGATTATGTACGAGTAGTCAGAGAAACTACTGAGAAGGCTGCGCGCAATCGCACACAACCTATGGCGCACATTGCTTGCTCTATTCTGGCCTAGGATTGGTGCACCCAGCCTCAACGCAACACTCAAAGTTCCGATCGTCAGCCTAGTGGAAAGCGACTGGCCAAACGGGTTCTCTGACGACAGAAAAGCGTCCAAACTAGGTGTTTTTCTACGAAGAGAATCCCAGAGTTCTTCAAGTTCCTTTTCGATCTTGATGAAGCTCTCGGATTGGAGTTCATCAAAGCTGAGAGGGGCGAGCATGAATTCAGTTCCGCACCTGCTCAGATTGTTCCCAAGCGCGATTTACTCTTGGCATCTCGAAGGCTCCGACTGACTTTTCATGATCGCATTGGAGCAGTCATCTCTTGAAGGGCTGGACCCACTTGGACGGCGAGGTATCGTGCTAGTTGCAGACCAATATGCTCTAACATCACGAACAACTCCGACATAGATCGAGAGAATTCTTCTCAACAGCCTGAGGAGTCTCCGCCAGACCCTGTTCTCTCGCCTTGCTTTCTTCACTGCTTCGTCATATCTAGGGATCCAAGCAGGCCCATGTTCGAGCACCCACGTTCGCTCAAGCTTCGGAAGAAAATCGTCAATCGCTCGGTCCGTTTTGACATACACAAGGTTCGGATCGATGTACTTGACATATGCCCTGATCATGTCAACTATCCTTCTTCGCCAATTCTCCTCATTGATCACAATTTCCTTCGGTTCCAAGAAGACGATCTTGGTGGCCAGCTTGGAGGGATCAGATGCGTATTTTGATTCTTCAGTCGTGTGGTGAAAGTGAAAGGCTGTTGTCACTTTGCCATATCGATAGTTGTTCTTCTCGACGGTCTGCCTAGATGCGATGTCTACTATCCGCCACAGGAAGTCGTCATCAACATGGAAGTTCTCCAAAGCCTTTCTTCTTCCCATCTGAGGGGACGTTATCAAGGGTCTCCGATCCTGCGCAGTCGAAACTGGGTCTTCACGGTAGAACTCAAAGGCATGGATGCGCTTCGAGTCGAATGCATCGTAGGAGTTCTTGTACTTGCACATCTCATCGTACCAGCCCTTAGGGAATGTGAGGTCGGCATCTGTGAACATGATCCATTCTGTTTCCGCCTTTGAGAGCAGGAACTCGACACCTTTTCCCGTAGTACGGATATCGGGGCGAACGTGCAGCTCCACCCGCGGAAACGCCCTCAGGATGGACAGCGTGTGATCTTTTGATCCTCCGTCACAGACCAAGAGTCTCGCCACAGGAACTTCCGCGTAGAGAGACAGCAGGGACTTCTCCAAGAACCTGTCCGCATCGAGCGTAAGCATTAGGACATCGATGCCTTTCTGCTCCGTTACATACCTGTCAAGTGCCAACAAATCGGCCGCCCTGCGATGCCCACTATTGATGAGGGAGTTCTCCTTCATGCTTTCGAATGTGACGCAAACGAGAGAACTTCAGAAACAACCTCGTCGACTTCGGAGTCTCTCATGGCGTTGTGGAGCGGAAGGGAAATAGACTTCGCATAGAGACGCGTGCTCTCAGGAAACTTGGTATTCCCTGCCCTGAACTCTGGTTGCTGGTGTAGTGGCGGCCAAGGAGTCCGAGTCTCAATGCCGTGCCTCTCAAGATGTCTCTTCAATCCGTCTCGCGTCGCCTTAGAACGCGCGACGGCAATATACATCATGTGAGCGTGCCTCGTCACGTATGCTGGTATGCCCTGAAATCCAAACAAACCTAACAGCTTCTGCCGGTAGTGCATAACGATCTCATTCCGCCTCGAGATGTAGCGATCCAGTTTCCTCAGCTGAGTCAGTCCAAGTGCAGATTGAAAATCGGTCGTCCTGAGATTCATCCCGACCATTAGAGAGGCGTATTTTCGCCCCACAGGTTCTCCATGGTTTCTCAGGAGCCGACACCGTGATGCTACTTCAGGATCGTTGGTGAGCACAGCTCCCCCCTCGATTGTGGTCAGCTGTTTTGCAGCGTGGAAGCTCAGTGTCGTGGTGTGCCCGAAAGATCCGACTTTTCCGTGTCTATATTCAGCGCCGATTGATTCAGCAGCGTCCTCGATCAAGGTGAACCCATGTCTTTCCTCGAGTTCAGACAATAGAGCCATATCGTTGGGTAGTCCAGCCACATCGACAATCACCACAAATCTAGGTCGATGTCTTCTTATCGACCTCTCAAGTGCGTCGTAGTCAACATTGAATGTGTCTGGATTGATGTCAACCAATGAGACCTTGCAACCTAGCAGCCTCGGAACGTTACCTGTGGCCACATGAGTGTAGTCAGGAACAATGACGCGGTCCCCCGGTCTGGCACCATGCGCCATGAGGGCGCATAGCAACGCTGAAGATCCATTGTTTACTACGATGGCATGCCTGGCGTGCGAGTACTCTGCAAGTCGCCGCTCGAACTGCTCCGTGATTCTTCCTTGGCTCAGCCAACCCGTTCGCATCACTTTGAGTATCTCACGGATCTCGGACCGGCCAATATCGGGGCGACTCCACTGGATTCTATGACCTGCCCCAAACCGCGAGATGGCGCTCATGTGTTTTCTTCGACGCGCGCGTGACCCTGCCAAGCGTGATCATTCCAATATCATGACGAATACCTTCGCTCCCATTCCCACACGGACCCATTCGCCTTGTACCACTCGATCGTTCTCTTCAGTCCGTCTTCCAATGCAACTTCCGGCTTCCATCCGGTGAGATCCCCTAATCTTGAGCTGTCACAGATGAGGCGCGAGACATCGTACGGCCGCAGCCTTTTGGCATCTACACGTATCTTCGCCGAGGCCCCTCTCATAATCGAGCTGGTCTTGTCTGCTAGTTCTCTTATTGAGTAGTCCTGTCCGGATCCAATGTTGAACACTTGCCCCTCGATTCCTTCTTTGCTGGCAAGCATACACACGGCACGTGCCGTATCGTCAACATAGGTCAGATCCCTTCGAGCTTCCAAGTTTCCCAGGACTAGCTCTTCGGATCTGGCAAGTTGGGATACGATTTCAGGAACCACATAGGGATGTGTCTCACGTGGTCCATAGCAGTTGAAAGGCCTGACAACTACTACCGGGATTTTCTGCTCCATGGCCAGCACTTGGCATAGATGGTCGGCGGCGAGTTTGCTGACTGCATACACGGACTGAGGTTTCGTTGGGTGTTGTTCGTTCATTGGAATAGTCTTAGCTGAACCGTAGACTTCCGACGTGGAATAGTGAACTATCTTCTTGACATCGAACGTCTTGCAGGTCATCAAGACATTCAGTGTCCCCTCAAAATTCGTCCTCACGAATCGTTCCGGATGATCGTAAGACAGGGGGATGTATGGATCGGCTGCAAGGTGGAAGACTTTGTCGGGTCGGATCGTTGAAAGAGTCTTCATGAATTTCCAGCCCTCCACGTCGCCCCGGATTATGTGGTCATGTGGGATGATTCCTTTGACATTGGAAGCCGTTCCAGTTACAAAGTTGTCATAGGAATAGACATCGTACTCCTCATCCGCGAGGGCTCGTACGAGGGCCGAACCCATGAAGCCGGCTCCGCCGGTCACAAGGGCCTTTTCTCCCATTCTAGACACGATCCGTTTTCCTCAGAAAGAGGGCCATAGATATAATGTCACGGTACCGACGACGCACCTTCTCTTCTTTCCGGAACACTCCTTCCTCTATGAATCCCTTGCCCAAGTACAGTTCGAGAGCTCTTTGATTATCCGCATAGGTTGCTAGCCAAATCTTCTCGATGCCCATCTTCGTGGCGTCGGCTATCATGAAGTCGAGCAGTTTGGAGCCGAGTCCTCTGTTTTGGCAGCTCTGGTGAAGAACAATGCCGAGTTTCACGACGTGTCGTTTTTCTCTTCTGGTGAAGAAGCCAAGGTGCCCGAAACCGAGTATTCTCTTCTTGTCAAGAATCACGTATCCGATTGTGCTTCCGTCAGCGATGTCGCTCAAAACCATGCCGGCCGTCTTGGCAGGGTTCTCTATTCTGTAGCCGAAATGCGTGTAGTCATAGGTGGTTTGACCATCCAGTTTGCTCAGAAATACCTCAAACGCTGAGCGATGATTTGTGGACAATTTGACGATTCTCACGGAATCACCTGCCTCCGGCCACGGGGTCGTTTGCCGAGGACATCGAAGACTGAGCAGTGTCCACTAATCTGTCTTCTTGTCGCGGCCCTATCTGGCGAGGACAACAGGAGTTCTGCTCCCGCCAGATTCGCGAGATATCTTGCGCAGGGTGGATTGTCTGAAGCATGTGGCCAACTAGGATCGCCGCTCAAGAAGTCTTATCCAAAGCTGCACCAATGTCGTCCATGTGAATGGACGGTTTGGAGATGCCTCCGTTTTCACAAAGCCGGAAAAACCTTGGTCCATGGATGCCAGACAAGCTATGGAGTCAGGTGAAGCGATACACGTCAATTCCATGTGTGGATGTTCTTCTTGAGAACCCAAGAGGGGAGATCCTGCTCGGATGGCGACAGATCCCACCATACAAGGATGTCTGGGCACTTCCCGGCGGTCGTGTCGGCAAGGGTGAGCAGCTGCAAGCAAGCGCTAAAAGGATACTTGCAGAATACGGTCTTGCTGCCCGCGAATTCTACCTGGTAGGTGTCTTTCCAATGAAGTTCCCTACACGTTCAGATTTCCCTGTCTGTGTGGCAGCTAGGTATCCTCGGGGGGAAGCAAGCCCTGACTACATGGAGTTCTCCAGTTTCCACTGGACAAGGCAGTTGCCGAAAGGGCTCGGCGCAAACTACCGGCGAATGATAGCCCAATGGTGCAAGATCAAACGCAAGCCCGAGATCCTGAGATTCAATAGGCTATGACGCATCTCGGTACTTTGGTGTGTCTGGGTCGCCTATTCTGCGTTCCATTCCACCTGGGGGCTGCGTCTGCAGCATGCTGGCTGCGATTCTCTAAAGATTGGTTATCAAGAACTGGATGCCTTCGAAACTGGTGGAAAATGTTATGAAGCTAGAACCCGAGGGTTATACCAAGGTGAGCTGGCATGCAAATACGGCAGACCCGGCTGTTACTTGTGATTGTTCTTCTCGTGTTGGCGGTTTCGGTTTTTCCTCGTGTTGTGTTTGCGGACACGGATTCCACCGGTGGGACGACGTCATCAGGCACGCCAGGCGGTGGATACGTCTATGCGTTTCCGATCACGATTTCCGGTAGCGGAACTGTCTCGAGCTTAGGTGTGAATTGGGCTGGCACTCAGTCCGGCAATGTTAGGGTGGCTCTCTACAGTGCGGGGTCAGGGAAGCCTGGGAGCTTGCTCGCGGAGAGCGCTAGCGTAGCCATGAACACGGCGGCTGGTTGGCAGGATATCTCCGTCACCTACAGCGTTACCGCGGGAAGTTACTGGGTTGCTATCCAGATAAGCGTAAGCAAGACAGTCTATTACAAATCCGGTAGTCGCAGCTACTATTCGAAGAGTTACGGTGCATTCGATTCCAGTTGGAGCGGGAGTTCGGGCCAAGACTCGGCGGCACAATGGAACATGCGAGTGACCTACACCACCGGTCCCCTTCCACAAGACTTCTCGATTACCGCTTCGCCAACCTCGCAGAGCGTGGGTGCAGGAAGCACAGCTTCATTCACACTGAACCTAGTCGCCGCTGGCGGGTTTACTGAGACTGTCAGCCTAAGCGTAACGTCGGGCTGCCCTTCAGGCGTCACATGCACTGTCTCACCGGACTCGATAAGTTCGTTCCCCGGCTCATCTACGCTCTCCATTCCAACCCTCATCACCACAAGCGGAAGCTATTCGGTGGTCGTCCATGCCCAGAGCACATCGAAAAGCCATGACGTAACGGCCACCCTATCCGTCACTGGTCCAGCGTCGTACGGCTTCAACGTGAAATCAGGGGCAACCCAGATCGTTGTGACACTGACATATGCTTGGACAGGAAGTGGGACACCACCTGCGGGAAGCATAACTATCGTTGGCCCCGGCGAGACCCCCCAGTATCCGGAGTCGTCGGGAGCGGTCTACGATCGGACATCGATAGCGGTGTCCGGCAGCTCGAACACATACATGCTTCTACACAGAGTCACATTCACCGTTCATGATATTACTTCGCCGCAGGTCTGGACCGCGCTCGTCTCCCTCGCAAGCGTCAGCACCTACAACATAGCGATCGAAGTAAGCTAGATAGGACTTCAGGATTCGCTTGGAATGACAGTGCCCTCGGTTTTCCTCTCGCATAGCGTACGTGCAACAGGCTGGCGCATTATGTGGTCCAGAAGAGCAAACTTGCTCTTCGCCATGATCCTTCTCTATCTTACCGTAGCAAACGCTGGGGCGCCCTTCACGTACGCTTCGGATTCAGTTCCCTCCGAATACCCGGTCATGAGGCCTGACCAGGCAACCTTTCAGGAATGGGTCAGCCGATACGAACATGCCCAGACAGTCTCCCTAGACAGAAGACCGTCGCTGACCGCGGGATATCCACTATCATTCAGTCTCCTCGATCATTTACAATATACCCCTTCGGAGCGTAACCAGGGGTATTGTGGCAACTGTTGGGCTTGGGCTGCCACTGGTGTCGTGGAGGTTGCTCTTGATGTTCAAGGGGTCAAGAAGGACCGTCTGTCACTACAATACTTGAATTCCAACTACCACGGGGGAACGGGCACGAACTGGGCCTGTTGCGGAGGATGGCTGAGCGACTTCTCAGGCTTCTACTCCAGCAAAGGTCTCGCGATTCCTTGGTCCAACACCAATGCGGGTTGGTCGGACATAGGACGAGCTTGTGAGACTTATCAGACCAGTGTGCTTGCCTCGACTATTTCCACCTCACCCAACTACCCGATCACCGCCATCACAGATCAAGTGGTCCCAACCCACGGAACAGGGCAAGATGCGGCGATTTCCAACATCAAGAACGTTCTCAATCAACATAGAGCCATATGGTTTGCTTTCGATCTGGCAATGGGAGCGGACTGGACTGCGTTCTTCAATTTCTGGAACTACCAGCCTGAGGCCACCGCATGGAATCCGGATTCTTATTCCGGGCATACATGGGACTCTGGTGGTGGCGGTCACGCCGTTCTGGTGGTCGGATATGACGATTCAAATCCCTCGAACCGGTACTGGATTGTTCTCAATAGTTGGGGCACAGCAGGTGGCGGTCGGCCCAACGGACTGTTCCATCTGAAAATGGACACAAACTACGATGATTACTACAACTGGGGATCTTACTCGTACTACAGTCTCTACTGGCAGACTCTGGACATCAGTTTCCCCCCGCATGTAGCGTTCCAATTGAACGGTGTGGGCTCAGATGCGGTTGGAACTCTGATCAGTATCGATGGAGCAGGTTACGGTTACTCGCAGTTTCCATTGAGTTTCAATTGGGCGCCTGCGTCAACGCATACTGTTGCGGCAACCGACCCTGTTACGGCCGCATCAGGGAAACAATATCGCTGGGCGAGTTGGACAAACGGCGACGGGCTAGCAGGTGTTTCGGGCACATACACCACGCCTACAAGCCCACAAACGGTGACCGCAAACTACGTCACGCAGTACCAACTCACGATCCAAGCAAGTCCGTCCGGCGGCGGCACCACCAACCCTGCCATTGGCTCTTACTGGTATGATTCGGGCACTTCGGTGCCTGTCTCGGCATCGGCGGCAAGCGGGTACTCTTTCTACTACTGGAGTTTGGATGGCACCAACGTGGGAACGAATCCATCGTATTCTGCTTTGATGAACTCCGCCCATAGCCTAACAGCAATGTTCCGGAGCACATCGTCTATTTCGGTGTCTATGGCTGTGGCGCCTGACGGTTTTGCCTGGATCATTTCGGGAACAATAACGCCTACGCAGCCATCACCTGGAATACCCACGGGTACTCCAGTGACATTGAGCTACAGTTCCGACAGCGGAGGCACATGGAGCAACTTCATCACCGTACTGACCAGCAGCAGCGGGGACTACTCGGTCTATTGGCAGCAGCCCTACCAATATGCTGACTTTCGAGTGAGGGCAAGCTGGAACGGAAACGCAGCATACGAGGGCTCAACAAGCTCATTCCAGATGGTATCTGGAACATACGGCCCATTCTACCCTCCGGTCAGCGTGTTGGTTTCCGGGTCAGGATCAGTCGCGAGAGGCGGTTCGGCGACTTTCGATGTCATCGTCACCAGCCCCAGTTCCT
>Ga0315279_10004615_pt1 | contig 18421 bp, 23 predicted proteins | sample YL17G06_20_MG_FD_203694 | JGI IMG/M metagenome (GOLD analysis project Ga0315279, IMG submission 203694) | Sediment microbial communities from Yellowstone Lake, YNP, Wyoming, USA - YL17G06_20 | ecosystem: Environmental > Aquatic > Freshwater > Lake > Sediment | place: USA: Wyoming | collected... | reverse complement strand
CATTCCGTCGAACCTCAGGAGGATCATGCGATAAAACCCAACTTTCCGGTACTTAACATCCGTCCGGTAGTTTCCTACCGGCGTGCTGTGGATCTGCGGTTCTCATGAGGAGGTTGGGGAATTACTGGGCTCCTGCTCTCATCGCCCCCTTCGCCTCAACTATTGACCCGGAAAAGTCGAATATGGTAGTGTACACACTCTTGAGCAGAGACAAGGATCGTATGACGCAGGGCCGTGATGTCGAAACGTTCGGCGAAGAGTTCTCCTCGGACAAGATCTATTGTGCGAACTGCATCCATTGCAAGCTGTTCAGGTCCCCCCGCGGCGAGGCGAACCAGTACGGGCTGCGCGTGCGCTGCGATGCAGGCAAGTGGCGCAAGAAGCTCGGCGAGGAGAAGGTCTACAAGTACTTCACGGTGATCCGGCGCACCCTGGACGAGTGCGACTCCTATGTTCCGATGGGAGAGGTGGAAGTGTTCCTGAAAGAGCTGCGGAAGAATCTCCCCATCAAGGACGAGATCTACTCGCCGGCAAAGAACGACGCATGAGGATTCATCGACACAGCATTCTCCTCGCGGCGCTCTGCGCGGCGGGGCTCGCGTTTCTCGCCTCGTGCGCATCAGGGCCCGCGGTCATCCCTCCCGGGCTTACCGCTGTCGAGATCTTCCAACGCGCGCAGGACGCCTCGGACCGCGGAGACTACGCCCTCGGAGTCCGCTACTATTCGCTGATCCAGACCTCATATCCGGACGACGCCAATCATCTGACATGGGCCGCGTACGAAATTGCGTTCCTCTATCACAAGATGGGCAAGAACGAAATGTCACTCTCGCTCATCAACGACCTGCTGGACAGATACACGAAGGAAGGCGACAAGCTCCCGCCGGCACCCCGGGTCCTCGTTTCGAAGCTGAAAGCCCGCCTGGAAGAAACCCAGCAGAAGAAGCAGTGAAGCACTACTCCTTCTGTCCGGTCTGCGGAAGCCGCTACCGTCCTCCCGGTTCGTTTCCGGCGGCGGTGAGCCTCCTGCGATGTCCCTCCTGCGGTTTCGAGTTCTGGCAGAACTCGAAACCAGCGGTCGGCGCGTTCATCGTCAGAATCGTGGACGGACAGCCCCAGGTCCTTCTGACGCGCCGGGGCATCGAGCCGTACAAGGGGATGTGGGACTGTCCCGGGGGTTTCCTGGAAAACGGCGAGCTTCCGGAAGCGGGGCTTGCACGGGAGATGATGGAGGAACTGGGAGTTCGAATCGAACGGCCGCGCGTGTTTTCTCTGGGGGTCGACGTGTACCCCCGGGACGACGTGGCAGAGGAAGCGCGCTTCGTGCTCAGCCTGTATTACCGCTGCGACATCGCCCCCGACGCTCGCATCGCTGCGGCAGACGACGTGGCCGCGGCCGCCTGGTTTCCCCTGCACCAGCCGCCGGAGCCAATGGCGTTCGTGAGCAACAGGCGCGCTCTGGACGAGCTGCGTGAATCGTGGGAAGCCGAATCGAGGCAGGGCCCCGGCTCAGCTTGAGCTTGCCGGTTCCTTCCCGATCGATTCTGTGATGCGGTGGAGCTTCTCCCGGTCCACCAGCCTCAAGCCGTCACCTTCCAGGCCGAGAACTCCGGCTCCCTGAAGATCCTCCAGCGTCTTTCGCACCTCTTCCATCGGAAGCTCCAGGCTGAAGGACACCTCCTCCAGGCATTTCTGGTAGGGGACGCTGGTCTGACCGACGGGCAGCTCCTGGTACACGGAGCTCAGGTGCAGGGCAATCAATCCTTCGGCGTCCTTCTTCACGAGGTGCTGGATCTTCAAGTGCGCGTTCTGGAGTCTCCGACAGAGCTTGTCGATGATCGTGAGGGCGATCCGCGTGTTCCTCGCGATCATGTTCTGGAGGCCTTCCCGGTCGAAGACGAGGAGCTCGACGTCGTCGATCGCGGTCACGGTCGCGGTGCGCTGGATGCGGTTGACGATGGCCATCTCCCCGAAGAAATCGCCTTTCTCCAGCACCGAGATCACGTGATTCTTCCCCGCGAACCGCTTGCTCACCCTGACCTTACCGGTCTGGATGATGTACATCTCTTCGCCTTCCTCGCCTTCGCGGCAGATCGCGGCGCCCGGTGCGTACTTGCGACTGAACCTCTGAAGGAGCTCGTCCGGCATGGCAACCAGACTCTATCCCCTTGGCGAGAGGCCATTCAAGCGGCAGAGTGTCGTGCCCCGTATTCGTCCGGGGAGGCATGAATGCGCCGTACGCTGGGTCTACTGGCCCTGTTCATCGTCGCGTCCTGCGGTCCGCTGCCGGACCCGCGGGCGCGTGACGCCGACCTCCTCCCCCCGCAGGTGCAATCCGTCACGGCGCTCGGCCCCGGGGAGATATCCGTCACGTTCGACGAGGACGCCGGTCTCTGCGCGGAGAAGACGCGCATCACTCCCGCGCTGGCCGTTGCGGATGTCACCGGGCCCTCAAAGAACGTCGTTCTCCGAGGGGAGCAGCAGGCGCCCGGCCGCCTGTACTCGCTGGAGGCGGAAGCCCGGGATGCGAACGGGAACTCCGCGTCGTTTGTCGCGCAGTTCTACGGCTACAACGACCGGGTGCCCCGGCTCCTCATCAACGAGTTCACGCCGCGCGGTTCTGGAAACCACCCGGATCTCGTGGAGGTGAAGGCCCTGTCGGCGGGGAATATGGGCGGGGTGGTTCTCTTTCTGGGCTCACCGGAAAGCTACGACGCGAGAATTGTGTTTCCCCCGTTCGAAGTGACGGCGGGCAGCTTCATCGTCGTGCATCTCAAACCCTCCGGAGATGCTGGAGAGGTGGATGAGACGATCGACAAGACGGCGTCGAAGGGCCTGGATGCATCGGACACGGCTTTCGACTTCTGGCTCCGGGACGGCCGGGGGCTCGGCGGAAACAACGGAGTGCTGTCCCTCTGTGACAGGCCCGGGGGCACCTGCCTGGACGGGGTCCTCTACAGCAATCGAACGAGCCAGTCCGACGAGCAATATGGAGGATTTGGATCGGAGGAAATGCGTGCCCGCGCGGGAGAGCTTGTGCGGTGCCAGGGGTGGAAACCTGCCGGTCCCCGGGTCACACCGGAAGATGGAGTGAGCCCGGAGGGCTCCACCGGCACGAGGTCGATCTGCAGGTCATCCGCTTCGATTGACAACGATGGTCCCCAAGACTGGCATATTGTGCCCACGCGCGCGGCAACCTTCGGGGCCGAGAATTCAGGCGAAGTCTATGCGCCCTAGTGCACACAGTGCGGAGCGCGGTATCTAGGGCCGTGTCTGCCAGTGCCAGCCGCGTCAATGCAGTATGGGCTAGATCACTTCCTTGATCATCTTTTCCAAGGCGGGCCGCGGCACGGCACCGATCTGCTGCTTTACGACCTGGCCTTTGCTGAAGACCAGGATGGTGGGAATGCTCACTATGTTGAACTGCTGGGCGAGCTCGCCCTCGGCGTCTACATCGATCTTCGCGATTTTGATCTTGTCCTTGTAGTCCCGGGCGAGATCCTTCAGGACGGGCGCGATCATCTTGCACGGGCCGCACCACTCTGCCCAGAAATCGGCAACCACCGGCACGGCCGATTTCATCACTTCGGCATCAAAGTTGCTTCGCGTGACCGTCACTTCGTCTGCCATTTCAACTCCCCTCGTTTCCGCGTTAGACCACTAATATATATCCGCGCCCGCGCAATGAGCAATCCCCGCGGGAGCCGACGGGACTAGCCTCACTCCTCCTTGCCGTCCCAGCGGCGCTTGCGCTTGAGATCCTTCAGCCGGAAGTCGCTGATGATGCCCCAGACGTGAGCGAGCGCGTCTTCCACGATCACCCGCCGGTCGGCCGGGATTTCCGTGTAGACCTTCCTCACCCTCTGGAGCACCAAGAAGAGGTCGTGCAGGAAGAAGGCAGCCTCGAGGATGTACTCCTTCTCCTCGCGGTCGATGGCCGGGTAGTTGCGGGGGAACTTGCGCAGCTGCACCACGAGCCGGTTCAGGTATTGAGGAGTCTCCAGCCCGTCGGGTGAGGACAGGAAGCGCAGCTGGGAGTCCAGTGAGAGCATCTCCGAGGAGCTCATTGCGTACATCGTATCCTGCAGCGCGAGCCCGAGGTCCTGCCAGCGTTCCCCAACGAACGCGGACAGCGCACCCGCCAGGCGGCGCACCTCTTCGCCCGCATCGGGATGAAAGACGACGTCTTTGTACTTCTCGATGCGCGCGCGGTTTTCCTCCAGCACTTTGTCCGCGAAGCTCGGCTCCTTCTCCGCCGCCGGGCGCACCGGACCCATCTGGACGCGCTGCTCCTCCCGAGAGATCAGCTCCTGGATCGCGCTGATCTCCGCCAGGAGAAAGGAAGAGATGTCGACATTCGCCCGCAAGGCCCTGATGTAGCGCGCCTCGAATGCCTTGCGCAGGGTCTTGGGCTTGAAGTACTTGGCGACGTAGTCGTCGTATTTCCTGCGGATTTTCTCGACGCTGGAGGTGATTTCGCCCGGGGTCAGCTTCCTGGGTGTCACGGCGCCCTCTTCATACAGAAATGCGCTCCCTTGGTCAACAAATCGGCGTTTTCACGCATCTCCATGACCCCGCGCGAACCGACGGGCATGGTCATGGGACGGGCGGGTGTGCCGTCCCCGCCGGGGCGCCTCTCGTGCCCCGCACAAATGCGGCGATCGCGATCCCCGCTGCGGCCATGATGCCGGCCGTGGTGAGGAATACCGGGCCGTACCCGGCGGCCAGGGCGATCGACGCTCCGATCACGGGTCCGAGGGCATTGCTGCCCGAGGCGATCGAGCTGGAGATGCCGTAGATGCTCCCCTGCTTTCCCGCCTCGATTCTCTGCGCGATGAGCGCATTCACGGAAGGGAGGTTGCCGCCGACGAAGAAACAGCTCGCGATCCGCAGGAGGAGAAGCTGGAACGGGCTCCGGACGAACGCCTGGGGGATGATGAACAACGCCGCGCCGGTCATGCAGACGATCAGGACCCGGCGATACCCCAGCCGGTAGCTGAACCTTCCGACGATGATCGCCGCGAGCGCGCTGGCCACCGCGCCCAGTCCGATGATCACTCCCGTGGTGGACCCGACGTGCGCCGCCTCCGCGCTGATCTTCTGGATGTACAGCGGGAGAAACGGGCCGACCACGGAGCCGGCGATCTGGTCTGCCGCGATCACGGCCATCAGCGACCATAGGGCACGGGACCGGGCCAAGGGTCGGAAGTCTGGCAGCATGCTTGCGCCGATGGATTTCCGCCGCTCGGGCGGGCTGAAGTTGTCTTCCGCGAACCGGGCGATGACGATCCCCGCGGCGAGCAGCAGGAAGGAGGTGGCGAAGAAGTTGACCCGGCGGCCGAACAGGTCCGCGATGACGCCGCCGACGAGCGGACCCAGCGAAGCGCCCAGGAAGATGGCCATCTGCAGCAGGCCCAGGCCGTAGCCCACCTCTTCCCGGGGGGAAATGGAGGCGACCATGATTGTCGCCGCGGCGATCGTGCCCGTGATGCACCCCTGGATCGTCTTGAGCACCACCAGCTGCCAGGGAGCGGTGACCATGCCCATGAGCAGCATCACGACGGTCCCCCCGAACATCGCGCGCAGGAGCATGGGTTTGCGGCCGTAGTTGTCCGCGATGCTGCCCCAGATCGGGGAGAAGAACACGAGGCTGATGGAGGGGAGCGCCTGCACGAGGCCCGCGAGCAGCTTCAGCCTCGCGGGGTCCGTGACGCCGAGGTCCTGGAGGAAGAACGGGGTGATCGGCGTGGAGGTGCTGAAGCCCGCGACGGCCAGGAGCTCACCCGCGCCGACGGCGTAGAGAGTCCTCCTCCAAGGTCGCGGAGATGACGGGGATCGGGTCAGGACGTGCTCCTCATTGCGTACGGCCATCACTATAAGCCGGAATTGGCCCTTGATGACAGCGCTGACCATCACGAGCATTCCTGCCCCGGTGCGTTCCCCCCCCACTTGCACCGATGCCCTCTCCAGAGGTACCTATACGCATGCTTCTGACCCGCTGGATTCGGCTGTTCTGGACGCTCTCCCTGTTTGCCGCGGCGGCAACCGCTTACGCCGCCTCGCCGATTCGCGCGGACGCCTCCGTCGATCCGGCGGGACCACCCGTCCTGAATGCGCGATCGGCGATCCTCGTTGAAGCTCTCACCGGCGCCGTCCTGTACGAGTCCCGTGCGGACGAGCGGATCCCGCCTGCAAGCCTCACCAAGCTCATGACCATTCACCTCGCGCTTCGGGAAATCGAGGAAGGGAGGCTGAATCCGTCGGAGATCCTGGTACCTGGTCCGGACGCATGGGCCAGGAACATGCCGCCGCGCTCCTCCGTCATGTTCCTCGGGCCCAACCAGAAGCTCACGGTGGCTCAGCTCTTGAAGGGTCTCGTTGTGGATTCGGGCAACGATGCCGCCGTTGAGCTTGCGGACCGGATTGCAGGATCGGTCCCAGCCTTCGTCGACATGATGAACCGGGAAGCCGTGCGTCTGGGGTACAGGGCGATGCATTTCGAGGACCCTGCTGGAATCAGCGCCCTGAATACGATCACGGCAAGGGAATACGCGGATTTCGCCCGGCGGTTCGTCTCCTCCCATCCCGATGTTCTGAAGGACCTGTTTGCGCTCAGGGAGTTCACCTACCCACTGGCGGAAAACCTTACACGAGGCAACCGTGAGAAACCCGTGACCCAGTCCAACCGCAATGTGCTGCTGGGCAGGTACGAAGGTGCCGACGGGCTGAAAACGGGCTACCTCGACGAATCAGGGTACAACATCGCAGTGACCGCCGAACGGGCCGGGATGAGGCTGATCGCCGTCATCCTGGGGGTTCCCGACGTTGGTCCGGTGAGCGGCGCCGCGCTGCGCGCAACCGAAAGCGCGGCGCTGCTTGACTACGGCTTCGGAACGTTTGCCACGGTGCGCGCCGCCTACGACACGCCCACCCCCGCCCATGTCTGGAAGGGGAGGGCGCGCTCGGTCGGGCTCAGGGCGAGTCCCGAGCCGATCGTCGCGGTGCGGAAGGATCAGGCATCGTCGCTCCGTACGGAAATCCTTCAGACGTTCGACGTGGAGGCTCCCGTGAGCGCAGGGCAGGTTCTGGGCGCCGTCGTGGTCTCCCTCGGCGGAAGGGAGCTCGCGCGTTTTCCCCTGCGCGCGGCGACAGACGTGGAAGGCGGAGGCTTCATCCGCCGGGCATGGGACTCGATCGTCCTTTTCGTGCGAGGGATTCATCCGGCGAAAGCTCCGGGCTGACGGGCAGTTCCCGGCGTTTGACCGGCAATGCCCGGCCTTCGTAGATTTGTCCTAACTTCCGGGTCATGGAGGATACGAATGGCAGTCAGATCATCTTCCGCGGAATGGAAAGGGACGTTGAAGCAGGGTGCGGGCACCATGAAGCTGGGAAGCGGTGTGTGGGAAGGACCCTTCACTTTCGCTTCGCGGTTCGAGTCCGGCACGGGAACGAATCCGGAGGAGCTTATCGGGGCCGCACACGCCGGCTGCTACTCCATGTTCCTCTCCGCTCTTCTCACGGACGCCGGGTTCACGCCCGCGCGCATCCAGACAACCGCTATGGTGCATCTCGATGAAGGACCGAAGATCAGCCTCATTGAGCTGAGCACGGAGGCCGTGGTCCCCGGCCTGGATGATGCCGCATTTCGCACGCACGCGGAGAAGGCGAAAATGGACTGCCCGGTCTCGAAGGCTCTTGCCGGATCGAAAATCACCCTGAAGGCAAAGCTGTTGTCATAGTCGCCTCGGGGAGCATCGGCCGGTCACCCGACGAATCGAGGGCGCGCGTGCTGCGGCTGTTCACGCCTGTTGCCTCAGCATCGCGCCACGGCGCGCTGCATCCAATGACAAGGAGATTACATCGTGGACGGAAATCGAGTAAGGCGAGGATTCCTCGCCGCCGCGGGGGAGGGTCTCTTGGGGGGTCAGGATCATGCCCTTCTTACTCGTAGATAACAGTCACCGTGGTGTAGCGAGTCGCCGAGCCAAAGCTGTGATTCACCGCACATTCGCTCTGAGTAATGAAGTGTACTTTCTTTACGACGGCGAGGAACTGATTCAGCGCGGTTTCAAGTGGCTCTTTTTCGCGGGCAGCCGGCGCCTTGTTATCCAGAACGATGCCCCCGCGGGCCTCAAACACCCTTGCTTTCATGACGCTTCTCCTCCCCTGCGCGAGTTTGGCCTTTCTTCGTGTGCCATACACTTCTCCCCCACCCGCTTCTCACCCGCAAAGGTTCGAGCAGACTCGACGACTCACGTGGTGGGCCATAGATGCATTCACCAAGGGCTTGATCTGCTTTCTAACTTCCTGACTCTCATTGACGCAGCACCGTATCGCTCTGGAATCGCAGGCTCCGCGGTGCTTTCCACCTTGAGATGGCAAGTTTACAAGCCAACGGCTCAGCGGGTCATGAGTCCGTGATTTCTTTCGTCTTGGTTTCTGCACTACCTACTTTAATGGCGACTTTCACAGCATCTTCCATCGGATCTTTGAAGGGCACCTCGATTCGAAGCAGACCGAGCTCATAGGTCGCTTCGGCTTTGTCAGGTTTGACCTGCCAACCCAAAGCCAGTGAGGAAACATACTCAATGTCCCTTGCCGGCGCTGTCAGGTGGACGCTGTCTTGCAGGATTTTCACATCTACGGTGTCCGCTGGCGCTCCTGGGATGGCGAACTCAACGATGAGCTTGCGGTTCTCCGAGTCAGCATACGCCACTGTGTCGGGCGCAACTTTCATTCGATATTCGGGCATCCTGGTACCCTCCTTTTTGTTCTACGATATAATATAGCCATTGTGGACGCAGAAAGTTAGGGGCTTCCATTCGCAGCGGCCCAGGGCCGACTGGGCAGCGACAAGGAGATGCACCGGTCCGCAGTTGAGCTTGGGCGTTCTACGCCTACGAGTCCTGGCTGCAGGCTGCCAAGGGCCACACGCTGCCCGCTGGCGTGCCCGGCCATCGGGCCAGGCTCCAATAATGTTGCAGCCGCCGCGAAACTCGGGAACCACCGTTTCGTTATGCGCAACTGTGCCGACATCGGCTCAATGCCCACCGGGTCGCCTGTGATGGTGAGACCGCGGCAGCGGTATCTGCACTCAAGGCGCGCCCGCACGTCTCAGGCAGGCGACACCCTGTTGGCCGATCAGCCCTGGCGTAGGCGACGGCTTCTATGTGCTGATCTCGACAAACGAATAGGGTGTTATACTTCCCTATGGGTAGCTTCCGGTGGGGAATAATGGTCAGTGCCATTCTGCGGCTCTAGTGGAGCTCGGAGGCAAAGGAGAACTCGATGAGAACCAAAGTGGGTCTGTGGATTGATCATAGGAAGGCTATTGTCGTAGCTGTTACTGACAAAGGAGAAGAGTTGGGATTAATAATATCTGCGATTGAAAAACAAGCCCGTCGATCTCCAAGTTCGCACCATACGGGCCCTTATGAACCGCAACAAGTACCAGCAGATGATAGCCGACAGAGAGCCTTTACGGGACATCTCAACATCTACTACGATGCGGTCATCGCGAGCATTCGTGATGCGGAATCTATCCTGATACTCGGTCCTGGTGAGGCAAAGGGCGAACTGAAGAAACGTCTTGAGAGAATCAGCCTCGGCGGACGCATCGCAGGTGTTGAAACTGTCGACAAGATGACGGATCGTCAGATTGCGGCAAAAGTTCGACGGCACTTTGCAGAATAGGAGCATTCCATGGACATCCTTCCCGAGCTCGTTGCACGCCGCGCCCGGTGCGGCATCGCCGCCGACCCGCTGCCCGTCGAGCAAGTACAACGGCTGCTTTGCGCTTCGACCCTCGCCCCATCCTGCGCCAACGCTCAGCCCTGGCGTATCGTGGCCGTCACTGGCGAGCGCCTCACAGCCGTTCGTCATGCTCTGAGTGAAGGAAACAGGTGGGCCACACGGGCGCCCCTCATTTTCGTGATGGCTACCAAGCCGTCCCTGGACATGCGCCTGGAGGGGGGACGGGACTATGCCTACTTCGATCTGGGCATGGCGGCCCTGGCCCTCATGCTTCAGGCCACGCGGGAAGGCCTCTATGCTCATCCCATTGCCGGCTACACTCCGTCGAAAGTGGCAAAGGCAGCAGGGCTTCCGGAAGATTTCGTTCCCCTCAACCTCATTATCGTTGGAAAGCCGGGAGACGATGCCCTTTTGAACGAAGGCCAACGGATGCGCGAGCACGGCCCGCGTCAACGCAAGGGCTTGGAAGAGATTGCCTTCAGCGACGCATGGGAAAGGCCTTGGGGGACCGGGGACATTGGGGATCTGCTCAGTCGACAGGACTCACCTCGGCCGTAGGGGATATACAAGAACCGGCACACCGTTTCACTCAGGCTCATCCAGCAGTGCCTGCGACTTTCGCACCGTCTCTCGTACACAGGAGACGCCACATTCAAAGGCGATATTGGCGACGTGCGGCATGGCAACGAGGCGCGCTTCTTGTCTTAAGGCGAGCTACGGCCTTCCTCCGAGGAAGGCCGCACCCTTCATTCATCCGCAGCCGCTGCTCCCTAGAATGACGCTGCTTCCTTCACCTCCTCCTGTTCTTCCTCCCTGGGCTCCTCGGCGCCCGTCTCCTCTCCTTCGGCCTTCTCCTCCTGCCCGTCCCCGTCCTGCTTCTTGAGCTGGGGCTTGAACTCCACGTGCTCGGCGACGATCTCCACCCGCGAGTGCGGCTTGCCGTCCGGATCCGTCCAGCGGTCCTGCTTCAACCTGCCCACGACACGGACGCCCCGGCCCTTCTTCAGGTACTCTCCGCAGACCTCCGCCTGCCGCATCCAGGTGGACACGTCGAAGAAGGAAACCTCCTTCTGCAGCTGATCGTCCTGCTTGAACGCACGGTTGCATGCCACTGAGAACTTGCACACCGCCGTGCCCTTGGGGGTGTAGGAAAGCTCAGAATCTTACACGCAGCAGGATTACTTTTTCTTCGCGTAGGGAAGGAATCGATATTCTAGGAATTTCCTAAGGCACCTTGTTTCGTTGAGCCAACGTTTAGGGGTGAACTCGGGTAAGTTCTCGTAGGGGAAGGCAATCATGGAGCTTTCGCTCATTTCGCGAACCCGATCATCCGTTTCAGAATGGCGCGAACATGGATTGAGGGACGCACTCAATGGCGCTTCGCCGAGCGGCGGGCTCACCGTGAAGACGGTATGCCCCCGCGAGTCCACCTCGATGTAGCCGTCGTGCAGATTCACGAGCGGGCGAAGGCCGGCGGCCAGGACGGATCGCGGCGTCGAGCCGATGAAGATGAACATCGCCGCCTCGAGCTGCCGCGTTTTCGGGCATCGCCGGCGGCCACGTCCACCGCCTCCAGCCGGCCCGCGCCGTGCACCGCCACGACCTCGGCGTGGGCCAGCACTTCGATGTTGGCAGTGTCGGTGATGCGGTCCACAAGGCACTGTGACATCCCCGGGGGAGCGCGGCGCCGCGCACCAGCATCGTGACCTTGTGGGCATACCGCGCGAAACGCAATGCTGCCTGGGCACGGCGTTGGTTGAGCCGAGCGCTGGAGACCAGTTGGTACGGGGTCCGGCTGCGGGACAGGAAGTCCTTCACGGCGTGGCTCGTTGGCGACTGCAGCGAGCCCGCCACGCGGATACCCTCGAACGGCGGGCGGAACGACGCTGACCAGTCGCCCAGCAAGTTGCCGCACCTGGATCAGGAACTCCGTGTCGCTCATCTGCGGCATCCGGGCATCTACCACGAACAGGGCCACGGGGGCGTTGCGCTGCTTGAACTGGTGGACGGCCCGCAGTGCCTGGCTCCCGGAGCCCGCCTTCAGGATCCGGTAGTCGGCCGCGAAGTGCTTCCTGAGGTCGCGCTCGACCGCGTTCAGCACCTCCGGCTCGTCGTCTTCTGCCAGTATTGCGGGCTGCGTCATGGACCGGCCTCGTCCACTCCTCTTCCCACTCCCCTTCAAGAATCCTGTTATTTCGCGGGCTGGATGTTCTGGTTAAGCCGGAAGAAATTGTCCGGATCATACTTCTTCTTGAGTGCGGCGAGCCGATCGTAATTGCTGCCGTATGCGGACCGGACCCGCTCCCGTTCTTCCTGCGTCATGAAATTTACATATGCACCGCCGGTGGCAAACGGCGCTGTTGCCTGGAAAAGCTCGCGCACCCAACCCATGCACTTCGCGTCATTTGAGGGATTATCCCACCGACCATGAACGTTCATCACGAACCCGGCATCGCGGTGCGTGTACGCCGTTGCCTCCTTCGCGACCTTCGTGACTCCTTCACCCAGGAGCGCAAACGCAATCTCGGTTTGTGGATCCGGGATCCGCCGGGCGTGGGCGATAAGCGCGTCGATCAGTCCATCGCTTACTTCCTTGAAATCGTGGGACTTCCAGTAATTGCGCATGCCTGGCGCGAGGAGAGGATCGAGAACAGTCTCCCAGGCAGTGAAGGCCATCGGCCCAATGATGTCGGCAACCGGTTTCCCGAAGCTTCTCAGGGGTTTGGCGACGCGCTCTCCTTCTTTCAGGTCGCCTGCATAGCAGACGGCAAGGACAACGATTCCCTTCCCGTGCCACTCCGCAGGGAGGAAGGGAAGAGGCGGCGCCAGGCGCAGCACGAACCAGCAGACAAACTCTTGAGGGGTGGTCTTGATGAAATCGCGGTAGAAACGAAGGACGTCTCCCGCCGCGTCGAGAGGATGAATGATAAGTCCGGCGAGTACCTCTGGCCCGACTTTGTGCAAACGAAACTCGAAGGAAGTCACAACTCCAAAATTTCCCCCGCCGCCCCGAATCCCCCAAAAAAGATCGGGGTGGTCAGTTTCGCTCGCCGTAACCAGCTCGCCCGCGGCGGTGACCACATCCGCTGAAATGAGATTATCGATCGAGAGCCCGAGCTTGCGGGAGAGCCAGCCAAATCCGCCGCCGAGCGTCAATCCGGCGATGCCTGTCGTCGAGTTGATCCCGACAGGGGTGGCAAGTCCGAAAGCCTGCGTGTCTCGATCAAACTCACCTAACGTTACACCCGGCTCAACGCGGGCAGTCATTCCCTTCGTATCAACGCGAACGGACTTCATTGGCGAGAGGTCAATCATGAGGCCACCATCGCAGACGGCGTTGCCGGCTATGTTGTGTCCACCGCCGCGAACAGCTACGAGGAGCTTGTGCTCGCTTGCGAATCTCACAGTGCGCAGGACGTCGGCGGCGCTGGCGCAGCGGACGATCATTGCAGGGCGCTTGTCAATCATGGCATTCCAGATTGTGCGCGCCTCGTCGTACTGTTCCGACTCCGGGGTCAGGACTTTCCCGCGAATGCCCTCCTTCAATTTGTCGATGATCTCGGTCTTAAGATTTATATCACTACCCGTCAGGGTTTTGACATGAAGATCTGGCATGGTAAACTCCTTTAATGCCATACGGCATAATGACATTGCACCCAGCGGCAGGAAGCGCTACTCGGTGCAGTATTAGGTAAAGATGGAAATCGAGATAGAAACTCATCGATGCGGTCCGTTCTCCTTCCAACGTTCGCGGTCGTTTTTCCGACCATAGGACGTTGCCCTTTATGGAGATGATGGAGCCGGAGGCGATGCGAAGCAATCGGTAGAAATACCTATTCTTGCGGTGGCTACGTTCGATGGTGCCCCGCTTCGGCCTGCCGATCCGGTCCGGCTGCTCGTGATTACCCTTGCAGTCATCTTTATTGTTGTCCTTGTAGTTATCCTCGTGGTTATTATTGAAGCTAGTGGTGCCTAATGAGGTTCGAGCCCGGTGCTCTCGTAGGATCTGATCGATACGCCATCGCGGCTGACATAGGCGAGATCGCCGCGATTCCGCCTCGACGCCTGTATCGAGCACGCGACACGGTTCTCGAGCGCCCCGTGCTGCTGATAGTCGGCGCTCCGGATGCGGCGCGCTCCATGCTCGTCGAGGCGCGGACGGCAGCGCGGCTAGGGGCTCATCCGAACATCGCGGCGACCTACGATACAGGAAGACACGGCGAGCACCCGTATCTTGCTCTCGAGCCCATGGAGGGGAAGAACCTCGCGGGTGTCGGGCGGATGACGGCCGAGGAGGCGTTGGTAGTCGCGAAGGCGGTCTGCTCGGCCCTCGCCCACGCTCACGGCGTTGGTGTGGCCCACGGAGGCCTGGAGGCCGCCTCGGTGTGGCTCGATACGAAGGCCGGCGCCAAGGTAGCCGGCTTCTCCCTGGTCGAGGCCGCGAGTGAAGCGGTGCGCGGCGGCGACCTTCACGCCCTGGGTCTCCTTCTCTCCGGGTTGCTGACTGGAAAGGCACGACCGGAGACCGCTGACGGCATCGAGGCCGGCCTCCGCAGCGCACCGGTGGAGTTGGCCGGGGTCGTCAGGAGCTTACTCGGCGATGAGATTCCCACAGCCGAAGAGGCGTTGAGCCGGCTTCGGGGCGAGGCACCCGGGGCGGTCAGGGGGGATTTCGTCGGGCGGCGCGAGGAGCGACGGCTGCTCGAGGCGGCGTTGGCCGAGGCCTCCGCAGGCTTGGGCCGGGTGGTGCTCCTTGCGGGAGAGCCCGGCATCGGCAAGACCCGAGTCGCCCAAGAGCTTGCCGCTCATGCGGAGCGACGGGGCGTGCGGGTCCTCTGGGGCCTGTCCCAGGAAGGGGACGCGGCACCGCCGTACTGGCCTTGGGTCGAGGCGCTGCGGGGCTTGTCCACGGCCTCCGGGCACGTCGTCTCCTTTCTGACCGATCCGGAGCACAAACCCGCCGGCCTTTCGACGTTCGCCGACAGCCCTCGCTCGGTCCGCTTTGCACAGTTCGATGCGGTCGCCTCTTTTCTCTCGGCAACGTCCGACGAGAGGCCTGTCGTCGTGGTTCTCGACGATCTACACAGCGCCGACGAGCCGTCGCTGCGGCTCCTGGCGTTCGTCGCCCGGCGGCTGGAGCGATCCCGGCTCCTGATCGTCGGCACCTACCGGGATACCGAGTTGAGGCGCGGCCATCCCCTCCGAAGCGTGCTTGTCGATCTGGGTCGGGAGCAGGCCTTTCGGAGGCTCACCCTTCGCGGTCTATCCGAGGAAGAGGTGGCGCAGTTTATGAAGCGGCTGGCCGCCGGTTCAGTGGACGATCGGCTCGTTCAGGCGGTCCATCGGCAGACCGAGGGTAACCCCCTCTTTGTGAAGGAGCTCGTGCAACTACTCGACCACGAGGGAGCCCTGGGTGATCCCCGCTCCCTCGCCAGGCGCGCTCTCGAGGTCCCCGAAGGAGTCCGGGAAATGATCGGGATGCGCCTCAGTCGGCTCTCCGAGCCGACCAACCGTGTACTGGGACTCGCCTCGGTCATCGGCGTAGCCTTCAGCCAGGAGGAGCTGAGCCGACTTGCAGACGGGAGTCGCGACCTAGTCGTCCCGGCAGCCCTTGAGGAAGCCCTGAAGGAGGGTATCCTGGTCGATGCGCAGGAAGTGGGAACCTACCGGTTCCATCATGCTCTGGTCCGCGAGGTGCTTTACGACGAGTTTCCCTCGATCCGCCGCTCGCACCTTCACCTGAAGCTGGCTCGAGCCCTGGAGCAGGCCCATGCGGATGCCGTGACCCCCTACGTTTCGCGACTGGCCGAGCATTACCTGGCGGCGACTCAGGCGGGGGCGGCGGGAAAGGCGGTGGAGTACGCGCGGCTGGCCGGAGGCAGTGCCATGGACATGCTGGCCTTCGAGGACGCAGCCCGACACTTCAAAAACGCCTTGGAGATTCTGCCTCTGACCGAGAAGCCGGAGTCCCGTGAGCGTTTGGAGCTCCTTCAGTCTCTGGCCGAGGCCCAGATGAGCGCACATGATCCGGGCGGCGGCTCGAAGACTCTACGGCACCTATTCGAAAGGGCCGCTCGGGAGGGTATGATCGACCTCTGCGCCCGGGCGGCGCTGCTCGCCGAGAACACCGCATTCTGGTCAGGGCTCCCCATCCCGCAAGTGATCCCGATGCTCGAGCAGACGCTAAAGAGGATGGGAGAGGAGCCCAGCCCGCCGAGAGCACGACTGCTCGCCTCCCTGGCCCGGGCGCTGCTCTACGACAAGCAGCTCAAGGAGGCGGACAGGTTCAGCCGCGAGGCGGTGGAGGATGCCCGCGAGGCGGCCGATCCCGGCACCCTGGGCTTCGCACTGAGCGGCCGCTTGATAGTCATCTGGGGGCCATCCACCTCCGACGAGCGCCTGGCCTGCGCCACCGAAATGCTAGAGATGGCGAACCTTGTGGGTGATTCCCAGCAGGCGTGCGTTTCCCACGGCTACTTGGTTACCATTCACCTGGAACGAGGAGAGAAGGAGCCGTATTCCAGGCATCTTCAGGATTGTGCGCACCTTGACGCCGACTCGAGGCTACCGTTCCTGGGTTGGGCCGACCGTATTTTTCTTACCGGTCTCCCCCTTCTCGAGGGGCGGTACGACGAAGCGCTGGAACGCGCGCAGAAGGCCTTCGAGCTCGGTCGGCGGACCTCTATCGACGCCGTCGACGGTACCTACAGCCTTCAGATGTTCACCATAACACGGGATCGAGGGCAGGTGGCCGCCCTGCGGCCGGTGCTGGAGAGGTTCCTCAAGGAGTCCAGCGCACCGACCTGGAAGCCCGGACTGGCCCTGCTGTATGCCGAGCTTGGGATCGCCGCCGAGGCGCGTGCGGTGTTCGAACGCGTGGCCTCCAACGGGTTCACAGCGATCCCTCGCGATGCCGGGTGGCCTGGGGCAATGGCTTACCTCGCCGAGGTCTGCTTTTTCCTCCACGACGAAGACCGGGCTGCCCGGATCCACGAGATGCTCCTGCCTTGGGCGCACTGCGCCATAATCCTCGGAGGTATCGTCGTCTGTCTGGGCTCGGGTTCGCGGTTCCTCGGCCTGATGTCATCGCTGCGGAGAAGGTGGGCCGAGGCGGAGGCTCATTTCGGGGAAGCCCTCGCCTTCAACGAGAAGCTGGGCGCGCGGCCGGCTCTGGTCAGGACGCGGCACGACTTCGCCGCCATGCTGTTGAAGCGGCGGCGAGGTGATGATATCGGACACGCCTCAGATCTGGTGGAGCAGGCGCTGAGAGACGCGCGGCAGATGGAAATGGCCGGCCTCGTTGCACAGCTCGAAGCCCTCGCCCAGGCCGCCGCTGCTCACCAAGGCAAACGCACCGACTACCCCGATGGCCTCAGCGCCCGCGAGTTGGAGGTCCTTCGGCTGATTGCCGAAGGGATAACCAACCAGGCGATTGCCACGGAGCTCTACATCAGCGAGAAAACGGTGCACAACCACGTGAGCAGTATTCTAGCCAAGACCGGCTGCGCCAACAGGGCGGAGGCCGCCTCTTACGCGGTCAGGCGGCACCTGGCCTGAGAGGGATTCAGCTCGTTCCAATGGGTCCGAAGCCGCTATGTCGCGCCACTTCTTTCTGACTCAAGTATTTTGCGGGGGTTGAGCTCGGAGACCTCGATGATGACGTCTACCGGGAGGCCTATCCGGCGCGCCGCTTCGCGGAGGGCCTCGGTGCTCGGAGCCTCATAGAGGCAGTAGGTCTTCCGCTTGTCGGCACTGAGGAACGAAAAGAGCCAGTGGACGCCGACCTCCCTGTTGATCTCCAGTATCCTGCCGACGCTTTCGGCGTTGGCCTCCAACTCCTCCGCGAAGGTGCGTTCGATCAGAAACAGCGGCATACGTCCGTCTCCTGGGCCATTTATGACTGACTTAGTTTACTATGCGTCAGTTCGCGAGTCACACCTTTCAAGCATACTGCCTGGATCACAGCAATCCAAGGGAATTCGCCGCTGCCTCCGGCATTGACGACACCTTTAGTTGGACTTGAAAACCCACCGCCTTTGGCGGTGGTGATGTCGTGATGGCTTTGCCGTAAGACCGATTGCGAATAAGATGAAGGAATGGCGAAATGGAAAAAGCAGTCGCACGTGGTCTACCAGTGCAGCTACCACATAGTATGGTGCCCAAAGTATCGATTTCGAATCCTCGAAGGGGCCGTAGCGAAGTACGTCGAAGAACGTATCAGGGTTATCTGCGAATGGAAGGATAGTGGAGTAGAAGAACTCAATGTGTTGAAAGACCACGTACATCTGGTGGTAAACGTTCCTCCAAGGGTATCGATATCAGAGTTGATGGGGTTTCTGAAGGGCAAGACAGCAATAGGGATATTCAAGAACTACGGAAACCTGAGGCGGAAACCGTACTGGGGGAATCATTTCTGGAGCCGCGGCTACTGCGTTTCGACCATCGGGCTGGACGAGGAGAAGATAAAGCGCTACGTGCGTTACCAGGAGGACAAGGAGCGGCTCGAAGAGAGAGAGCACGAAGAACCAGGCCTCTTTTAGACCGAAGTTCCTCCCCAGTTTATCCACAAGTCATTGAACTGTAAGGAATTATCGAGATTTCCAGGTGCAAAACGTAGGCATGTAAATGCTTCCTTGTATGTTGAAAGGACTTGACAAAGTGAGTCATT
>Ga0315279_10004614_pt1 | contig 18427 bp, 9 predicted proteins | sample YL17G06_20_MG_FD_203694 | JGI IMG/M metagenome (GOLD analysis project Ga0315279, IMG submission 203694) | Sediment microbial communities from Yellowstone Lake, YNP, Wyoming, USA - YL17G06_20 | ecosystem: Environmental > Aquatic > Freshwater > Lake > Sediment | place: USA: Wyoming | collected... | reverse complement strand
CGGGCGGTGAGCGTACTCGCGAACCCCCGGTAGGGTGCTCTTACATTCCGGAGCCCCGTAGGGGCGATGGCGATGCCGGAACCGCCATCGCCCCTACGGGGCTCATTATTCATGGTTCAGCTTTCCGGGGGTTCGCTTCGCTCACCGCCCGGCTATGCGCCATCGGCCCGCTTCGGGGCCGGAAAGCAACAACGAATTATCGGACAGCCTCGGTACCCAGTCGCCGGTTGGGAATGACGTCAAGTGCGATTCCCCGGCCGGCCCTTGGGGCCCCTTACGGGGATGCGGAAGAGAACAATGCTTCCCAAACAGCCCGTAAGCACGGCGCCGCCTTCGGCAACTCCAGGAACCATGCTGCCGGCCGAATAATAGGTGACTGTCCCCTATTTCTCTCCCGCGGCGGTTGCTTCTGTTCTCGTATGAACTCGCTTAACATCCTTGGCCACTACAAGCAGGGCAATAAACAATGAGAGGGAGACAACCAGCAGAGCCCAAAAAAGCGGGGCTGGCATTGGGGTTTGGTAAGTTCTCTCCATCCACGCTGCAAGGATCGCACATAAACCCGTTATCAGCAATAAGCCGACAGTACCGTGGAGGCGTCGTTCTGCCAGAGTCTGTATGGGCAATCTTTCGGATCGCCGTGTGGGATGGCCACCGCCCTTTATCGTGCCAGTGACATGGACCGGATCAGGAGCAATCGACGTGTGGTATATGCCAAACTTGCCGCCCTTTCCAGGATCAAGAAAATCGAAAGTAAGCCTAAACGAGTCTTCATTATCGGAGTCCCTGATCACTTCCAGGTTGCTGGCAACATCGTCCTGCATGACTTCTGACTGAAGTTTTAGCAAACGCCCGCCATCGATGGTCACTCGTATCGGATCCTTGGAAGCGACATCGTCCTTGTAGATGGTCGCCGACCCAGCATTCCAAAAATCGAGGGCAGATACTGTAAAGTTGGTCACAGGCTCATCGTTGTAAAAAACCTTGAGATCCTTAACAATTTTTACTTCGCCTTTCAGGACGGCGAAATTGCGACAAGAGAAACCCAGTTTCTTCGTCGGTTGTGCACGGAGTGCAAAATATGCCGTCGCCGCTATTCCCGCGAGGCCTACGATCCAACCGGACAAGGGACTCCAGAACAGGAATTCAAACCACCCTGGACCGGCATCCGTTTTCTTGGTCGCCGCCTTCTGGGCAGGAATGGTTGCGGCTGGACTGAACGCGGGTGCTAATGCCGCTGGTGTCGTTGCCGGCTTCATTGACGGGGCGGTTGTCTGCGCCAGGGACGGCATGGGCATCATCATCAAGCATGCTAACAGAACCGCTTTCTTCATCACGAATCACTCCCGCCCACAAACGAATTGGGCCTCGGCTGTTCGGTGTGCAGGCGGGCGAGTTGCCCGCGTTCTCGTTCGGCGGGTTGCGCCCCGCCGGGTACTGTTCGCCTACCGGCTATTCATTGGCCGGAGAGAAACTATGGCCAGTTGCCTCTTTCCGAGCATTCTCTCAGGCCGCGCCGTGTCACAACACTTGGGCTTTCTCGCGGCTTGCTCACTCAAAGTCGTTTGAATTGCCCCGTAACGAATGAGAATATACGGACAATGTTCGGGGGGAGCAAGGGGATGTCGCGAATGTCACGATTATTTCCGGGCCGGGCTTGGGACCCTGACGGGGAAGCCTGAAGTCTGAAGCCTTGAGTCTGAAGTCTGAAGCCTTCTCTGCGTTCTCCGCGACCTCTGCGGGAGATATTCTTCTTTTTGATTACGCCCGACGCCTTCTCTTCGTTCTCCGCGTTGAGAATCCTCACTCTTCCGGCCTGGTCATGGGTTTGAAGCGCATCATTGCGGCGGGGTTGTCGCGGGCGGCTTCGACGGCCTGGCGGTAGAGGGTTTCCTGGGCCCGCACGCGTTTGCCGGCGCGCTGGACGGGCACGTAGGTGCCGTCCGGCATGAGTTTGCGGGCCTTGACGTTGTCGTCGAAGTACGTCTTGAGCGCCGCGACGAGCCGGCGGCGCTGCTTGGGGTCCTGGACCGGAAATAGTATCTCCAGCCGGCGGTCGAGGTTCCGCCCCATCCAGTCGGCGCTGCTGAGGTACACCTCCTCGTGCCCGGCGTTGCGGAAGTAGAATATCCGCGCGTGCTCGAGGTAGCGGTCGATGATCGACGTGACCTCGATGTTCTCCGACACGCCCGGCACGCCGGGCCGCAGGCAGCAGATCCCGCGGATGTTGAGCCTGATGCGCACGCCGGCCCGGCTGGCGCGGTAGAGCGCCTTGGCGATGCCCTTGTCGTTGAGGCTGTTGACCTTGGCGATGATCAGCCCGGGCTCGTCCGGAGTCGAGGCGTCGATCTCGCGCTCGATCAGTTCCTCGAAGCGCCGGCGCAGGCCCGTCGGCGCGATCGCCAGTTTCGACCAGCCCACCTGCTCGCTGTAGCCCGTCAGCAGGTTGAAGAACGAGGCCGTGTCGCTGGCGAAGTCGTTGTCGCTGGTCATCAGGCCGATGTCCGAATACAGCTTGGCGGTCCGGTCGTTGTAATTGCCCGTCGCGAGGTGGACGTACCGGCGGATCCGATGCGCCTCGCGCCGCACGACCAGCAGGGCCTTCGAGTGCGTCTTGTACCCGGCGATTCCGTAGATGACCAGGGCTCCGGCCTCCTCGAGGCGGCGTGCCCAGACGATGTTCCTGGCCTCGTCGAACCGCGCCTTGAGTTCGACCAGCACGTTGACCTGTTTGCCGGCAAGGGCGGCCCGTTCGAGTGCGGCGATTATGGGCGAGTCGCCGCTGGTGCGGTAGAGCGTCATCTTGATCGCCAGCACGCTCGGGTCGTCGGCGGCCTTCTCGACCATGTGAACCACCGTCGAGAAGGACTCGTACGGGTGGATCAGCAGCACGTCGCGGTCGGCCAGGGCATCCCAGAGGTCTTCCTCGGGGTCGGGCAGGTCTCGCGGGCGCTGGGCCGGCCAGTCAGCCTCGCGAAGCCTCTCCAGGCCCGGTCGCATCGCCACTTCCATCAGGCCGGTGGCGTCCAGCATGCCGTCTACCTGGTACACGTCCTGCCCCGTCAGGTGCGCCCAGTTCATCAGCCACCGCCGCAGCCAGCGGTCCGCCCGGGCGGGCATCTCCAGCCGGACCGGGTCACGGCGCTTTCGCGCCCGGACGGCCTTGTCGATGGCGTCGAGCAGGTCTCCGGCCGCGTCTTCCTGAATCTCCACGTCGGCGTCCCGCGTTATGCGGAAGGCGGTGCAGGCCCGCACGTCGTGGCCGGGAAACATCGCCTTGGCGTGTGCGGCGATAACGTCTTCCAGCCTTACCAGGTGCAGGCCCTCGCCTGCCGGCAGGGCGATGTGCCTGGGCAGGCCCATTGGCACGGGCACTACGGCCACGCGGTCGATCGGTTCGGAGCTGGAGTCGCCGGCCTCTTCGGCGGCGGCGCCGGCGGTCGGGGCCAGCCTCAGCGCCAGCATCATCTGAAGGCCCGGCAGCACGGGCTGGGGCTCCAGGCGGTCCATCGCCAGCGGCGTGAGCACCGGCTGAATCTCGAGTTGGAAGTGCGAATCCAGGAAGTTCCGCTGGCTGGGCGTCAGGTCGTGCGGACCCAGGAAGTGCACGCCCTCGGCGGCCAGGGCCGCAAAGACGCGGCGGATGCCCTCCGACTGCTGGCGGACTATCTTGTTGACGCGCTGGGCGACCCGCGCGAGCTGCTGAGTCGCCGTCAGGCCCGCGATCCCGCGCGAGCGGACCTTGGCGGACACCTGCTGCTTGAGACTGGCCACGCGGATCATGAAGAACTCGTCGAGGTTCGAGCTGACGATGGCCAGGAACTTCAGGCGCTCCATCAGCGGCAGCGATTCGTTGAGGGCCTCCTGGAGCACGCGGTCGTTGAACTCCAGCCAGCTCAGTTCGCGGCTGATGTATAACTCCGGGCCGTCCAGGTCTATCCGCGGGCCCTTGCCCTTTTCGTCTCGTCGCTTGTCGGCCACGAATCATTCCTTACTTTGCCGCGCCTCGCGGGCCCGCGGGCGCCTTGGAGTGTTTGGCCTTGCCCGGCGGCACGGACAGAGGCGCCTCCTCCAGCCGGACCCTCAGGCCGAAAATGTTCTCGAACAGGTCCGCCTTGCGCTCCATCGCGAGCCGCTCCAGGGCCAGGTCCGCCACGCCGTGGATGAACAGCACCAACTCCTCGCCGTGGCGCTCGACGTGGAAGTCCTGCACGTGCTGGGCGTGCCCGCGGTCCAGCGCGTCGGCCACCCTCAGCAGGGCCGCCAACTTGCTGACCTCGGCGCGGCGCTCGCGAGGCATGGCGATGTACTCCGGGTGAATCTGCTTGGGCCCGCCGCGGCGGTGATACCGCGCCACCAGGGCCACCACCTGCAACTCCTCGCCCGAGAGCCCGAACACCTCGGCGTTGCTGATGAGGTAGTAGCTGTGCTTGTGGTGGCTCCGCCCGCTGACGTACGCGCCGACCTCGTGAAGCATCGCCGCCACCCGCAGCAGCAGCCTGTCGCGGCGGCTCAGGCCGTGCTCGGCCTGCAAGGCGTCGAAGAGCTTCAACGACAAGTCCGTCACGTGCGCCGCGTGGTCCATGTCGCAGCGGTACTTCTCGCATATCGCCCGCGCCGACCGCACCACGCCCCTGGCCAACTCCTCGTCCTCGGCGCCCGTCAGCCGGCGGGACAGCTCCAGCAGCAGCCCGTCGCGCATGGACGTCTCGGTGACGATGATCTGCCTGGCGGCCGTCTCGTGAATCAACGCCTGGTAAACCAGCAGCGCCGGCACCAGCGTCTCCGCCTCCGCCAGCGACATGTCGTGCTTCCGCGTCAACTGGCTGACCGACAGCCCCTCCAACTGCCCCACCAGCTTGTCGAACTGCCTGGGCGAGACGGTGTGAAGCAGCGGGCTGCGCGTCCGCTTGCCGATCCGCCGCGCCGCGAAACGAGCGTCCCCGCCGACGGCGAAAAACGTCTCCACCTTCTGCATCGGCAGCGAACTGGCAATCGCCGAAAGCATGCCCGCGATCTGGTGGCGGATGAGTTCGGCCGTCTTGGCCGGCGACTCGTCCGTCAGCGACAGCGCCTCCTGAAGGCGGATCGAGCCGAGCCTGTGGCTCTCCGACTGGACGATCTCGCCCTCGTGAAGCAGCGTCAGCAGGGCCGTGCCCCCGCCGATCTCCACGACCAGCGCGTCGTGAAGGGCTATTTCCGGCGCGGCCGCAAGGGCCTGCCTCACGGCGGCGACTTTCAGGCGGCTCTCCTCGCTGGTGCTGATGACCTCCACGTCCAGGGCGGTGGCCATGAATATGCGGTCCAGAAAGGCGTCGGCGTTGAGGGCCTCCCGGACCGCGCTGGTGGCCACGGCGCGGATCGTCTGGGCCTGGTATGTGCTGAGGATCCGGCGGAAGTCGCAGAGGATCGAAATCGCCGCGTTCATCGTCCGCGTCGCCAGCCGCCCGGAGGTAAAGGTGTCCTGCCCGAGGTGCACCGCGCGCTGGACGCGCTCGAGCACCTTGACCTTGCCGTCCGGCGTCGCCTCGGCCAGCGCCATCCGAATGGAGTTCGAGCCGATGTCGATCGCCGCGATCGTCTGCGCTTCCTGCTTGCCCTGCTGCTCTTGTGCCATTTATTGACCGTCCATGCAAAGCCAAGCCCGCGCGGCACATACTACCAGACGCCCCGCGCCGCAGAAAGGGAAGAAAACAGGCTCCTCGCTGTTTAGTGTGGGTGGCTCCATCCGGATTGCGCGAGCTCCTGTCGCATACGAGGATGCGTTTATCGCTTTGTCGGCTTCCAGCGGGAAGTTCAGGAGGCCGCAGTTGCTGAACAGGGGCCTTGACGACGTGCCTGGCAAGCTATACTATATCCTTGCCGGATCGGAGGATAGGGCAACGCAGGCGTGCGACCCGAGCGCCGACCCGGTGGCTATACAGCGGGATGGGCTAGGACCAGTTCCGAGCCCATTCCCATCCCGCTGGCAGCCTCTAAGCGATAAACGCAAGCCCGACATCTCCGCCGGGCTGAGAATCGCCCACACGAAACAGCGATGAGCCAGAAAACAGAGGACTCATCGCAGAGAGCTTGGCGCGGCCTTCGGCCGCAACCAAAGAGGATTACCGCAGAGGCGCAGAGACACAGAGGTTGAGAAGAAACAGAACCTGCCTGCCGTCAGGCAGGTTGAACCGCCTTTTCACTCGACCCGCAGGCGCACTTCCCGCCCGAGCGCGCGGGCCAGCACGTCGGCTTTGTTTCGGGCCGAGGCCAGTTCGCCGGCCGCGTCACCATCGGCGCGGCAGACGATCTCCACCCGCCCCGGCCGGAGCTCGACGCCCAGGTCCCGCACGAGAGCGCCGTGGGTGTAATCAAGCCCGTCTGCCACTCGCAACACGCCCGCCAGCAGCAGGACCGTACGGCGGTCCTCATCGTCCAGTTCGGCGAAGCATTCGTGCGTCGCTCGCGGCCCGGCCTTGCGGTGATAGCGGGCCACGCAAGCGACGACGGCCCTTTCACGCTCATCCAGCGGGATGGTCCCGTCGGCGAGGATCAGCCGCATCGCCGTCTTGTGGTGGGCCTTGGCGCCCTCGCACCAACCGATGTCGTGCAGCAGGGCCGCGCAGTGCAGGAAAAAACGCTCCGGCTCGCCCAGGCCGTGTTGGGCCGCTAACTTGTCGAACAGAACAAGCGCCAACCTTGTAACCTGCTCGGTGTGCGGGCGGTCGTACCCGCACCGCCCGGCCAGCCCCGTCGCGGCGGCGATAACTTCCTCCTGCCGGGCCTGGTCCCCCCTGGCCTGCTGGTAGCCCTGGCCGGTCAGGACCATCCGCGCGAATGCCTCCGGCTGGCCGACGGCGCGAATCGCCTGGACCGCCTCATCCACGTCGTACGCCACGCGGTGGTGCTCGACCCCAACCCGCCCGGCGTCGACCTCCATCGTCGCGTAGCACGCCCGCCGGTCGCCGCCCTCGGGCCTGCCCACGCTGCCCGTGCCGACGAACACCACGCCGCCGACCTCGCGGAACATGGGCCTGTGCGAATGCCCGCATACCACCACGTCGGCGTCGCAGGAGGCCGCGAGATCGGCAAGGCGCGACTCGGGCGTGTCGTCAGTCAGCGGTTCATCCTCGGCCCGCGGGCTGCCGTGAACCAGCAGCACGCTGAGGCCCCCCGCCGTCAGCCTCGCCTCGGCCGGCAGGGACGCCAGATACCGCAGGCCGGCCTGGCTGAGGTGCTCCCACGCGTACTGGAAGGCGTGGACCTTCTCCGGGTTCTTGGACGAGAGCCACTTGTCCTTCTTGTCCGGAAAGCTAAGGACCTTTCGGTCGTAGTTGCCCATGATGCTCACGTTGGCCCGGCTGGCAAGCAGTGCCACCACCTCATCCGGGTGTGCGCCGTAGCCGACGAAGTCGCCGACGTTCCAGACGGCGTCGACTCCGCGCGCGTCGATATCGGCCAGCACCGCCTCCAGCGCCGGCAGGTTGGCGTGAACGTCTCCCAGCATCGCGACCTTCATCGTGTGTCCTTTCGCTCGCGTTTTGCGATCTTCATAATATAATACTCCAGACGCAGACAGCTTGCGCGGACGCCGCCGGTTGCCCGGTCGGCCCCGCGCAACATTCAGAGAGGTCCAGACAATGCATACACGGCTCGCCCTGATGATTGCCGCCATTTCAGCCATCGCCATTGGGCAAGGCTGCGACAGCGGCGCGGGGTTCCGCCCGGCCGGCATCGCGGCTGGACCCGCGACCGGCGCCCAGGCGCCGGCAGGGCCCGACCGCCAACCCGGCGAGGCGCCCGCCGGCACGCGGCTTCCCGACAAGGCGACGCTGGCGGACTACCTCACCGCCGCGGCACTGAACAACCCCGCCCTGGCGGCGGCATATGCCGATTGGCAGGCCGAACTGGAAACAATACCCCAGGTCCGCGCACTGCCGGACCCCCAACTGAGCTACACCTCCGCCATCCGGCAAGGCCGGATGGGATCCGGCGCCGGCATGCTGCCGGACAACATTCAACTCATGCAGATGCTGCCGTGGATCGGCAAGCTGGCGCTTCGGGGCGACGCCGCCGCCCAGGCCGCCGAGGCCGCCAGGCTGCGCTACGAGGCCCGCAAGCTCGAACTGTTCTTCCAGGTCAAGGACGTCTACTACGACTACTACTACCTCGGCCAGGCCGTCGCGGTTACCGACGAGAACGTCCGGCTCCTCAAGCACATCGAGGAGGTCGCCCGGGCCCGCTACAAGACCGGCACGGCCGAACGAGGCGACCTGATCCGCCTGGAGGTCGAATCCGGCAAGCTTCAGGATCAACTCCGCCAACTGCGTGACATGCGCGGACCCACCGAGGCGCGCCTGCTGGCCGCCATGGGCCTCAGCGAAAACGTCGAACTGCCCTGGCCCGACCAAGTCGAGCAGGCGACGACCGACGTGACGGAAGACCAACTCGTCCAGTGGGCCCAGCAGTCCAACCCCGCCCTGCTTGCTATGGACGCCGACGCGGCCATGCGACAGAAGCAGATCCTGCTGGCCAAGAAGGAGTACTTCCCTGACGTGACGCTGGGCCTGATGTGGATGGACAACGCCCCGGCATGGAAGATGCACCTGGCCGATCCAGCCGAGAATCCGCCGATGGCCATGGTCTCGGTGAACCTGCCGATCTGGTTCGACAAGCTCGAAGCCGGCGTGAGAGAGGCCAAGGCCCGCCACATCGCGGCGCTGCGGCGCCGCCTCGACATGTCCAACGACTTCCGCAGCCGGGTGAAGATGGCCGCCTTCCAGTACCGCGACGCGGTCGGCAAACTCGACCTCTACCAGCGAATCCTCATCCCCCGCGCACGCGAGGCCCTGCGAACAACCGAGACCAACTACTCAACCGGCGCCGCAACCTTCGCCGACCTGCTCGATTCGCAACGCGTCCTGCTGGAGTTTCAACTGGTCAACCAGCAAGCCGTCGCCAACCGCGCCCGCCAACTCGCAATGCTCGAAATGCTCATCGGCAGGCAACTGCCGACGCAGCAAACGCCGACAACCCAACCGGCCACCCAGCCGGGGAAGAGTTAACCGCAGAGACGCAGAGGCTCAGAGGTAAAAAAAGAAGCGGTCGAGTTTGATGTCTCCGCTCTACCACTTGTTTACCTCGGGGCGTCTGCTCTCCTAACCGTACGTTTGTTTTCCTTTCAGAGAGATTCTCTCACGCAGAGATAGCGAAGGTCGCTGTGGAAGAAGAACATCATTTGTTTCTTTTCAACCTCTGTGTCTCTGCGCCTCTGCGGTAATCCGTTTCTTTGGGTTGCGGCCAGGGCCCGCTGGCACGCGGTTAATCTCCATCCCATTTCCCAATCCGCAATCCGCAATCCCCAATCCGCAATCCCCAATCCGCAATCCCCAATCCGCAATCCGCAATCCGCAATCCGCAATCAATCCCGCCCCATCAGCAGGCGCAGGTTGGCAAGGGCGTCCAGCACCTCGCCGACGATCTTGTCAATTTCCATCCGAGACGCCTTCCGTCCCCCGTCGGGCAGGGCCTCGATCGTTAACCCGCCCGCGCTAATCCGCTCCGCGATCGCGTCGCAAACGCCAACGCGGTCGATATTGCCGTCCAGCATCGCCAGGACCGCGGCCGAGATGCCGTCCAGTTGCACGCTGCGATGCCGCAGATCGACCACCACCTTGCCCGAGGCCGCCTGCCGGCGCGCCAGCGGGCTGGCCAGGGGGCGCTGCCCCGGCTTGGCGGCAATTGGCGGAAGGTACGTGTGAAGGTCCACCAGTGCCGCCATCGCGCACGCCAGCATCGACCGCGAGAAGAGTTGCTCGTCCACGCCGCTGACCTCGGACCGCACCTCGGCCAGCAGTCGGCCGTACTCCATGGGCAGCGGCCTGGCGCGGTGCAGGGCGACAAGCGCGCTCTTCAGTGCCGGCTCGCCGGTGGACAGCGACCGCCGCGCCGGGCCGCGGAACTGCTCGGGTGCGCCGCTGGTGACGTCGGGGCTGGCGGAGGCCGGCTCGGCCTGAGACACCAGCAGCATCCCCTTCAGCGCCTCCGGCCGGGGCCAGCGGTCCGGCGACAATTCCTTGCGGCACAGCACGTCCCGGCGGAACTGCCGGGACCGTAGAAAATCCAGCGTCTGCTCGCAGCGGATGACGTCCTCCGCCACGGCCGAGAGCGCCCCTCGCGACTCGTCGGTCAGCAGGCCGGACATGTCCTCCATGCACGCCTCGTTGACGTAACGCAGGGACGCCGCGGACGCCCTGCCGGCGAACTCCTCGCAACTCACCGGAAAATTGCAGTCCTCCAGGTATTCGTGGAAGATGTACGTGGGGCTCTCGCCCGCCAGCGTTTCGGCCGAGGCGCGAACGACCACGCCGTAGGGGCTCTCGGGTGTAAACACGTTCCTGGCGATCAGCGAGAGGAAGTCCATGGCGTGCCTGACCTTTTCGGCCGGCGAGTCCGCGCCTCGCGCGCCGTAGCGCATGATGTCCCGCACCGCGCCGCTGAGGTGCCAGCCCGGGTGGCTGTTGTAGCTGATCATCGCCAGCCCGCTCGGCGCCAGGCCTCGCCCGCAGATGGCCAGGATGCGGTCCTGGACCTTCCGCGGGACCCACGAGTAGACGCCGTGGCAGAGGATGTAATCGAACGGGCCCTCGTCGGGCCCGAAGTCCATAACGTCCTGCCGGCGGAGCTCGATGTTGGCCAGGCCGAGCTGTTCGATGACGGAGCGGCCCAGTTCGATCTGCTTGCCCGACAGGTCTATGCCCACAAACCGGCTGTCCGGCATCACGCCCGCCATTGGGATGATGTTGCCCCCCAGCCCGCAGCCGAGCTCCAGCACGGTGCAGCGGCCCACCGGCGCGGGCGACAGGCCGTGAAGAGTGCCGATGACCGCCAGGCGGTCCGGATGCGCCAACTGGAACGCATTATCGCTGTACGGCAACTCATCGTATGTGCTGGACTCGTCGCTCAAGGCTCGTCTCCGATTGTCCCACCGGCTGCTGGGGCCGACGGCACCCCCCCTTCTCCCGTATGCCCGACCGGATGTCAACAGGCAGGCTTGTGCCCGGGCTCACACAAGCGCCGCGAAACCTTTGCCCCCGCCAACCGTTTGCCATACTGTACCCGCCGTTGCCGGCCCGAGGCGCCGGACGGCTTACATCCCCCGCCGAACATGGAACAAATGGAGCAAGACGACATGAAACGCATTACGATCTGCCTGGCCCTGACCGTTGCGGTCGCCTCGATGGCGCTGGTTTGCGGCACGAGCGCGGGCCAGGACAAGGGCAAGGCCAAGGGCAGGGCCGCCACGACCCAGCCGGCCGACAAGCCCACCAGCTACTACGAGAAACGCCAGCTTCGCGGCTGGACTCTGCGGATCAACAAGGACCTGCTCGAAGAGAGCAACGCCCAACTGCTTTCCGACGTCCTGGCGGAGCTCGACGACCATTTCTACCGCATCGAGCGCACAGTCCCGGCCGAGGCTGTGGCGCATCTCAAGAAGGTCGTGATCTGGGTGGAGTTGGACAACCCCAAGAAAAGGACCTGCCACTACCATCCCAGCGCGGGCTGGCTGAAGGACAACAACTACAACCCCGACAAGGTCAAGGGCGTCGAGATCGGCACGGCCAAGGGGTTCCTCAATGCCGTCAAGCACCAGCCGTGCGTCATGCTTCACGAACTGGCCCACTCTTATCATGACCAGGTCCTGGGCTTCGAGAACGCCAAGATAATGGCCTGCTACGAGGCGGCGAAGAAGTCCGGCACGTACGACAATGTGCTGATCTGGAACGGGCGGACAGGCAAACACTACGCCATGACCGACCAGAAGGAATACTTCGCCGAGGACAGCGAGGCATACTTCGGCACCAACGACATTTACCCGTTCGTCCGGGCCGAGCTCAAGCGGCACGACCCCAACATGTACGCGGCGCTGGAAGAGGCATGGGGCGTGAAGCGTTAAGCGGCGGCCGGCGGCCTCAGCGCTGATATATGGGCAGTTGTCGATATGACACGCTCATCGCCAGCACGCCCATGGCGGTGGAGTAGCAGGCGCCGGCGGGGGTTTCGGCGCTTTCGCCGGCGGGCCAGGACCCGTCCGCCTGCTGATTCTTGAGCATCATGTCGTACATGCCGGCCGCCCATCGCCCCCAGTAGTCGCCGCCAAGCTGGAACATGCCCTGCGTGCAGTAGTAGATGCCGTAATAGAAGTTGGTCCCGCCGAATCGCTTCGGCAGGTTGGCCAGGATCCAGTCGCCGGCCGCGGCGGCCGACTTGTCGCCGTGCCGCCCGCAAAGCTCCAGGCACAGCAGCGCCGTGCCCGTCCGCGCCAGCAGCGGCTCGGCGGGGCCCGTGTAGCCGAACCCGCCGTCGGAGCAGCGGCAGTTCATGACGAACTTCAACGCCTCTTCGACCGCCTGGGCGGGCACGGGCGCGCCGTTGTTCCGGCAGCTTCGCAGGCCCATCAGGGCCCAGCCGGTCACGGACATGTCGCTGTCGACGCTGGTGTCCTGGTATCGCCAGCCGCCCTGGTGGATCGGGCCCTTGCCGACCCTCTGGGCCGCCAGCGTCAGCTTCAACGCCTTGGCCAGAGCGGCGTCGATACGCTTCTGCCGGGCCGGGTCCACCATGCCGGAAACCTCCGAGAGCATCAGCGTGCATATCAGGTGGCTGTACATCGGCCCGTGCGAGACGGTCGGCCCGACGAGCAGGCCGTTGCCCTTCTGATTGGCCAGAACGAAGTCCAGGCCGCGGTTGATCGCCTCGCCGTAAGGCCCCCGCCCGGGCGTGTTGCCCTTGGCCAGAAAAGCCATGACGCACAGGCCCGTAACGCCGGAGTTGCCACGCATCGGGCACTCGAACGAGCCGTCCTTGAGTTGCTTGCCGGCAAGGTATGCCAGGGCCCGGTCGACGGACTTGTCGATCACGGCGTCGTAGCGGGCAAGCTCGGGCGCGGCCTCGTCGGCGCGGGCCGGGCCCCCCGCGCAAAACAGCATCGCCAGAATCGCACAGACAAGCAGAATGGCTGTTGACCGCAGAGGCGCAGAGATGGGGAGGGGAAAAGAATAATACGATGTACCAAGCGTCTCCGCCGTTTCTTCTTCTGACCTCCGCGCCTCTGCGCCTCTGCGGTTAAAGCCCAATCCGCAATCCGCCCCTCGACTTCGCTCGGGACAATCCGCAATGGCCCGTATGCAAACACCGGCTGTCATATTGGACTCATTTCGCATCATGGCTTCTTCCCTTCCCCTCCCGCGCCACGCCGGGCGAGTTCCAGGAAGTATCCGCGGATGAGTTCGCGGTACTCCCGCGGGCCGTCGGAGCGGGCGGCCTGGAGCAACTGGCCTCGCAGCCTGCCCGGCAGGCGGGCCCAGTCCGCCGGGGCGATGCCCAGCCTGGCCAGGGCGGCGGCCTGGCCTGCCGCCGCGGGTTCGGCGCCGCCGCGGGCCTGTGCCGCCACGCGGGCCAGGCCGCCGGGACCCATGCCTGCCGTCGCCTTCGCGCCGGCGGCGGGCAGGTCCTTGAGCAGTTCGTTGACCAGCGAGATCGAGCGGTCGACCTGGAAGTCCGCCTCGTCGGCGGCGCTGCCGCGCTGATTGGGGTCGTCGGCGATCTTCATCATCCCGGCCTGTTGGAGCGCCTTGGCGACGTGCTCGTCGGCAATGGTGTTGATCCTGTCGTTGAAGCCCTCGAAGGCCGCGGCGGCGTTGGCGTCGACGGCGTCGTGGAGCCGGGCCTCTGCCGCGGCGAGGCGGGCGCGAAGGCGGTCCACCCTCGTGATGGCGGCCTGGGTGAGGTCCTTGCTCTTGGGCACGATGCGCCTCAGTGGCGCGGAGTCCTCGCGGGACTTTTCCAGGTCCGTCTTCGCGGCCAGGAGGATCTCGCCCAGATGCTTCTGTGCTGACTGGACGACCTGTTCGGCGAAACTTGGGGCGCCGGAGTCGATGTCGATCACGCGGGGCTGGCTCTGTCCGCGCCCGGGGCCGCCAAGTTCGCGCGGCAGCGAGTCCGTGGCGGCGACGCGAACCGTCACCTGCCTGGCGCCCTGGAGGTCGATGGCGGCAAGGTCCAGTACGGCAACGCCTTCGACGCTCGTCGGGGGCGCGTCGGCGGGTCCCTGGGTCCCCCGAGCGGTGGACCGTGCCGGCATAGTCGTCGGCCCGACACCGAGCTTTATCTGCGGGAGCCTTCGCCCGTCCGCCTCGACCTCAAGGGCCGCCGAGGCGATGCCGAAGTCGTCGGCGACGCGATACGCCAGGCTCAGGCGGTCTGTTGGTTTGAGCTTCAGCCTCGTCTCGGCCGGCCTCGGGCCCCATGGTGGCGTGGTCAGCGCCGCCGACGGCGGGCAATCCGCCAGGACCTCGATATCGTGCCAGGCCGGAGGATTGGTGAAGCCGTACTCGTCGGTAAGCCTGACCGACCATCGGTACCTGGGTCCCGTTACCAACTCGAAGCCGTACTCGTATGCGCCGGCGCCGGCCCGCGCGGGATGGCTCCTGCCCCCGAGCACGAACTCCGCCTTCGCCGGCGGCGCGGAGGCGCGGACGGTTATCGTGGCCTTCGAGCCCGCCACGGCCGCGATGTCCCCGGCGACGTCCGCGGCGCACTCGGGGGCCCGTTTGGCGTACTTCGGGTAGTCGATTCTCACGTCGATGCCCACCACGGCCGGGGCGGGCACGACGCGGACGCTGTAGTACCGCGTCAGGGCGTCGCCGGCGCCGATGCGGAACCGCAGGGACCGCTGCGCGGGCGGGCAGGTGATGGCGAATCGCCGGGCGCCGTCGGGGCCGTCGCCCATGTGGGCCATCGAAAGCACGCTGTCGGCGCCGCCATCGAGGCCGACCAGGCGGAACCGGGCCTCGGTGACGGCTTGGTCGGCAACGGTCAGTTCCACGCGGAGCCTGCCGCCGGCAAGCATGACGTAGTCGATCCCGTCGCGGTTCCAGGCCTTGAGGTCGGCGGCGTTGACGCGTGTGATCTTCAGCGACGTGGCGGCGACCCGGCTGACGTTCTGCATCATCGCCCGGCGCAGCAGCATGCCCGCCTGCAGGGGCCAGAGGGCCAGCAGGCCCGCCAGCACCGCCAGCAGGGCCGCGGCGGCCGCAACGGGCCAGGCCGCACCGCGGAAGCTTATTTCCCGCCCGGGATTCAGGGCCTCGGCGTCGCGCGCGGCCTGGCGGGCCAGAGCGGCGATAAGCTCGTCCGACCCGCGAAGTGCAGGCGCGTCGCTGCTGGTCAGCAGTTCGACGGCCGAGCTTATGCGTTCCATGAACTGCGGGTGTCGGCCATCGACGGCCCTGGCGGCGGCGGCGAGCCCGCGCCTCCGCGCAAGGGGCCTGGCGATCAGCCAGAGGCCCGCCAGCAGCGTCGCGGCCAGCGCGGCGGCCGACATCGACCACCTGGCGGCGTTTGAGAATATGACGAGCCGGTAGTCGACGCCCATGACGGCAAGCAGGCACGCCGTCGCCGCCGCCAGCGTCGCCGCCGCGCCGCGCAGAAGCGTTACGGCCCGGCCGCGGCGGATCATGCCGCGCAGCTTCCGGACGATCGCTTCGGGCACCTGGTTGTCGCGAGTATCAGACATTCTTCTGCTACGTCAGTCCCGTTCGTTTGCGAATGATCCATTCGGCGCTTACGGCCGCGATGATCAGCGCCAGCATCGCCCAGGAGTCCCACACGCGAAGCTCCCGCCGCCGGGTGCGAGTGAGGCTCGGCGGGCCCAGCGCGTCGATAAGCCGGCCGGCCTCGTCCGGCTGAAGCACCACGCCGCCGGAGAGGCTCGCCAGCCGCCCCAGCAGGGCCGCGTCGGCTGAAAGCTCCAGCTCCTCCGCCGGGCCGACGGCATCCACGGCGAACTCGGCCGAGGCCGAGGAGGCGTTGTCCATCGCGAGGATCGGCCCGGCCTCCGGGGCCTCGAGCTCGACGCGGTAGTTCCCGCTCGGCAACTCCCCGAGGGTCGCCTCGTACATTCCGGCCGAGCCTGGCTGGTACTCCATCGGCCGCCTGGCCAGGAGTTCCAGGCCGCGGTAGAGCTTCACCGCGACGTTCTGGCTGAGCACCGGCGAGAGGTCCGCCCGGACAATTCGGGCCCGGACGCGGACGGCCTGGTCGGGCTCGTAGCGGGTGCGGTCGGCGCCGAACTGGACGTGATCCGTCCCGCCGGCGAGTTTGTCGGCCGTGGCCCAGCGCATCACCTGGCCCCAGAAGCGGTGGTGGTACGTGTCGCCCTCGCGGTATCGCATGCGCCACGTGCTGTCGAAGCACAGCGTCATCACCCGCCCGGCCGCGACGTTGTGCAGCACGATCAGCGGGTTCTCGCGCTGCATTGCCAGGCGCTGGGCGTCGCGCTGTCGCGGCAGCGGCTCGTTGTCGGACTGCCCCGTCGTCGGCGTGCGGAGGAAGTCGGGGCGGGTGAGCGGCTCGGCATAGGCGAGCACCGTCGCGCCCTCCTTGGCGGCCAGCGACGGGTGCCGCCAGTAGATCGGCGGCATGGACTCCCAGACCGCGTCGTTGTCCTGGGGCTGGACCTTCTGGAACATCACGGGATGCTCTCGCCCCTCGGGCGTGGGCGCGATGCAAAAGCCGGCGGGCAGGCCGCCGCCGACAAGCTTGCCGCTCGCGGCGAACCGCACGGGGAGTATCTCCTCCAGCGGCGTGCGGGCGTATGCGTGCGGCATGAAGTTGGCCCCGGCAACGACGACCAGCGCTGCGCCGCGGTCGGTGACGAACCGCTTCAGGGCGTCGAGTTGCCAGGGCTTCATCGCCCCGGGCGGCACGTCGCCGAGCACGATCACGTCGAACTTCATCCACTCATCCGCGCTTGCCGGCAGGGCGGTGGCCTCGGCCTGGCCGGCGGGCCTGGCGGCGGAGGCGTAAACCGCCGGCCTCGGCGGGCCGTCGGCGACGCTGTCGGGATGCAGCAGGACGTACTGGAGCGCCACGCCGCGGTCCCGCCCGTCGAACATGTTCCGCAGATAGCGGAACTCCCATCGCGGGCGGTCGTCGATTATCAGCAGCCTCACCTGCCGGCGCGTGACGTTGACGGTCAGCGGGCGGTTGTTGTTGTCGGCGAATGCCTCGCCGTCCTGAGGGGCGATGGTCACCGTGTAGCTGCGCAGGCCCTCGCCGGCGGGCTCGTCGGCCAGAAGCACGCGCGGGCGGAAGCTCGCGGCGTCCGCGGGCACGCGGACGGCCTGCGAGTCCGCCTTGCGCGGGCCGTCCATCAGGGCGACCTCGACCGTCCGCCCCGCCAGGCCGTCGAGCTTCAACTCCGCCCGGACGAGCAGCTTGTCGCCCTTGACAACCGTTTGCGGCGCGTCGACAGCCAGGACCGCGGCGTCGCAAGGAGGCCGCGCCGGGGCCATCAACACCGGGCAGATCGGCACCCTTGCCAGGCCGAGCCGGGCGGCCAGCGGCTCGGCCGGCGCAGGGCCGTTATGCCGCCCGTCGGTCAGGACGACAATCCCCGCCAACTGCCGGCCTGACATCTCGGAGGCAACCTGTGCGATTGCCCCGGCCAGGTCCGTCACCTGCCTGTCGGCAAGCGGACCCGACGCTTCGGGGGCCTCGGCCTCGGCCCGGACCAATGATTCGTCCGTTGGTGCGCACCGCTGGGCAAACTCGTACAGGCAGACCTTGTAGCCGTCCTGAAGCTTGTTCAGCAGGCCTTCGGCGCCGCCGGCCCCGGCGCCCGCCAGTCTCGCGGCCAGGAGCACCTCCCGCGCCAACTCGAGCCGGCTTCGGCCGGCGACGGCGTCTATCGCCTGACGCTCGTCCTGGGACAGCGAGTCGTAGAATGACTGGTCGTACCACCGCCCGAGAGGCTCGATCTCGGCCGAAAGCTTCGACAGCTCCCCCGTCGCGCCGCGAAGGGCCTCCAGCAGCGGCTCGTACCGGCGGGCAAGCTGCCTGCCGGCGGCGGGGGCGGTCATCGCCAGGGCCCTGTCCAGCCGCCGGATAACGCCGGCGGACAGTTGGGCCCTGGCATCGGCCAGCGCCTTGGCTGTCCTTTCCTCCAGCTTGACCGCCGAGTTCAGGGCGGCCCGGAACGTCGCGTCCAGAGCGTTGGCGTCCTTGCGCGCCGCGGTCAACTCGTCAAACAGGCCTTTTCTGCGGGCGTCGAGCTGCCTGCGCCTGGCGCCGGCGTCGAACTCGGCCAGGCCGGCGAGGTCGTCCGCCTCGGCCACAAGCCTGGCGCGAATCGCACCGGCGGCCCAGCCCGCCTGCTCGAAGCGTATCCGGCGGCGCGGCGCCGACGGCGAGAGCAACTCGGCGAGGCGGAGCTTTTCCGGCCCGCCGCGCTGGGCGTCGCGGACATTCATGGACGCCGAGGTGTCGATCAGCACGGCCACGTTGCGGTCGAGATGCTCGACCAGTTCCCGGCAAACCACGGGCTGGGCGAGCATGGTTACGACCGCCAGCACGGCCAGGATGCGCAGGCCGGCAATCGCCA
>Ga0315279_10004613_pt1 | contig 18429 bp, 15 predicted proteins | sample YL17G06_20_MG_FD_203694 | JGI IMG/M metagenome (GOLD analysis project Ga0315279, IMG submission 203694) | Sediment microbial communities from Yellowstone Lake, YNP, Wyoming, USA - YL17G06_20 | ecosystem: Environmental > Aquatic > Freshwater > Lake > Sediment | place: USA: Wyoming | collected... | reverse complement strand
AGATCATCGGATACATGATCCGAAGCGCGCCGAACGCGCTGGCCCGGAGGATGGCGCGCAGCTGCGCCCGGAACATGTCCGGCCGGTGCAGGCACAGCCGGATGGCGCGCAGGCCGAGCGACGGGTTCTCCTCCGCGGCGAGCTGGATGGCCGAGGCCAGCTTGTCCCCGCCGAAATCCAGGGTCCGGATGACGGTGGGGCGGGGATGCATCTGCGCGGCGACGGCGCGGTAGACGGAAAAGTGCTCTTCCTCGTTGGGCAGGTCGGGCCGGTTCAGATAGAGGAACTCCGTGCGGTATAGTCCGACGCCCTCCGCGCCGTGGTCCTGGACCGCCGGCAGCTCCTCGGGGAACTCGATGTTGGCGGTGACCCGCACCCGGTACCCGTCCTGGGTCTCGGCCGGCAGGCCGCCCAGCTTGTGCAGCGCCAGGCCCGCGTACTCGAACTGCTGCTTGCGCGCGTGGTAGCGGGTCAGGGTCTCCACGTCCGGGGAGAGGATGACCATCCCTTCCGTGCCGTCCAAGATCACCGTCTCGTGGTTCTGCACCTGCGCGCAGATCTGCTCCACGCCCACCACGGCGGGGATCTCCAGCGACCGCGCCATGATGGCGCTGTGGGAGGTGCGCCCGCCCGTCTCCGTCGCCAGCCCCAGCACCGCGTCCCGGTGAAGCTGGGCGGTGTCCGACGGGCTCAAGTCGCGGGCGAAGACAATGGCCTCTCCCCGCATCCCCTCCACGTGGAAGCTCCCGCGCTGTCCCAGGAGATTGCGCACCAGCCGGTCGCCCACGTCGTCCACATCCGTCCGCCGCTCCCGGAGGTAGCCGTCCTCGACGCGGGACAGGGCCTGCCGGACGGGATCCAGCACCTCCTGCACGGCGAACTCCGCGTTCACCCGCTGCTTCTGAATGAGGGTGGTGGCCTGTTCCGCCAGCCAGCGATCCTCCAGGATCAAGAGGTGGGCGTCGAAGATCCGCGCGTACTGCGGTCCGACCTCTTTGGCGATGCGTTCCTGGATCTCCTGGATCTGGCGCCGGGAAACCTCCAGCGCCTGCCGCAGGCGCGAGATCTCCAGAGGGATCCGGCCCGGATCCACCGACTCCCGCTTGACTCTCGGATGGCGCGACTCGACGACCAGGGCTTTCCCCACGGCGATCCCCGGGGACACACCGATGCCTCGGAAGATACGTGGGCTCATCGCTGGTACCGCTCCAGGACGGCGGGCCAGTGGTTCTGGGACTTCAACAGCAATTCGACGGCCTCGCGGACCGCGCCCTGGCCAGCCGGTCGGCGGGTCACGTAGTGGGCGGCGGCCCGGACCTCGTCCACCGCGTCGGGCACAGTGATCGCCAGCCCGGCCCGCCGGAGCAGCGGCAGGTCCAGCAGGTCATCCCCCATGCACGCCACCTGCGACGCGTCGAGCCCGTTCTTCGCCAGGAGGGCCTCAAAGACAGGCAGCTTGTCCGTGGCCTTCTGGTGGATCTCCGCGATGCCGAGTTCCCGGGCCCGCCGCGCCACCGCCTCGGACTCGCGCCCGGTGACGACCGCCAACGACAGGCCGGAACGGATGGCCATCTTGATCCCATGCCCATCCAGGATGTGAAAGGCCGTGAACTCCTGTCCCCCCGGCCCGTAGAACAGGCGGCCGTCGGTCAGGATCCCGTCCACGTCGAGCACCAGCATCCGGATCGCCCTGGCCCGCCGGATCACCGCCGCCGGAACCTTCCGGGCCCACTTCACATTCCGCATTCCGCATTCCGCATTCCGCATTCCCTCCACGGCTCCCGCCCCTCAGGTCGCATCCTCATTCCACATTCCGCATTCCGCATTCATCGCGGCTCTCGGCTCGCCGCCCGCTCGAACACCTCCCGGTAAAACCTTGCCAAGCCCTGGGCCTGCTTGTCAACGGAGAACACGCACTCGGCCTTCGTCCGGGCATTCCTGCTCAGGCGATCCAGGGCCGTCCGGTCCAGGTCCAGGAACCACCCGATGGCCTCGGCGACGCCCTCCATGTCGCCACACTCCACCAGTCGGCCGTTCATCCCGTCGTCCACGTTCTCGACCAGGCCCGCGTAGTTGGAGCTGATGAGGGGCTTGCCCATGGCCATCAACTCCCGCGCCGCGAACGAGATGGCCTCGATGGATTCGCTGAGGAGGAAGCCGACGTCGATCAGGGAAAGGTACCCTCGCGGATCCGGCTCATGCTGGACGTACAGGACGTTGTGCAGGCCGAGCTCGCCCGCCAGCCGCCGGCTCTCCCGGATCTCGTGTTCCTTGCCCCGCAGGAGGATCTTGAAGGGTCGGGCCCCTCGCCGAAGCTGCAGCGCGGCAGCCCTGAGGAACAGATCGGTGCGCTTGTGCCGGTCCATCCCGGCATGGCTGCCGAACACGAACTCCGTGGCCGCCAGCCCGAGCTTTTCCAGGTATGCCGCGTTCTTCGGCACGGGCGTCCAGAACTGCACGTCCACTCCATTGGGGATCACGCGCGCGTTGGGCGGCTTCAGGGATCGCCCGGCCCGGGAGATGTTGCGGGCGCTGTGCCCGACGTAGATGTGCCCCTGCACCATCTTCCCGTAGGCCCAGCGGTTGTAGAGGTTATCCGGAATGTTCCGAACCGCATGGTGCGTGCGCACGCAGGGAACGGCTCGGCGGCAGATCGTCTTCCACAGCACGACGATGGCCTGATCCCGAGAGCCGTTCGCATGGACGAGGTCGGGCCCCCACTCCCGATAGATCCCTTCGAACCGGCGGATCGCCCGGATCATCTGCGGGATCTCTTTCAGGTTGCCGGGGAAATCGCAGGTGAAGGTGGGCGCGCCGAGGTCGCGCCCGGCGATCCACACCGGCGACCCCTCCGGCGCCGCGACGCCGAACTCGAACTCTTTCCGCAGCTCGCTCTCCAGGATGGTTCGGACATAGCGCATGTGTCCGCCTCCCCCCTCCTGCTGCGGATGAAAGTTCGTGAGCAGGATTCTTCTCATGGCTGGCCCATGCGCCCCCGACGACCCGGACGACCGATCGCGACCCCCCGGCACGCCTGCCCCTCCACCCGTCGTTCAGACGACGCCCGCCCGCAGCAGGTCGTGCAGGTGAATCACCCCTTCGGGCCGCCCCGCGTCATCCACGATCAGAAGCGAGGTGATGGCGTGCTGCTCCATGACCTGCATCGCTTTGGCCGCCAGCTCGCCCTTCCCGATGCACTTGGGCTGGCGGGTCATGACGGCGTGGACCGGATGCTCCAGGAGGTCCGGCCATCGCTGCAGGGCGCGGCGGAGGTCTCCGTCCGTGATGATCCCGGTGAGGCGCCCATCGGCGTCCGTGACCGCGGCCATCCCCAACCGCTTTCCGCTGATGACCGGGATGGCCTCGCGCATCGTCACGTCCCGGCTCACGCGCGGCACCTCGTCGCCCCGATGCATCAGGTCCTCGACCGTGAGAAGGAGCTTCCTGCCCAGCGTTCCGCCGGGATGAACGAGGGCAAAATCCTCGGCCTGGATCCCGCGGCGTTCCAAGAGGGCCACGGCCAGGGCATCCCCCATGGCCAACGCCGCGGTGGTGCTGGCGGTCGGGGCAAGATTCATGGGACACGCCTCTTCCGCCACGCCGACGTCCAGGGCGACATCGCTCTGCCGGGCCAGGGTGGACTGCGGGTTCCCGACCAGCGAGATTAGGCTCACGCCCAGCCGTTTGAAGGCCGGCAGCAATTGAATAATTTCCTCCGTTTCCCCGCTGTTCGAGACCGCCACCACCACATCGCCGCGGACCAGCATGCCCAGATCGCCGTGCACCCCCTCGGCCGGATGCAGGAACAGCGCCGGGCTCCCCGTGCTGGCGAGCGTTGCCGCAATCTTCCGGGCGATGAAGCCGGACTTCCCCATGCCCGTGAGGACGACCCGCCCCCGGCACGCCTCCAGGATGTCCAGCGCTTTGATGAAGGACGGATCCAGTCGGTCGGCCAGCGTCCGGATCGCCTCGGCCTCGATCGTCAGGACGCGCCGCGCGCTCTCCAGGCTCATCCTTCCCCCCTTGGGACTGCCTGCATCGTGTCGGGGAACCTCGCGGCCGATCGGGCCCGCATCACGGCCGCGGTCGTCTTCATGACCTCCTCCACCGATATGCGATCCACCCGCCCTTTCCCAAAAAGGACCGCGCTCCTCTGGCTCACCGGCGCCCATTGATCCGGGTCCGTCGCCCCGAACAGGGCGACCTGAGGAATATCCAACGCCGCGGCGATGTGCATCGGCCCTCCGTCGGTGGACAGGACGAAGTCGCAGAGACTCACGGCGGCGATCAGTTCCTCCAGCGTCGGCGTCCGAAGCAGAATCGGCCGGACCCGCATCTGGGCGGCAACCTCCTCGGCCTTGCCATCATCTCCGGGGAAGTAAGGATTCCCCGCATCCCCCGGCGCCCAGGAGAGGACGACCCGGAGGCCCATCCGGTCTCGGAGGAAATCCGCCGCCTCGGCGAACGCCGGAAGGGGCCATCGGCTCGTTTCCCTCCGGTTGCTGATGTGGACGATGGCCAGCGGCTCTCCCCCCCGGACGCCTTCCGCTGCCAGCCGCCGCCACACGGCGCTTCGCGCCGCCGGGTCCGGGATGAGGGTGAGCTCCCGACCGGCCGCGGGGACCCCGATGGCGGCCAGAAGGTTCAAGCAGCTGTCCACCTCGTGGGAAAGGGGGCCTCCCGGCTCGCGGCCCAGATTCAGGAAGAAGGGAAATGGGTGAAGCGCCGGTGACCGATACCCGAGGCGCCACGGTGCCCCCGTGGCGTACGCCAGCCAGGCGCTGGAACGACTGGCGGGCCGCCCCATGACGATGGCCAGGTCGAACCGCCGGGCCCGGAGCGCGCGGATCACCCGGGCCAGACCGGCGAAGGCGGACAGCCCCCACAGGCCGCTCCGGTGCTTCATCTTGGTATAGGTCAGGACCTCGTCCACGTCCGGATTCCCCGCCACGGCCGCCCGGCAGTGCTCCGCCACCAGGATCGCCAGGTGGGCGTCCGGGAAGGATCGCCGCAGGGCGCGGAGCGCCGGCGTCGTGCACAGGACGTCCCCGATGTTGTCCTTGCGGACGACGAGGATGCGCCGGACCTCCGCCGCCGCAAATGGGGAAACTCGTCCTGGTCTCCGTCGATGAAGGCCGGCTTCCATGGCCCACTCCAGGCAACGCTCTCCCGCGATCACGGCCGCGCCCCTCGCGCCAGCTCCGCGTAAACAGCCAACATCTCCTTGAAGTGCGCCTCGGCGGGGAATCCCTCGGCGCAGGTGCGCGCCGCTGCTGACCGTTCCTCCCGCCGTACCGGATCTAGAAGCTCCGCCATGCAATCCGCCAGGGCCGCCATGTCGCGCGGATCGGCGATGATCGCTCCGGTGTGCCGTTCCTCCATGATCTCGGCGACCCCGTTCGCCCTGGTGGTGACGACCGGCACGCCGCAGGCCATGGCCTCCAGGCACGCATTCGAGAACGGGTCATAGATGGTCGGCAGGACGAAAAGATCGGCGGCCGCCATCCACCGCTCCGGGTCGGTCACGACGCCCGGAAAGTACACGCGCTCCGCGATGCCCAAGCGCCCAGCCTGGAGCCGCGCCCGGCGGACGTTTCCCTTTCCCAGCACCCAGAGCCGGAGTCCCGAGATCATCCGGAGCCGCTCCATGGCTTCCAGTAGGAATCGAAGTCCCTTGCGCTCGAAGCCGCTGCCCGCGAAGAGGACCATCGAGGCTTCCGTGGGGATCCCCAGCGCGCGCCGCGCCTCCGCCCGTCCCCCGGGCGAGCGGGCCGGGCGGAAGCGCGAAAGGTCCACACCGGTGTAGAGCACCCGAATCCTCGCCCCAGGCGTCCCATAATACCTCTGAATCTCTTCTTGCACCATCCGGGAATTGGCGATGACGCATCGGCAGCCGCCCTGGAAGAGCCGCCGCTCCAGAAAAAGCAGACTCCTGTGCATCGGGTTCACCCCATCCAGGAGCCTGAGGGGATTCCCTTCCACGGCACGCCGCCGCTCCAGCCACGCCCGGTGGCATCCGTCGCCGGCCCGGTAGAGGTCCGGGGAGAGCGTCCGGTCGAAGCTCTGAACCAGATCGAAGGGGCCACGTCGGGTCATCCGGTGCGCCGCCCAGGCGAAGCTCAGGACGCGGAGGAACGCCGGAGCGGAAACCACCGGGACGCGATGGACACTAACGCCAGGCGGCACGTCAGTCCAGCGGTGCGCAAAGAGATGGACCTCGTGGCCCGCGGCCGAAAGGCGGTCCAGGAGCTGAGCGACGTACCGTTCCGCGCCGCCGCCGGCCGCGTACCGCTGGCGGATCAGGGCGATCTTCACAAGCCCTCCGGCAGAGAGGGGGCGGTCGCAAGCTGCTCCCGGACGGCGTGCAACCTTGACGGAGCCGGAACCCGACTCGGCAACGTCACGGACGGTCCTCCACGGGCAGGGGAAGCGCCGCCTCCGCTCGATCCAGTATGGCGCGCACCGCGGCCCAGACCTCTGCCACCGTGGTGTCCTCGATGCATCGATGGTGCTGGAGCGGGCAGGTGTAGGGCGCGGCAAAGGCCGAGACGCATGGGACACACGGGAGGTTCTGCTGCACCACGATGTGCTCCGTCCGCAGGTCCCGCTCGCGCAGGTCCGCCGGTCCTCCGATGATGACGGCCGGCACCCCCACGGCCTCGGCGATGTGAAGCGGCCCGCTGTCGGCGCTGACCAGGAGCGCCAGACGGGAGAGGAGGGCCGGCAGATCCTGGAGGGCAAAGGCCCCCGCGGCGTCAATAACGGCGGCGCGTGACGAGGCCGTCATGCGCTCCAGGATTGCGCCCACCAGCTCCCGGTCCCCCTCAGAGCCGATGAGCAGTACCCGCGCGTTCCCGTCTGCCACGATGCGCTCGGCCAGGGCGGCCACTCGCTCCGATAGCCACTGCTTCACCGGGTTGCCGGCGGCGGGCGCGATCCCCACCAGGACCATGCCCGGCGGCACGCGCCGCGCCTCGAGAAATTCCTGCGCCCTGACTCCGGCCTCCGGGGGTGGAAGAAGCGTGCGGTGCCGCATGTCCCCCGTCACGCCGGCCGCGGCGGCCAGGCGCGCGTACGCCTGGGACAGGGGCTCCCCCCGGCGGTGGGTCACGCGCACGGCGAGACGGGCCAGCGTCCGGAAGGTGACGCCGGCCGCATCGGGCACCAGCAGGACCGCGCGCGGAACCAACCCCCAGAGCAGGCCCACGGCGAGCCCCAGACTGGGCGTGAGGCACAGCGCCACGTCGTACCGGTCGCGACGAATCAGGCGGGCGAGCCGCCATTTTCCCGACAAACCCCGCAGGGCTGCCGCGTCCACCGTGTGAATCTCATCCAATTGGCCGTCGGTCGCTACCAGCGGCGCCGCCGCAGGATGCGCCAACAGGGTCACCTGCGCATCCGGGTGCGTCGCCTTGATGACGCGCCACAGGGGCGTGGCATACACGAGGTCCCCGATCTTGGCCGCTTGGACGATCAGAAAGCGCGTCCCGCCCCCCGGGGCGTGCGCCGCTCGGCGGCGCGCCAGGGCCCACAGAATCGGCCAACACAGATACGTCAGGAGCACATACATCAAGGAGCACACCCCTGCTACGGCGAGGCAGACGCCAGGACCCTGGTGAGGATCGCGTCGACGGCGGCGATGTACTTATCGAGGGAGAACATCTCCATGATGCGTTGCCGCCCGGCGGCGCCCATTTGCTTTCGCAACAGGCCATCGGCTGCCAGGCGCCGTAACGCATCCGGCCAGGCCCCGGATTCTCCCATCGGCAGGAGGAAGCCGGTCACCCCGTCCTCGACGAGCTCGGATGGACCCGCGACAGCCGACGCGACGACCGGCTTTGCCATCAGCATCGCCTCCAGGATCACCCGCGGCAACCCTTCCCGCTCGGAAGGCAATGTGAATATGTCACAGGCATTGATGTGCGAAATGGCATCCGGCTGGAAACCCGTGAACACGACCTTGTCCGCTATGCCATGCCGCTCCACCTCCGCCAACAGCCTCTCCCGTTCCGGTCCTTCACCGACGATCAGGCACTTGACGGATGGACATCCGGTGGCGATCAGGGCCGCAACGACATGGATGAGGTCGGCGATGCGTTTGCGTCGAATTAAAGAGCCCGCCGTCCCGATGACCACCTCCCCCTCCCCGATTCCCCATCTGGCCCGGACGACCGCGGGCGGGAGGAGAGGTGCCGTATCGATGGCGATCCCGTTATGGACGACCACACACTTGGATGGCTCGATCCCCTGCTCCACCAACCCGCGCCTGACCCCTTCGGAGACGGCAATGATTCCCCACAGGCCCTTATTGGCAGCCCGCACCTCGAAAGGATTCAACGTCGCCTCGATGCGTGCATGCTGCAGGGCAGGGATGCCGAGTGCCTGCGCCGCCAGAATGCCTTCCAGGTTGGAAGATGGTTGATTGTTCAGGTACACCAACTGCGGTGAGTGCGCGCGCAGTGTCTCCTCGAGGCGTCTTGCATCCGGCCGGATGCGGAACCAGTAGTCGACGAAAAAGATCCCGAGCCGTGTGAGTCTCTGGCTGAAAAAGAGGATCGCCCGCAGGAATTCTTTCAGCAGCTTCCCCAAGAGCGACGGCGACCGACGCGGCAGCCGCTCGAAAGACACCCCCAGTCGTGCCAGCGTCCCGCTGATCCTGGGACCGTCCTGGCCCTGGCGGTAGTCGTCGTAGAAGACACACGTGAACCTGTACTTTGCCCTGTCGAGCCTCCTGAGCAGCTCCAGAAGGCTGTTTGTGCCGCCTCCCCATTCGCGGCCTGTATCCAGGATCAGCACGTGCACCCGCCCCATGCCTCCCTTCAGATGCGCCGCCTCCCTACGCCGAAATAGCCGAGGCTGTTCCGACTCATCCCCCGCCGGGCGTCCATCCGCTCGGCCAGCAGTTCCAGGGGCCGCATCACCCGCCCGAGGCGCCGCCGCCATGCGGGGGACCGGAGCTCCACCACCCGCAGCACGGACCACACCAGCAGCGTGCACGCACCCCCGCTGGGGCGCAACTCCACTAGGTCGAAGCCGTGGCGGTCGAAGAGGTACTCGAAGGCGTCCACGCTGAAGCGGTAGTAGTCCTTTGGCTCTGGATGGTAGGGGGCCAGCCACGGGGTGGCCAGCAGCAGGTGGCCGCCCGGCCGGCACACGCGGCCCAGTTCGGCCATAAGCGCCCCTGGCTCGGGCACATGCTCGATGACCTGGAGACAGATCACGGTATCGCAACTCTTCGCGGCCAAGGGCAATGCCATCACGTCCGCCACAATGTCCACGCTCCGCCCCCCACCGGGGGCGAATTGCCGGAGGCTGCTCTGATTGTCCAGGCCCACATAGCGGGCTGCGTGTCGGGCGATCAAGTCCCGGTACTTCCCCCGACCGCAGCCCACGTCCGCCGTCAGGCCGCGGCAGTACTTGGGCAAGGCCTCCTTCAGGAGGCTGACGGTGTACGACTTGGGTTCCCGCATATCGGTGTCTGATGCCACAGTTAGCGGCGGCGGGCGATGAAGAACATCCCGCTCTTGAAACGGGGCCACAGCGAGTTGAACAGCTTCATGAGGGCACGCGGGCTGTAGTCCCGGAACCGCACTTTGTCGATGAGGAAGCCGGCCTCCCGCAGCAGGTAGCTCACCTCCCGAGCCGTGTACTCGCGGTTGTGGCGCTGGTGAACGGGCTTGGCGAAGAACATCTTCGATCCATCCAGCGGCCAATTGACGCTCTTGCCCTTAAGCAGCTTCACCCGGTTGCGGAATTGCGCAAGATTGGGGGTGCTCAGCACAAGGACACCACCGGGAACCAGGACCCGCCGCATCTCGGTGAGGGCGTGGGGGACCCCCACGGACATGTGCTCCAGAACCTCCAGGAACACGACAGACGCAAAGGCCCCATCCGCCTCCGGGATCGGCTCCCGCTCTATGTCGCATTCTAGCACCGGGATGCCAAATTTGGTCATGCGGTGCTTGAGCTGATGGGATGCCCGGTACGACAGTCCGATGATCTGGCCGAAGCCATAGAATTCCTTGAGCAGGATCTCGATGTGCCCGGGCTCGCAGCCCACGCTGAGGAGCCGCCCCTCCCGCGAACAGTGGGCCGCGACGAAATCGCACGAGTCCCGGTACCGAACCATGTGTGTGCGCAGGTAGTTGGGCTCGTAGGCGTTCTCCGGAAACGGGAAGTCGCGCACGACCCCAGCCAACATCTCGTATGCCTTTTTCAGGTCCATGGTCGGACGCCTCCTTTCCCGTGGTTGCATCGTTCACGCCCCGTGCAATGTCATCCGTCCCCCCAGCGCTTGGGTGCTCCCCTCGGGCACCCCATTGCCTCGGAATCTTTGCCCACACCGGGACTTCCGTCCCGCGGAGGGGATGATTCTCTCGGCTCTCTCGATCAGACTGCGCCTGCTGCCGATCGGGTACCAGAACCTCCCCGCTGAACCTCAAGGAGGTCGCGCACCGCGGCTTCCACTTCATCCACCGTGATGTTCTGCATGCAGATGGGAAACGGGCAGGCCTTCCCGTAGCAGGGATCGCAGGTGCGCCACTTTTGAATGATCCGGTAGCGGGGGTCCGCCGGGTCGGGGCCCGTGATCTGCGAGTCCGCCATGGCGTAGAGGGCGACCGCGGGCCGCCCGAGGGCCACAGCCATGTGGAGCGTCCCTGTGTCGGCCGCGACCATCACGGCGAGCCGATCCACCAGAGCCGCCACCTGGGGAAGGCTGAGATGTCCCGCGGTCACCAGGACGCGGTGACTTTCTCCGATCGCCTGAGCCACCATCCGGCAGTACTCACGTTCCTCGAGGGAGCCAGTGATGGCGATGCGCAAGTCCGGGTGTCGTTCCAGAAGGCGGCGACCCAGCTCGGCGAATTTGTCCCCGAACCACATGCGGCTCGGCGTGGACGCCCCCACCTGGAAGCCCACGAGAGGATCCTCCGACCGGACTCCCCTCCCCTCCAGGAACGCGGCCACGGCCCTGGCCGCCTCCGGATCGACCCGCAAGATCATTCCTCGATCGTCGCCCCTCGCGCCCAGGAGCCGCGCCACGCGGAGGCGCGCGTCCAGGGCGTGCTGACCCGGAATGGGGCCGTTCGCCGGCGTCAAGTCCGGGTTGGAGAGCAAGAACCGGAACCGGGTGGATTCGTTCGGGATGCGCACCACGAACCGGGCACCTGAAAGGTACGCCAGGGGGATGACGTCCGGATCGTTGCCGTGAACGATGGCCACCACGTCGAATCGCCCCCGCCGGAGCGCCGCGATGGTACTGAACGGTCGCCGATACTTCCCGTGGTACGGGATCACGGCATCCAGGTGTGGGTTGCCGCAGAAAAGGTTCGCGTGCCGATGGCGGAACATGCCTGCGATGTAGGCGTGAGGATAGGCCTCACGCACCGCCCGGATGGCGGGCGTCGAAAAGAGGGTGTCCCCGATCCCGGTGGAAGAGATCATCAGGATCCGACGCACGTGCGCCGGGTCAAGACTCGCCAGGTCGGTGCGCCGCCGGTCGCACGCCTTCGCCACCCTGAGGATCCCCACCAGCACGCCCTCAAGCAAATCCATGATGGCCATCTACCCTCAGTACTCGTCCACCCAGCCGGCCCTCGCTCAGTAGAGGACCCCCCCAAGGGGTTCCTCGTCACGCCCGCATGACCTGTTGATACACCTCGTGGAGGGCGTCCGCATTCCGGGACGGATCGAAGAGGGCTTCGGCCCGGAGCCGCGCCTTTCCGCCCAGCTCTTCCCGGAGCGCCCGCTCTGTGATGAGACGCCGCAACAGGCCCGCCAGCGCGTCGAAGTCCCCCGCGGGGAAGAGGAGCCCTGCATCTCCGATGACCTCTGCGATCGCCCCTGAGCTGCTGGCGACCACGGCCTTGCCAGAAGCCATGGCCTCCGCCAGGACGAAGCCGAACTGCTCTTGCCACGTCAGGGTCGGATAGCTTGGCAGGACGAAGGCGTCGGCGATGCTGTGGACCCGGTGGATGTCATGGTACCCGAGGAAATCCAAGAAGTGAAAGCACTCCGCCAGACCCCAAAGGCCGACCAGCTTCTCCAGCGTGGCGCGCTGGGCGCCGCGCCCGGCGAGCACCACGTGAACCTTCGTCATGCCGCCGTCCGTCAGGATCTTCAGTGCATAGGGCAGGACGTACACTCCCTTGTGGGATGCCAGCTTGCCCACGAACGTGACAACAAATGCGTCCTCGGGAATGTTCAGCCGGCGGAGCAGGGTCTCGTCTTTCGGCCCCGGCCGGAACCGCTTCAGATCCACAGCCGGACGCACCACGTGGATTTTGTTCGCTGAGACTCCTTCCATGACCAGCGCCTGGGCCGCCGCCTCCGTATACGGCACGAAGGCGTCCGTTCGCGGGATCACATGATCGCGGTAGAAGCCGCCCCGCTCATCCAGCGCGCTCCAGTACGGGATGTTTTGCCACCAGCTCAGCACCAGGCGGAATCCCAATGGCTCCTTCAGATCGGCGAGGCTGTAGGCAGAGCGCAGGAAATCGGCGGAGTGCACGAGGTCAAACCCCCGCAGGTGCTTGCGCAGGGAGTGGTAGTAGTAATCCGCGCGCCGAAACGGCGCCCGGCGAAGCCGCCCCCAGGCCACGGCCGGGCTGCGGGCGGCCAAGAGGAGCTCCTCCCGGTGCGTGAGGAGCTGCTTCGGGATGCGAATCTGGCTGACGTCATAATCGTTTCGCTCACCGACAAAGAGCGTGAGATCCAACCGGTCGGTCAAGCATTCTTCCCGCTGAAGCGTCCACTGATTGATCTTGTTGTCACGGACGAGGCCGAGCTTCAGCACGCCGCCCCCTTTCCGTCCATCCCATCATGCCGTGCAGCCATTCCATCCCTGCGCGCCGGAGAATCGGCGACCGCATCTACCATCGGCGTGGGACGTGATGCCCTCTCCCCTTGAGCCGCAAGTACACGCTCGCCAGCCGGGGGTGGGTATACAGGAACAGGCGAATCGCCAGCCACGCCGCCCCACCCCGCCGCACGTCAATCCTCCGCAGCGCCCCCAGGTCCGCCCGGGGACCATTGGCGCCAGGGATGGTGCTGAAACAGGCCTCGTATCCCTCTTCTCGCGCGATGCGGATGGCGGCGTCGTTGAACCACCCACGGGGCCAACACAAGTAGCGACAGGAGGTGCCCAGGTGCCCCTCGATCGCTTCCCGGGACCGGCGCAGTTCCTCTCGCAACTTCGCCTCGTCAATCTCCTGGCCGACGCGGCAGAGCGGGTGCGTGTGGGTGTGGGATTGGATGTCCATCATCCCGGTCCGTCCCATGGCCGCCACCTCATCCCACGTCAGGGCGAGAGCAGAGGCAGGCCCCCGGCGCGCCAATTCATCCCGGGTCACCTCATGGAGAGACGCAGGCGGCAGCGTGGCCTCCGGGGTTCCGGCCCACACGTCCTCCAGCGTGTGACGGCGTGAAGGCGCCTCCGAGACCCAGCCCGTCACAAGAAACAGAGTCGCCTTGGCGTTGTACCGTCGGAGGATGGGGAACGCATGGGCCCATGTGTCCAGGTAGCCGTCGTCGAAGGTGATGAGCACGGCGCGCGTCGGCGCCTTGACTTCTCCCCGAAGATATCGAACGAACTCGGCCGCATGGAGCGTGACATAGCCTCGACCCGTGAGATACCGCACCTGGGCTTCGAAGCCCGCCAGGTCCACCGTCAGCCGGTCGCCGCCCTTCGGGGTCACATGGTGATAGATGACCGCCGGGAGGAGCCGATCCATCACCCCGCACCATCCGCCCGGCGGCGCCTCTGACCGTTCTTCCCACCCTGCGCCAGCATGGATCGGTAAAGATCGTGCATCCGCTGGCACATCCCCTGGACCGTAAATTCGGCTTCGACGATCTTTCGGCCCTCCAGGCCCATGGCCCTCGCCCGTGCCGGGTCCCGGAGGATTCGAATGGTCGCATTGGCCAGGTCTTCCGGGTCGTTCGGCTTGACCAGGAAACCGTTCACGCCGTCCCGGATGGCTTCCGGGACGCCGCCCACGCGGGTGCCGATGACAGGCTTTCCCATCGCCATCGCTTCCAGGAAAGAGGTCCCCAGGGCCTCCTCCAGGGTCGGGAGCACAAACACGTCAATGGATTTGAGGACGTTGGGGATATCCCTCCTCAGGCCCAAGAGGCGCACGGTGCCTTCCAGGCCGCGGTCACGGATGGCGCGTGCAATGTTCTGCTGCTGGGGTCCGTCGCCGGCAAACACGAACACCGCGTGCGGGACGGCCCGCAGGATCTGGGGGACGGCCTCGATCAGAACGTGGTGCCCCTTTTTGAATCGTAAAATGGCAACGGTCCCTACGAGAGGGACATCGGCGCGCAGGCCCAATTCCTGTTTGAGCCGACCGGCCTCCGCATGGGGGTCGAACCGGCCCCGCACATCCACGCCCGTAGGGATGGCCACGACCCGCTCCGGAGGAATGCCCCGTTCAACCAGGGCGCTCCTGACGTACCCGCTCACCGTCACCACTTTGTGAGGCAGAAGGCCATACGTGATCTTGGAGGTGATGGGCAGCGCGAGGTGGCGCGTCCTGATGATGATGGGCCGACGACTGCTCAACCGTCCGGCGATGCCCGCCAAGAGGCTGTCTCGACCACTGTGGGTATTCACGATATTGACATCTTCGTTCCGGATGAGGCGCAAGGCATAGCGGACCGTTCGCCAGTCAAGGCTGTTCCGCATGGGGACGCTGCGAACCTCGATGCCCTGCTCCGCCGCCCGCTCCCCCAGCCGGCTGCCGGGCTGGCAGAGAACGATGACGCGCGCGCCCAGGGACCGAAGACCGATGGACTCGTCCAGCGTCCGATTTTCCTGGCCGCCCCAGCCGGTGGACGACTCGCTGTGGAGAATGACGAGCGGCTCAGCCATTGCGACCCGCGCGCGTGCGCTCCCACAGCTTGGCGTATTTGCTGAAGGCGTAGCCGGCGTACAGGCCGGACAGCACCAAGCCCCGCCATCCCTCGCGCCAGCCGCCCTGCAGGAGGAACATCCGGAGGAACGTCCACGCCGGGCGCCCCACCAGGTCCCAGGAGTGCGCCGATCGCCCGGCCCGCTGCATCTCCTCGGCGGCCAGCGTCGAGTACCGATCCATCCGCTGGAGAAAGGCGCTGATGGAGTCGTAGGTATAGTGCTCCAGGGGAGCCGCCAGACGCCCCAGGCGGCCGTCCACCACCACCGCCTCGTGAACGGCGCGCTCGGGAAAGCGGCCGCGGCCCCGCCGGAACAGGCGGACCGTCTCGTCGGGGTACCAACCGCATCCTCGGATCCGCTGTCCCAGGAAGTAGCTCCGCCGCGGGATCAGGTACCCGTCCCGCGCCGCCGGGTCGGCCAGGACCGTTTCGATCTCCCGCTGGAGGGGCGGCGTGACCCGCTCGTCGGCATCCACGACGAGGATCCACGGACGGCTGCAGCGTTCCACCGCCAGGTTCTTGTGGGCGGCGAATCCCCGCCAAGCATCCTGGAAGATCCGGGCGCCGTACTCGGCGGCGATGGCCAGCGTCCGGTCGGTGCTCCCCGAGTCGCAGACCACGATCTCGTCCGCCCACTTCACGCTCTCGAGGCACGCGCGAATGTTCCCCTCTTCGTTCAGCGTGATGATCGCGACGGAGATCGGTGATCGCATCTGTCGTCCTGCCCCCCTCACCTTTGTCCTCTCCCCGCCTGGGGGAGAGGGGGAGATGCCGAGGCGAGAGCCCGAGTCAAGACCGGCGCCAACGCCTCCCACACCGTTTGGGGAGAGATCGCCTCCAGGCAGTCGCTTCGCTTGCTGCCGAGGCACCCGTCCTGTCCGCAGGGCCGGCAGAAGTACGAACTCGAGACAACCATGTGCCCCTCGCCCCACGGCCCCCAGTTGTGTTCCCCCGACGGCCCGAACAGCGCCACCACCGGAATCCCCAGCGCCGCCGCCATGTGCATGGGGGCCGAGTCCACGCCGAGAAAGACCGCGGCTCGCTCCAGGACCGCGGCCAGCTCCGCGAGGCTCGTTTGGCCGATGAGATTGATGACCGATCCCCCCGCCCCCGACGCGTCCGCCCGCGACAGGATCCGATTGGCCGCTTTCACCTCCGCCGGTCCGGGTCCGCTGGTCACGGCGATGGCAACTCCCGCGTGCCGGGTGAGACGGGCGATCACCTCGGCGCAGCTCGCCTCCGGCCATGCCTTGAACAGCCAGCGCGAGACGGGATGGATGACGACGAGGGGTGCGCCGGGCGGAAGTCCCGCCGACGCGAGCCGCGCCGACATCCGCTCTCGCATCTCCGATCGGACGGCCAGCACCGGCCGGCCGGCCTCGGCCGGGATCCCGCAGGCGCGCACGAGGTCCAGGTTCGTCTCGACGACGTGCTGCGCCCCGTTCCAGGGCACCGCGTGGGTGAGGAGCACGCTCCGCCACCCGCCGGAGCCTCCCGGAGCGTAGCCCACGCGCCGGCGCGCCCCCGACAGCCAGCCGAGCACCGCCTCCCGATCCCCCTGCCCCATCTCCAGGACGAGATCCGGCGCGAAGCGCCGGAGGACGCGGACGATTCCCCAGCTTCCCGGCACGCCCGCCTCCCGGTCGAAGGTGAAGATCGCGGCGAGATCCGGATTGCCGGCCAGAACCTCCGCGGTCCCGCGGGGCACCAGGGCGGCGATGGCGCTCCCGGGCCACGCCCGGCGCAGGGCCCGAATGGCCGGGGTCATGAGCAGCACGTCGCCGATGTGCTTGAGCTTGATGCAGAGGATCCGCTGCGGCGGGCGCCCGTAGAGCATGCGCTCACGCCTCTTGAAGCTGGTTCTGGTAGAGGCGGCAGTAGGCGCCGCGGGCGGCCATCAGCTCGGGGTGGGTGCCCATCTCGACCAGGCGTCCGTCCTGCAAGACGACGATCTTGTCCGCCTGGATCACCGTGGAGAGCCGGTGGGCGATAACGAAGGTCGTCCGGTTCCGCATCAGCCGCTCCAAGGCCTCCTGCACCAACCGCTCTGCCTCGGCGTCCAGCGCCGAGGTCGCCTCGTCCAGGATCAGGATGGGCGGGTCCTTGAGAACGGCCCGGGCGATGGCGATCCGCTGCTTCTGGCCGCCGGAGATCCGAACCCCCTTTTCACCGATCCGGGTCGCGTAGCCGTCAACTAGGCCACAGATGAACTCGTCGGCGTTGGCCAGGCGCGCCGCCTCCCGGATCCGGGCGGGATCGCGGCCCCCCGGCTGCCCGGAGGCCCCGGCTGTCCCGCCCACGGCGGACACCCCATAGGCGATGTTGTTGGCAACGGTGTCGTCGAAGAGGATCGTATCCTGCGTCACCATGCCGATCTGCGCTCGGAGAGAAGCCAGCGTGACCTCGCGCAGGTCCAGGCCGTCCAGCAGGATCCGGCCCTCCGAGGGATCGAAGAAGCGCGGCAGCAGGTTCACCAGCGTGCTCTTGCCGGCGCCGCTGGCCCCCACGATGGCGACGATCTCCCCCACCTTCGCCTCGAAGTGGATGTCCCGCAGGATGAAGCGGCCCGGATCGTAGGCGAAGCCGACGCGCTCGAAGGTGACCCTCTCCTTGACCGGCGGGAGGACCCGCGCCCCGGGCAGGTTCGCTATCTCGGGCCGCTGGTCCAGGACCTCGAAGACCCGCTGCGCGCCGGCCATCCCTCGCTGGATGTTGTTGTTCACCGCGCTCAGGCGCTTGATGGGCACGTACAACGAGGCCAGGGCGCCCAGGAAGCCCATGAAGGCACCCGGGGTCAGCTCCCCGCGAACGACGAGGTAGCCGCCCAGCCATACCGCCACCACGATCCCCACCGACTCCAGGATCTCCATCACGGGGTTCGATAGGGCATCCACCCGCATGATGCGCATGATGGCCTGGAACAGCTCCCGGTTCTTGGCGCGGAACCGGTGCCGCTCGTACTCCTCCATGCCGAAGGCCTGCACGATGCGGACGCCGGTGATCCCCTCCTGGAGGATGGTGGACAGCTCCGCCCGCCGCTCCAGCACCCGCCTCCCCCGGCGGCGGATCTTCTGGCCGAACTTGACGATGGGGATGGCCGTCATGGGGAAGATGACCAGCGAGGCCAGCGCCAGTTGCCAGTGGATCAGGAACAGGAGCGCGATGAGCCCCACGATGGTGAACGGCTCCCGCAGCGCGTTCCGGAAGAGGTCGGTCACCGTGCCGCCCACGGCGTCCACGTCCGCCGTGACCCGGGAGACGATCTCGCCCGTGTTCTTCCGCATGAAGAACCCCAGGGACAGGGTGTGAAGGTGGGCGTACAGCTCGTCTCGCACGTCCACCATGATCCGCTCGGAGACATAGCGCATCAGATAGACGCTGACGTAGTTCACCAGGGCCTTCGCGACCAGGATAACGAGGAGGAACCACGCCAGGAAGGTGAGGACCGTCATCTGCCGGGTCGCCATGAACTGCTGAGCCCGAGCCGCCCAGTTCCCCAGGAGCGGCTGGAGG
>Ga0315279_10004611_pt1 | contig 18436 bp, 23 predicted proteins | sample YL17G06_20_MG_FD_203694 | JGI IMG/M metagenome (GOLD analysis project Ga0315279, IMG submission 203694) | Sediment microbial communities from Yellowstone Lake, YNP, Wyoming, USA - YL17G06_20 | ecosystem: Environmental > Aquatic > Freshwater > Lake > Sediment | place: USA: Wyoming | collected... | reverse complement strand
GTTTTGCGGATTTCACTGCCAATGGTTGGATCGAGGTTGACCAGGTAGACATCGAAGCGATTGACTACCATGTCCACTCGTTCCCCTCCCACCGGGTGGGTACAAGCTCATCGAGCATACGGTCGTCACCGCGTTCTGCCATAGCGCGGAATTGCTCATCCCAACCAGTGCGCGGGCGCGCAGTCGGGCGGATGATGAGCCGATCACGTTCAACGATGATTTCCGCTTCACTGCCAAGCCCCACCTGCTCTATCAGCAGCTTCGGGATGCGAATGCCGCGTGAGTTGCCGATCTTGATGATCTGAGTCTTGACTGTGTTCATGGTCGCCTCGCTCTTTGTAAGTAGTTACATTGTAATCACCGATAACGGATAAGTCAATGGTTGGCAGGGCAGGTTCTCGCGTGCCTCCTCGAATGTCTCACCTTGAGTATAGAATCCGTCCGCGCCGCGTCATCTACGTCCCCGACTGGCTGCGCGTGGTGCCCTGGGCGGAACTGACTTTCGGCTGGGTGATTGACCGGGTCGGGCCGTTACTGTTAAAAAAAAACAAAAAAGAGCGGACGCATAGGTCCGCCTTTATTATCACATCCTCTTACTTGATCGCTACCCCCACCGCGCGGACGACCACACGGTAGTCTCTTCTCAATAAGTAGGGGAAGATAGTTTATTGAGATGATACATTTAATTGCCGCCTTACTTCTGCAATCGGCGTCCCTTTATGGTCTTTTGCTTTTTCCCCGCGCTCATCGAGGAATTTCATCAACCTTCTGTTTTCGCGTGTGGCGGCAATTTCAGCATCAAAATCGTCATCGGCTCCGCCAATGTAGAATGTATCCGTGCTCGTGATACGCGTCAAAAAGAACCGCGCGCCATTCGAGGATTGTACAATCACATCTGTGCCTTGCGCCAGTCGCAGTAATTCTCTGAGAACTTTGGAACGTGTGGATACAGAAACAGTTTTCATAGGGGCCTTTCCTTTCCACGAAAGCGCAACAAACTTCCAATCTTCAGCCCGACTGCTTCGATAGAGACGATTTTCACCGCCTCATAGACATCATAGAAGACTCTGAACTGGCCAATTCGCAATTCCCATTCGGCTGTTTGGTTGGGACGGAGTCGTTTGCGGTTGCGCGTTTCAATAGCTGGTTCATGCCGTAAATTTGCATCAATATCATCCAGCACTTCATTTTGCTCGTTCTTCTTGAGCGATTTCAAATCTTGAAGCGCATCATCACTGAATTCAATTTCATACATGGTAAATTTCCGACCATGATTATACTCGCTTTATCGCTCCGACCGCCGTTCTGGCTGTCTGGGAATTGCCATGATTGTTGTCTATCCTGCAGCTTCTTCAACCTTTTTCAACGGGTCATGATCCGACAGAATAGTCTCCACATTGCGAATCGCGGGGATGAACCAGGCTGCGGCGATCATCGAGAGATACAGCAAACCGGAAATGATGAACTGCAGCGACATCCCGGAACCAATCTTCCAGGTTGCGGATGAGTTCAGGCGGAAGCGGGCGGTAATTGTCGAGTTCCTGTTTTTTCTCGGTGAGCGTCTGCAGCATTTCATTCATAGCCATTAAGTATAAAGCGTCACTTTATGGTTGTCAATCTCGGCGAGCTTGTTTCTCAGGTCTTTTCGGGAGCAATAACATCGTTTCCGGCGGTATTTTCGCCCGTGCTCGGATATAATCTTCTATGAGACCGAAAATGTACTCTCTCTACGCTTATCCTCCGCTCGGCGTGCTTGGCCTGGCTTTCAACGTGCTCTTCGGCGGCCACCGTTCCTTTCATGCCGATAGTAAGCGCTGCATCGAGCGGCTTTCACCGCCGCTGCAAGTATCAGGGGAGGAAAACATTCCGCAATCTGGTCCATGCCTGATCACTTTCAACCACTATTTCCGCCCTGGTTTCGACGCCTGGTGGCTGGCGCTAGCGATTTCCGCCGTTGTGCCGACCGAGATGCATTGGATCATGACCGGCGAGCTGACCTACCCCGGCAAATGGTACGCGCCTCTGGGGATGGCTGGCTCGCGCTGGCTGTTGAGTCGCTTCAGAAAAATCTATGGACACACCACTATGCCGCCCATGCCGCCGCGCCCAAAAGATGTGGAAGCGCGCGCCCAAGCCGTGCGCGAGGTGCTGGTTTACATGAAGGAGCACCCGCATGCCATCCTTGGCCTGGCTCCCGAGGGCGGCGATCACCCCGGCGGAAGGCTATCCTGGCCGGCCGCGGGGGCGGGTCGCTTTGGCCTTTTGCTGGCCAGTCGCGGGTTGAAATTCGTGCCAGTTGGCGCATACGAGGCGGAGGGAGCATTGTGCCTGAGTTTTGGCCCAGCGTACCGATTAGGTGCTGCGCACCGAGTAGGCGCTGCGCGTGAATTAAGCGTCCCGCGCGGATTGCCGCCCGAAGAAAAAGACCGGCAGGCTGCCAGAATCATCATGCAGAATATCGCCCGGCAGTTGCCTCTGCACCTGCGCGGTGAATTTGAACCACAGATGAAAGGGATGAACACAGATTCTCCAAAGTTTATCTTTATTTGAGCAGGTGAATTTCAACTCGCAACCCCTCCCAACTCTAAGCGTATATCTAGCTAGAACGACCCACAGGAGTCCCATTGAACGACGAAATGGCCTGGATCGTACAGGCGCAAAACGGCAGTGACGAGGCATTTACGTTTCTGGTCGAGACATACCAAACCCCGGTTTACAACCTGTGCTACCGGATGCTGGGCGAGCCGGAAGCGGCCGAGGACGCGGCCCAGGAGACCTTCCTTAAGGTTTGCCAGAACCTGGCGCGCTACGACCGGGAACGCTCCTTTGCCACCTGGCTGCTCTCCATTGCCGCCCATCATTGCATTGACCGCCTGCGGCGCAGACGCTTTGTCTCGTTCTCGATTGACGAGGATGACGAGGCGCAGATGGAACTTCCCGACCGCTCCGCACCTGACCCGGAAACGGAGACCGTCCGAAGGCAGGAACAGGTACACCTTCACCATTTACTTCAATCCCTCGACCCAACCGACCGCGCCGCGCTCATCCTGCGCTACTGGCAAGATTGCTCCGAGATCGAGATCGCCCAGGCCCTGACGTTGACCGTCCCGGCGGTCAAGAGCCGCCTGCACCGGGCGCGCCGTGCACTGGCGAAACTATCGGAAGAAGAGACTCCCCGCGACCGCACAGAAAGGAGGCCGCATGAATCACCGGCCTTTTGAAGATTGGATGCTGGAAGACCAGGCAATGACAGCCAAACAAAAGCGCGAATTGGTGACCCACCTGCGGACGTGCACACAGTGCGCCGCGCTGGCGGAGGTCAACCTGGCGCTAGGCTCGGCCAGGGTAGCCACTCCGGCCGAAGGTTTTGCGGACAGGTTCCAGGTCCGGCTGGCGGCGCAGCGGCAAGCCCAGCGCAAACGCAACTTCTGGGGCTTCCTGATCCTGGTCATCAGCGTGATGACGGTGCTGATGTGGCTTGCCTGGCCGATCCTTAAAGTCGTGCTCGATTCGCCAGTCGCTTTCCTTTCCTCCTGGCTATCCCGCCTGCTCTCGCTGTGGTTCTGGCTCCAGGCATTGGGGCAGGCCGGTTCGGTGCTGCTGCGGGTCATTCCAACTTTCGTACCGCCATACGCTTGGGCGCTGGTCGCTTTTACGCTCGCTGGTTGGAGTCTGCTGTGGGTGCTTTCAATTTGGAAATTAACGAAGATTCCGCAAGGAGTGTGACATGAAACTCAATAAATGCTTTTCGTTCTTCTTACTGCTGACGCTCGTTTTTATACCGATGCAATCCGCCTCAGCGAAGGGGCTGACCGATGGCAGGGTCATCTTTGGCAGCGCGTATACTTTGGAAAGCGGCAATACGCTGACCGGCGACCTGGTCGTTTTCGGCGGCTCGGCAACCATAGAGAAGGGCGCCAAGGTGGAAGGCGATACCGTCGTCATTGGCGGCAGCCTGGTCGTGGATGGCGAAGTAACCGGTGACGTGGCGATGGTGGGCGGCGCAGTGACGCTGGGCGCAAAATCGCACGTTCACGGCAACCTGTCCACGGTTGGCGCAGTGCTGACGCGCGCCGAAAGCTCACAGGTGGATGGCGAAATCTTCAACACGGCCACCTCCTGGAAGCAAGTAGAAAACCAGCCTACGGCGCCTCAACCGCTGACCCCCTTCACGCCGCAGGTGTCTTTCGATTTCAAGCCGTTCTGGTCAATTGCAAACGTCTTTGGGCAGGCAGTAGCCCTGGGTGTCCTCGCCATGCTGGTATTGCTGTTTCTGGCGCCGCATACCCAGCGCGTGGGGCAGGCGATCATCGGCCAGCCGTTCATCGCCGGGACCTTGGGCCTGCTGACCGTTATCCTGACCCCGCTGGCCTTGCTCTTGCTCGTCATCACCATCCTGCTCATTCCGGTGGCGCTGGTGGCTGCCATTGCCCTTGCGCTGGTAGCCGTCTTCGGCTGGATCGCCCTCGGCCTGGAAATTGGACAACGCTTCACCGCAGCCATCAAGCAGCAGTGGCACCCGTCGCTGGCTGGCGGCCTGGGTACCTTCCTGCTGGCCCTGGTTGCTAACGCCATTGGCCTGATCGCCTGCGTGGGCTGGCTTGCGCCCTTCCTTGTGACCATTCTCGGCATTGGCGGCGTGATCATGACCCGCTTTGGGGCGCGCCCTGCCGAAGCGTCCGTTGCCGCCATCGCCACGAATCCACCGGCCGGGCCGGTCGCCCCGCCGCAAGATTAAGAATTAGTAGAATGGACCCCGTTCTCTCCTAGAAAACGGGGTCCTGGTGATAAGCCCGAACCCCGCCTCATTGAGCCAAGGCGGGTTTCATGTTTTGAGAGGGGAGGTGATATAATTTTTCTGCTCCAACCGTTTGCTTCATCCAGACAGAGAGATTGCCTATGATCCCGCAGCAGAAACTCCCCCTTCACCCAAATCCACCGCCCCTGATCCGCGTCTCCGGCACACACCGCGAGATGGGTCGTCAGATTGGCGAAGCCTGCACGCCTCAGGTGCTGCACAGCATGGAAAATGCCAAGAAATTGTTCGAAGATGCCTACGAACAATTGGAGTTGACCTGGGAAGGTGCCAAGATCCAGGCGCGCAAGTACATGCCCTTTGCCCAGGAACGCTATCCACAATTCGTGGAAGAAATAATGGGCATCGCCGAGGGCGCGAAAGTACCCTTCGACGACCTGGCCGTGCTCAATGCCATGGAGGCCGTGACATCGGACGCGCTGCACCTGATCCGCTGCACCAGCCTGGCAGTCAACGGAGACCGCACCGCAGATGGTCACGTGCTGGCGGCTCACAACGAGGACTGGATGCCGGAGGACGAGGACGATGTTTTCATTCTCCACGCCACGCCCCAGGATGCGCCTCCCTTCCTGGGAATGACCTATGGTGGCTTACTGCCTAATATTGGCATCAACGCTTATGGCATTGCACAATTCTGCGACTCGGTCTATCCAGACGACTCGCGCATCGGTATCCCGCGCACGGTCGTCTCGAGAGCCGTATTGGCTGCCAAGACGCCCGGCGAGGCCATCAGCCACATGCTGGCCCCACGTCGCGCCGCAGGCTACAATCACCTGTTGGTGCACGAGAGCGGCGAGATGTACAACGTGGAGGTTTCTGCCCGGCGGTTCGCCATCCTTTACGGCGAAGATGGCTATCTTGTGCATACGAATAATTACCTGGCCGAGAGTATGCTGGTCGTCGAAGACGAGCCGGAAGAGCTGGTGAGTTCGCGCGTGCGCTATTTCCGCGCCCTGGGCTTGCTCAAGCGTAACCCGCAGCACACCATCAAATCACTCCAGTTGATCCAGCGGGATCATGTCAATTTCCCGAATTCGATTTGCAACCATTCCAGTAACGATCAGAACGTACTGGATCGCGAGACGACGATCAATGCTATGGTTCTGGATCTGACGGCGCGCGAGATGCACATCGCCTGGGGCAACCCGTGTGAGAACCCATATCACACGTATCATTTGGATGCGTGACTCCCCTCACCCATGCCCCTCTCCCAGTGGGAGAGGGGTTCATTCGTGTGACTTTGAGGAGGTCTCTATGCGTTTCGGTATCATGGCCATGCAGATCGGCGCGCTGATCCCGCCGGGCGTTCCCGCCGAGCAGATCATGGCGAATATCACGACTTTCGATCACGCTGCACTGGCGCGTGACCTGGCGGGTCGCGGCTTCGACCCCATCGAGCTGGGCGGCGACTTGAGCCTGTTCATGCCGCACACATTCAACCCGGAATCCATCGAAAAGCTGGCCGCGCTCAGAGCGGAGGGCATTTCCTACACTGTCCATTTGCCGCTGTGGTCGGTCGAGCCTTCCACGCCGTTGACACCCGTACGCAGAGGCTCGGTGGAAGCAGTGATCGAGATCCTCGAGGCGACCATGCCGCTGGAGCCGGAGGTCTACGTACTGCACGCCACCGGCGCGCTGGCAGCCGAATTCTACAACATGAATATCTCGGAGCTTGCCCGCAGCCTGATCCTGCGCCAGTTCCAGAGCGGGGCACGCGAGAGCATCCGAGCCATCCTGGAACAGACCGGCCTACCGAGCCGCAAGCTGGCCATCGAGACGGTCGAGTTTCCCCTCGACCTGACGCTCGAACTGGCTGACGAGCTTGACCTTTCGATTTGTCTGGATACCGGTCACGTCCTGGCTGGCTTCCCGGGTTGGTTCGATTTCTTCGAGGTGGTGGAAAAGCTCCTGCCGCGCCTGGCCGAAGTCCACCTGCATGATTGCAAGAAAATGCCAGAGGGCGTGCGCGGCTACGGCGAAGACCACAAGCCGCTCGGCCACGGCGACCTGGAGCTGGGCTGCTTCCTCGACCGGCTGGCGGAGGCAAGCTTTAAGGGGCCTTTGGTGTTCGAGCTTAAAATTGAGGAAGCTTTAGAGTCCCTGAATGTTGTGAGATCTCTTCGCCCTGATTATCTGAAACGTGAATACCCATCGAGTACGCTGTGAAGCTACCGCGTTATAATTCACGCCAAGGAGACAACCATGCCTGACTTCAAGCCACTCAACTGGAAGCCCGTACCTGGCATCGGCTACACAATTGTCCGCCGTAAGGATGGCGGGATGCACTATACCTTCACCGATCTCTCGGAAGCGACCGTCAAACACTGGCAGGAATTCGCTCACGAGCATCTTCTGGAAGCGGACCGCCTGACGCGCAACCTTTACGACCTGCGGCAGGTGCAGGCTGTGCCGGAGCTTGCTGTGCGCACGGCGATCGAGGTCAACAGCGATCCGACGGCGCGCTACATCCGCCTGGCAGTTGTCGTTGCCAATGACGAGGTAGCCAACGCCATTCGCAAGATCGCGGCCCTGGCCCTACCAGAGACCTCCGCGGCCATAAAGATCTTCACCAACATTGACGAAGCCGAGGCTTGGCTGAGCCGCCCGCTCGACCAGATAGTGTAGTGACGACTTGAGTCGTCACTACGATTTCATCCAGATAGTGTAGTAACGACTTAAGTCGTCACTACGATTTCTTTCATGAAACCACTGACCATCGGCAGCCGCACCTTCACGTGGGGCGAACGCACCTACGTGATGGGCATCCTCAACATCACACCGGATAGTTTTTCGGGTGATGGGCTGTTGCCCCCCGCCCCCCTCTCTCCTCTCCCCCCATCTCTACAAGAGATGGGGGGAGAGGGCAGGGTGAGGGGGGCCGACCAGGCGCGTGACTTCCTCGCCTCCGGCGCGGACATCCTCGACGTGGGTGGGGAATCTACCCGCCCCGGCTCGCAGCCGGTGGACGCCGAAGAAGAAATGCGCCGCGTGATCCCGGTGATCCGCGAGATTGCCGCCGAATTCCCTGATGCGCTAATTTCGATTGACACTTGCAAGGCTGCTGTCGCTGAGGCGGCGCTGAAGGCCGGCGCGAGCCTCGTCAACGATGTGTGGGCCTTGCGCGCCGATCCAGGCCTGGCTGGCGTTGCAATGCGGTATAACGCACCGGTAATCCTGATGCATAATCGCAGCCAGCCGGCCAACGTCCAGGTGCGGGAACGGCTCGGCAGCGCCTATATCGGCGCGGAATATCAAAATCTGATTGCGGATGTCAAGCGAGAATTGATGGATTCGGTCGCCATCGCCCGAGCCGCCGGAATTCCTGACGAGCGCATCATCCTGGACCCCGGCATCGGCTTCGGCAAGACGGTCGAGCAAAACCTTGAACTCATCAACCGCCTGGACGAGATCCGCATCCTGGGCTATCCCGTCCTGCTCGGGCCGTCGCGCAAATCCTTTATCGGTTACACCCTGGACCTGCCGCCTGACCAGCGCGTCGAGGGGACGGCTGCCGCCGTGGCGGTTGGCATCCTGCGCGGCGCAGATGTCGTCCGCGTTCACGATGTGGCCGCCATGGCCCGTGTGGCGCGCATGACCGACGCGCTCGTCCGAAGGAAGGTATGAGCGACGATTTTGCTTACAGCCTGCTGCGCAGCGGTATTCTATCGGCCAAAGAGGGGCAAAAAAGCCTGGCGGCGCGCTTTCTCGAACGCGCGATTGATAACACGAAGGATTACAAAATCCTGGCGGAAGCCTGGTACTGGATGAGCGTGGTGACCGACGACCGGGTGGAAAAACGCAAGCTGCTCGAAAACGCCCTGGCCTACGACCTGCAGCACGCCCGGGCGCGCCGTGACCTGGCCGTGTTGGACGGCAAGCTCAAACCGGAGGAGATCGTCAACCCGGATGCCATCCCTGCTCCTCCTGCCGGGCCGCAGGTTGTGGAGGCGCAACGCTTCACTTGCCCAAAGTGCGGCGGCCGCCTCACGTATGCGCCTGATGGCAGTTCGCTGGTCTGCGAGTTTTGCAGCCGGGGGCAGGCGCTTGGCCTTTCCAGCGCCCCGCCGGATGAAGAGGATTTTTTCATCGCCATGGCCACCGCGCGTGGACATGGCAAGCCGGTAGCGATGCACACCTTCCATTGCCAGGGCTGCGGCGCGGAGTTCATGCTTGCGCCCGAAGTGCTCTCGGCCGTCTGCGCCTATTGCCAGTCGCCTCACGTCATCCGCCTCGACCAGACTCGTGACTTGATCAGGCCTGAAGGTATCATTCCACATGCCTTCACCCAGAGACAGGCTGCAAAGCTACTGGTTGTGTTCATCGAGAAAAACAAGATCGAACCGCAAGGCATGGTGGCACCGCCGTGCGGCCTTTATCTGCCGATCTGGACGTTCGACTTGGGCGGCGAGATCTCCTATAGCGGCGAGATCGTCAAATACGAGGGGCGGGTCAGGAAAACCGTCACGGTCAAGGACGCATGGCCTGTGGATGCCGACGATCTGCCCATCCCTGCCAGCCGCAAGCTCTCTCGAAGGTTGGCGCGACTGCTTCCCACTTACAAATTGAGAGCGGCCAAACCTTACGACCCGCGCTTCCTGGCTTCCTGGCCGGCCGAGGTGTACGACATCCCCATGGCGGATGCCGCGCTCGACGCACGCAGCCAGGTGTATGCCCGCAAGCGCCGCCGCTTGGCAGAAGAAGCCGGCCCGATTTCCAACCTGAATACCTCTTCGGCGCGCATGAGCGTCGAATCATTCAAGCTCGTCCTCCTGCCGGTCTGGATAACAACCTACCCCTACGAGGGCAAGGATTACCAGGTGCTCATCAACGGGCAGACCGGCGCAGTGGACGGTGAAACGCCCAAAGGCGCCTCCACCGGCTTGATGGATTGGCTGGAGGATTTGCTGGGCGTTGACCCAAAGCCATGACCTCCCCCCTGAGCATTGTCCGCCTGCGGCGTAACCGCCGCGACCTCGTCCGTCGCAGCGCCGAAGGGCGCGCCCTGCGAGCCGGCTTCGGTTTTGGATTCGTTCTCAGCGCATTCGCAGTGGTTCTATCCTTGAGCCTGGTACTGCTCTACGCGGACCTGGTGCGCGGTCTGCCCTCCATCGCTGTCCTGCCCCTCATGCTCGACCCGCAGAACGGACTCCTGCTCCAGCCGACGCGCCTCTACGACCGAACCGGTCAACACCTGCTGGCTACGCTGGCTCCCGACGAGGCGGCGCGCCAGTATCTGCCCCTCGACCCGCAAGCTTCCCCACATTTGCCCCAATCCCTGGCTGATGCGACCATCGCCCTGGCCGACCCGAATTTCTGGGATCAGCCGGGCTACGTGATCGATGGGTGGAACAATCCCGAAACCCACCCTACAATTGCCCAGCAGCTGGTCGCTGACCTGCTGCTGTGGGACGAGCCGCCCTCGACGCGCCGCGCCATCCGCGAGCGCATCCTGGCGGCACAGATCACCGCCCGTTACGGCCGCCAACAGGTGCTGGAATGGTACCTCAACAGCGCCAACTACGGGCATTTCGCCTATGGCGCCGACTCCGCCGCACGCCTCTACTTCGGCAAGTCCGCCGCCGAACTGGACTTGAGCGAGTCTGCTTTGCTGGCTGCGGTCAGCCAGGCGCCGGCTCTCAATCCCATCGGCGCGCCCCAGGCCGCCGAAGGGCGCAGGTTGGAGACTTTGCAGACCATGCTGGAATTGGGAATGATCGCGGAGATGCCCTCACCCCTTCTCCCCTCTCCCAGCCACGCGCTGAGCGGAGCGAGTGGAACGAGCGAAGTCGAAGCGGGGAGAGGAGCCGGGGGTGAGGGGGGTGCCCTCACCGACCTCGTCCTCTCCCAGCTTGGCGAGCATTTCTCGCGCCAGCGTCTCGAACGCGGCGGGCTGGCGATCATAACGACCCTGGATTACGACCTGCAATTGCAAGTCTCTTGCGCTGTTCGATCTCAACTGGCGCGCCTGGCCGGTGATTCAAAAGAAATCCTGGCTGCAGACGGCGCTCCCTGCGAAGCGGCGCGACTGCTGCCCGCGCTGCCTCCTGGTCTATCCTTGCCGGAGGCCTCCGCCAGCGCCCTGGTGCTCGACCCGCGCACGGGTCAGGTGCTGGCCGCCGTTGGTGAGATGCGCAACGGGGAAGGTTCCTCCTATCTCGCCTCTCATCCTGCCGGGACGCTGCTGACCCCTTTCATCTACCTGACCGGCTTTACGCGTGGGCTGAATCCGGCCTCATTAGCCTGGGACATTCCTGGAAGCCTCCCCAATCCCGATGGTGCCTATCATGGTCGCGCGCTTGTCGACCATCACGGTCCACTGCGCCTGCGCATTGCCCTGGCAAACGATTACCTGCCGCCGGCCGCCCAGGTGCTTGCGCAAATGGGTGACGAGAACGTGCACCGTATCCTGCAATCCTTTGGCCTGAGCCTCCCGTCGGAGGCCCGCCTGCTCGAAGATGACGTTCCCCTCTCCATGCTCGACCTGGCCGGGGCATACAGCATCCTGGCTAACCAGGGCACCTCCGTCGGTCAGCCGCTTACGAACGGCGGCCTGCGCCCGGTTACGGTGCTCGAAGTCCTCGGCGTGGATCATTCCCTGTGGGCGGATTGGAGCGATCCGGAGACCCAGGCGGTCGTCAGCCCGCAACTGGCTTACCTGATGAACCACGTCTTGAGCGACGAAACGGCGCGCTGGCCCTCGCTGGGGCATCCGAATCCGCTGGAGATCGGCCGCCCAGCTGGGGCGAAGCTGGGCCAGACCCTCGACCTGTCCGCCGCGTGGACGGTCGGGTACACGCCGCAGCGGGTTGTCGTGGTCTGGATGGGGGGAGCAGGTTCAGGGTCCGAAAAGACGCCGCCGCGAGCGCAACGAGTGGTCGCCGACCTGTGGCACGCGCTGATGCAGTACGTCGTCCGCGACCTGCCGGTCGAATCCTGGTCCGCGCCGCAGGGCATCGTCAGCCTGGACGTTTGCGACCCCTCCGGCCTGCTGCCGACTTCCGCCTGCCCGAACGTGGTCAGCGAGGTCTTCATGACGGGGAATGAACCCACCCAGGCCGATACGCTCTACCAGACCTTCCAGGTCAACCGCGAGACCGGTTACCTGGCGACGGTTTTCACGCCGCCGGAGCTGATCGAGGCGCGCGTCTACATGGTTGTGCCGCCAGAGGCCAGGGATTGGGCCGAGGCAGCCGGTCTGCCCACGCCGCCGGCCTCGTACGATACGGTCCAGACGCCCCCGGTTTCGCCCGATGTGCATATCACCGCCCCAGCCATGTTTACGGAGGCAGGCGGGACGTTTGAGATTATCGGCACGGCTTCCGGCGCGGACTTTGCTTTCTACCGCCTGGAATACGGCCAGGGCTTGAATCCGCAGACCTGGGTGCAGATCGGCTCGAATGTGACCGAGCCTGTGGAAGAGGGCGTTTTGGCCGCCTGGGATACCACCGGCCTGAACGGTCTCTATGCCCTGCGTCTGATGGTGGTGCGGGGGGACATGCGCGTGGAACGCGCCGTGGTCCTGGTCTCGCTTGCCAATCCTTGAGTTATGTTTTCTTTGGCAGAGGGATGATAACCAGCGCGCTGGCCAGGAAGAACAGCGTCGCCAGGCTGAATAAAAAGAGATAGCCGGATGAACTGGAGCCGAGAGCCTTGTTGATGGGATCGATCAGCACGCCGCCCAGCAGGCGCGCCCCGCCGGAGCCGATGCAGGTGGCGATGTTGGCAATGCCCAGGTAACGGGCGGCTTCTGCTCCCGGCACCACGTCGGTGGCCAGCGCCCAGGAGGCGGAGAGGAACGTGCCGACCCCCATGCCGATGATCGCGCCGGCAACGGTGATCAGAGTCTGTGTGCGCACAAACAGCAGGGCGAACGCGCCGGCAAAGGCAACCAGCCCTGCTGCCAGCATGATCGGCTTGCGCCCGAACTTATCCGAAAGCCAGCCGGAGAGGAGCGCCAGCACGACCAGCGCCCCGCCCAGGATGATCTTCAGCGTGCCGTAGAAGCTCTGCGCCTGGCCCTCGCTCATGTGGATGACATCTATCAGGTAGTTGATGAGGAACGTGTTGATGGCAATGAACGCGCCCCAGAACAGGACACGGTTGGCGAACCACCAGCCGAAGACCGGCCTCTCGCGGAAGTTGACGTAGAAGGCGTTTTTGAGCGCCTCGCCGATCGAACGTGAGGCGATGGCCTCGTCAGTGATGCCGGCTTTCTCGCGTGCCCAGATGCCGGTAAGTACGATAAAGATGGCGAACAGCACCACCGGCGCGCCGGCCGCCGCGTAGACAGCCCCCTGCCCCCACTGTTCTACTTTACCCAGGAGCATCCCGGCCACTGCGCCGCCGACGATCACGGCGATAATGTCCATCACCGCTTTCAGGCTGGAAGCGGTGCCGCGCTGCGATTCCGGCACCAGGTCGGGGATGAGCGCCTGCCAGGGGCCTTGCAGAACGTTGGACGAAAATTGGATAAAGATAACGCCCATCAGCAGGATCCAGAGCGTCGGCGCAGCCGCCAGCAAGAACAGGGAGGCGGCGATCAGCACCGCCCCGCCGATGATGAACGGCAGGCGGCGTCCGAGCTTCGTCTTGGCCCGGTCGGAGAATACGCCCACGATGGGTTGTACGGCCATCGCCACCAGCAGGCCGATAACGCCCAGGAAGCCAAGCGCGGTGTTGGGCAAATCGGGAGCCAACTGGCGTACCTTATAGGTCATCAGTGGCGGGTCCTGGATGTTGGAGGAGAAGGTCAGGGCAAAGCCAAGCAGGCTGATAACCAACATGCGCAAGAAGGATATCTTTTTCATGGGGACCTCCTGGGGGGTGTTCGTTATCGGTACTTCACGAAACCGTAGTAACGACTTGAGTCGTTCGGCCAAAAGAGCGACTACACCTGCCCTGCCGTCTCGCACCGGCGTGCCGCCGTTGCTCGCGGCACGAACGGTGGCGGGCGGTGCCAGGGAAGTCGCCACTACAAAATCTTTACGTGATTATGGCAGTCTGGCTACCATTATAACCCAGCCAGGCCAGCGGATTTCAGCACGTAGAGCGCCTCGGCGGTGACAAAGGGATTCATCCTTTTCTTGCTCGTTCCGCCGTAGCTGACCAGGGAGTAGCCGCTGAGATTAGGGCGTGTTGCCCTGTAATAGACTTCTTCTGCCGGAAAACCGCCATCCGGCAAGCGTTTGGATGCGAGCAGATCGAGCGCGTCGCGGCAGCGCGGGTCACCGATAAAGCCAGCCTCGACCATCACGACCAGGCTGAAGAGGATGTTATAGTGCCAGTAGCAGGGATAACACAGGCGGGTGAAATGTTTGTCCATCACCGCCCCGTCGCTCTGGCGCTTGAAGAGTTGGCGTTTGAGGAAAATTTCAGCGGCGCGCTCGGCGGCCTGACTGGCGCGCCGGTCGCCGGAGATTCTGGCATACAAGGCTAATGCCCGCAGTGGGATGAGAGACTCCATGAAAGACGAGATGCTCACCTCCGGGCGTTTGTCGCAATTCCAGCCGCCGTCCGGCCACTGCCACTTCATCAGGCGCGCGGCGAGTTCCTCGGTGCGGGAATCAGCCAATCCAAGTTTCAGCGAATACCAGACGGCGTTACTCTCCTGTGAGGCGCAGCGGCGGACGCGGCCGTCAATCGTGCGGATGTGCTTTCGATGAGCCTCGCCCAGCAGCCAATCGAAAGATTGCTCCATCATGGGGTTGAGACTTCCGAAGTCTTCTCGAAGCACCCCCGCAACGTAGTGGAGGGGGCGGAGACTTCGGAAGTCTGGGCATAAATCAGCCAGGATGGACAGCATCCAGTGTGCACCGTTCCACTTTTTGTAGGGGTGGAAAGGGATTTTGCCATTGCTATCGCGTTCGGAGAGTAACAGAGTGACGAGTGGCGAGTGACGGGAAACTTCGGCAGCCTGTTTGGCCTCGGCGGAATCGGGTTCATGGCCGAGCAGGTTGACGGCCACTTTCCAGGCCAGGGCAGGTTCGAGGCGAAGTTGGTCAAGGAGAGTGTCCATATCTATCCTTTTCGGGACATGCGATCCTGCATACCATCATTCCAGTCGTTCTATTCCAAATGTATCACATTCCGCCAACATCTCCGCCACCGTCTTGCCGAGCACAGGATGGCGCAAATCCGGCGCGAGTTCCGCCAGCGGGACGAGGACGAAGGCGCGCTCGTGCAGGTGCGGGTGCGGGATGGCCAGCCCGGGCGTGTTCAGGATCAGGTCGTCGTAAAAGAGAATATCCATGTCAATCAGGCGCGGCCCCCAGCGGACGGTCGGCGTGCGACCCAGTTCCTGTTCGGCGCGTTTCAGGGTTGCCAGCAGCGCCGCAGGTTCCAGGCGCGTTTCGGCTTTAACGACCATGTTGAGGAAGGCCGGCTGGTCGGTGAGGCCCCAGGGCGGCGTCTCGTAAACGGGGGACGATTGACGAACGACGACGGAAGGCGGCAAGGCCGCGATGGCCGCGCGCAGGTTGGCGGGGCGGTCGCCGAGGTTGGTGCCGAGGGCTAAGAAAACAGAGTGGGATACGTTCAGCGGCCTTCTCCAATCCAATGCACCCAAAGCGCGCCAGCGCCTTTTGCTGCATTCGCCAGGCGTTCATCTGCTGTCCAGAACTCCGCTCCCAAATGCTCTGCGACGGACAAATATTGCCCATCGTAGGCCTTCGATTGTCCCAGTCGTTCAGCCCACCAGAGCGCTTTCCGATGAAGCTCCATTGTCGGCGGGAATTTCTGGATCCGCAGCGTCATGATCTTATCCAGCGACTGGAGAAGATCGTTGCCCGTGAGCAATCCTGCTGCTGAGGCTTTTCGCAGGATCGTTATCACCTCATATTCCAACAATAAAGGGGCAGATGTCTCTACCCCGTTCTGTTTCCACTCTTTGATTTTAGAGGCAGCAGCATCCGAGTAAGGTAAGGGAATGGCCAGCGCGGCGATCAGGTTGGCATCCACGACGACGCTCATGGCTGGCTGCTCCACACACGTTCGATGTCTTGCTCGCGCTCGCTTCTTGCCTCAGCAAGCAGGTCTCCGTGGTAAACGCCGCGCTGCTCCTGTATCCGCAAGCGGATCTGCCCCAGTTGTTCGAGCGCATCGAGTTCCAGCCGCTTTTGGGATTCGAGCGTCTGCGCGGCCAGCCACTCGTTCACGATTTCCCGTACAACATCGGAAATGCTGCGTTTCTCCCGCCTGGCGATCTTCGCCAGCGTTTCGTGCTGCTTCTGCTCCAGCAGGATCTGTGCGCGGTACATGTGCGTTTCACTCATGAGTCGCCTACGCGCTCAATATACACCAGCGCATATGTAACTGTCAACTATATCTACGAGGACCGGAACTGCAATTCTGCCCAGGACCTGGGGCGTGATACTGAGTGGGCCGGCGAGTACGGCCCTTACATGATCCCTTCCCCGGAGCGGACTCACGACGGCGTGACGACCGTCTACTTCGTGCTGTCCACCTGGAATCCCTACTCGGTGATGCTGATGAAGACGGATCTGCGGCTTGAGTCCGCGCCGTGATGCCCCAGAATGAGTTGCCTCGAACTACTTGACTCGCACCCGGCATATTATCTATACTGGTGGTGATCGAGTTCTCATTTTGCGCCGCCCATAAGCCTTTTCACCCATAAATGGTAGGCTGAGTTCGGGCTATCACATACAGCGGCTCAAAAATATAGTTAGCCGCTTGCGTAAACACACAATTGTACTTGACAATATGCCCAAAATCAACCATAATGGTGTTGTTTTGGAACCATTTTGGAGGATTCTATGCCTACACTTACAGTAAAAAACATCCCTGGCGATCTCTATGCTCAATTGAAGCAGTCCGCTGAGATAAACCACCGCAGTCTCAACAGCGAGATTATTGTCTGCATCGAGCGATCTATTCGCAGTAGTAAAGTCAGCCCAGAGGTAGTATTGGCGAGGGCACGCAAATTACGCGCGCGGACAATCTCCCACCCCATCACAGATGATGAATTTTCTCAAGCAAAAACAGTGGGTCGATTATGATTGTAGTAGATACCAATATCATCGGTTATCTATATCTTACCAGTGAGCGTTCAACTCAAGCAGAAGAAGCCCTGCTCAAAGACTCGCATTGGACCGCGCCACTCCTCTGGCGCAGTGAATTCCGTAACGTATTGGCTCTCTATATTCGCAAGAAAACCATTACTCTGGAAGATGCCAATCGCATCATGGAAGAGGCAATGATACTGATGCAAGGAAATGAATATGAGATTGCCTCACTCCAGGTATTATCACTGGTCGCCATGAGTACCTGCTCTGCATACGATTGCGAGTTTGTCGCACTCGCGCAGGATTTGAATATCCCCATGATTACTGTGGATAAACAAATACTGGCGCAGTTTCCAGACTGCGCAATAGCACTTGATGAATACGCCAGGCAGACTAATAGCGGCGGCTAACCACGTCTCCAGCAGGTACTTTGACAAGGCGTGGAGATTGTTGACTATCATTCGTAAAGGTAAAACCCATGGAAAATACACTTTCCCCAATTCACCCCGGTGAAGTTCTGTTAGAGGATTTCATGAAACCTCTCGGTTTGAGCCAATATCGTTTAGCGCATGATATTGATGTTACGCCTATCCGTATCAGTCAGATTGTCAACGGCCAACGCGCGATTACGGTAGATACTGCAATGAGACTGGCTCGCTATTTTGGCACCAGCGCAGCGGTTTGGCTGAGGTTACAAGTACGCTATGATCTTGAAACTGCGGATAAAAACCTTACTGACCGCATCAACCGGGAAGTAAAGGTCTTGCACCAACCGGCCGCGAGCGCGTAATCAGGCAGCTTGGTGTATGGCGGTGGGCGAACCGCACAAAAAGTGGCCAGGAAACGTTCCCTGGCCTCTTCGTGTTCTCTGTGCCTTCGGGATCAAAATCTTTCGATAATTGTTGCCGTGGCCATGCCGTGACCGATGCACATCGTCTGCAGGCCGTACTTCGCCTTGCGCCGCTGCAATCATAGTGTCCGCAGGTATCGCCGGGACGGTCGTCTCCGCGGCGGCTGGCGATGTGCAAGTCGAAGTCATTATGTCGTAAGGAAAAACCTCTTTAAACGGGTAAGATGAGTTATGAAACGTACAACCTATTTTCTGCTACTTGTCGTTCTATTAGTCTCGTGCGCCCCGGAATCGAGATCGGCGCCGTATAAGGATCCAAGCCAGCCAGTGGATGTACGCGTCGATGATTTGCTTTCCCGCATGACCCTGGAAGAGAAGATTGGTCAGATGACCCAGGTGGAAAATAATAGCATTTCCCCTTATTATTTATTTCCCCCTTCTGAAGTTGCCAAATATTTCATCGGCTCCGTTCTGAGCGGTGGGAACAGTTCGGGCTGGTCCTCGCTTGCAGATTGGGCCGGATTGGCGAAGAGTTATGAGGTTGAAGCGGTTAAGACGCGCCTGGGCATACCCCTGATCTTCGGGGTGGACTCGGTGCATGGTTTTGGGCACGTCAATGGCGCTACGATTTTTCCCCAGAACATCGGTCTGGGAGCCACGCGTGACCCGGAGCTGGTACGCCAGATCGGGCAGGTGACTGCCGAGGAGATGCGCGCCGCGGGTATCCCCTGGAACTTTGCGCCATGCGTG
>Ga0315279_10004610_pt1 | contig 18437 bp, 18 predicted proteins | sample YL17G06_20_MG_FD_203694 | JGI IMG/M metagenome (GOLD analysis project Ga0315279, IMG submission 203694) | Sediment microbial communities from Yellowstone Lake, YNP, Wyoming, USA - YL17G06_20 | ecosystem: Environmental > Aquatic > Freshwater > Lake > Sediment | place: USA: Wyoming | collected... | reverse complement strand
TAGCTTGTTCGCTAACATTAAATATTTTTGCAAGGGCTTTAGGGTCCTTCCCCTTCGAGTATTCATTCTTGACTAACCTTAAAGGCATCAATAATTCTGCGGCAAATTCATTCGCTTCGGTTTCTTTATCAGCAGAATGTTTAATTCTAATAGATTCTTCCTCTACTTCGTCCTTATCATTGTCTTCCAATGAATCATCATCAAAATGTCCAAGCACATGATGGCCGATCTCATGGGCGATAGAAAATCTTTTTCTTACTTCATTATGGCTTGGATTTACCAAAATAACTTTTTTGCTAGGCTCGATTAATGCCGATATCGAATCTGGCAATTTAGAATATTCAAATATTTCCAATTTATTGAGTTCTGCTATTTTTGCCATTGAAATCGGCGGGGTAGTTAAGCCTGCTTCAATTAGTTGTTTACGGGCAACATTTCTTGCGAAGGATATTCTGACAGACAACTTAGATGTTTCCCTTAATGGGTTTTAGATCTTTCTTTTGTTTAATGTCTTTAAATAGCTGATCATAATCGAGCTTCTTATGCCCTTCCTTTTCTTTTCTAAATTTTATGGCTTCTGATGAAATATCTTCTGTCTTAGGGAGAAGTTCTTCGATATTGACCTGAAATATCTCGGCTATTTTTGATATCTCTTCCGCCTTGGGGTGTCTGGCCCCTTTTTCAAAGTAGGAGATGGCAGAAGCGGAGTAATTTCCAAGTAATCGGGCAAATTCCTCTTGGGTTAGACCATTATGCTCTCGTAATTCCCTTATTTTATTGCCGAGCTCAACGTAATAATCAGTCATAGCCATATATATTATAGCACAGCATTGGCATATATGTCATCAACATATATCTATCTTCTGTCATACATTCTACTTGACAGAACAGGAAATGGCATATTATAATATACTCATGTTTGCGCACTTTCAGCGTAGGCATAATTATACCAAAAAGGAGGTGAAAAGAGTCATGGCTGGTTGTAAGTTGATCACCTACGACCTACGGAAGGCAGGGCAAAACTACGATGGCCTGATCAAAAAGATCAAAGATCTTGGGATGTGGGCTAAAGTATGTGAGTCTGCCTGGATAGTAAAGACAATCATGTCTTCCGTTCAGGTTCGAGATGCGCTTCTGCCGCAGATCGACTCCAATGACCGTTTATTCGTCGTTACATTAACAAGCGAGTCCGCCTGGCGCAATGTAATTTGCGGCGATCAATGGTTAAAAGAGAACTTGTAGGCTAAAAAGGGTAAAAGCCTGGGAACCACTAATTCCTGGGCTTTACTCATAAATTATACAATTAAAAAGGGGTGTGTCAATGAATAGTATTAAAGCTGCTATCTATACCCGCGTTTCAACCGACACCCAAGCTGATAAAGAATTTAATTCCTGCGAAGCGCAAGAGGCAAAAATCAGGTCCTTCATTTCTAGCCAGGAAAACATGGACATTTACAAGGTTTACTCCGATCAGGGTTATACCGGCGCCAACATTGACCGCCCCGCTTTAATAGAAATGTTGCAGGATATTCAGCGGGGGAGAATTGACCTGATTATTGCTTATAAAATTGATCGCCTTACCAGATCACCTAGGGACTTTTATCAGTTAATCGAGGTGTTCGAAAAGCACAACGTTAATTTTATCTCGGTTACAGAGAGGTTTGATACATCCACCCCTTCCGGTCGGTTATTAAGGAATATCATGCTCACCTTTGCCCAGTTCGAGCGCGAGCTTATCAGCGAAAGGACCAGAGATAAAATGATCGAACGAGCCAAGAAGGGGTTCTGGAACAGCGGCCACACCCCGTTTGGCTATAAGCGCGATAATAAAAAGCTCATAATTGAGCCGCAAGAGGCCGGTATCGTCAAGTTAATTTACGACCATTATTATTCGACCGGCTCTACCGCCGATGTTTATAATAAATTGAAAAATGATAGGCTTTTCAACCGCAAAGGTCTCCCAATTCCTCACGAGGAGATCAGAAAGATACTTGGACGTGTCTTATACATCGGGAAAATAGAATATAAAGTTAATATTTATCCGGGTATCCATGAGCCGATCATATCCCCAGAGCTTTTTGACGCCGTACAAGGGCTTCATAAATCAAGGATTAAGAAAAGCAAGGTTTTCAACTATTCTATTTTCCCGGGTATGGTCCATTGTAAGGAGTGCGGCTCAATTATGAGCGCCGGTTTTGCCAATAAGGTCAAAAACGGCCAGCGTAATCGCTATTTTTATTATCGCTGCTCCAGTGTCACCAAGAGGGATATATCTTTTTGCGGGACTAGACAGGTTAGCTCTGATCGGCTCGATTCGTATGTTGTCGAAGGCCTCCACGAAATAGCTCATAATAAGCAGTATCTCGACAGTTTGATCTTCACGCTCAATTACCAACAGCAAGGCAACCAACAGGGAATCGAACCGAAGGGGACAGCTTCCGGCTATACAGTCGAAAGAGCCAGGGAAATCATTCAGATCATCACTAATGCTTATAAATTACCCGGTAAAAACGAGAAGGAATTAATCATAAAAAGGCATATAAAGCAGATCAATTATTCCAAAGATAACATAGAGGTAGTAATAAATTATCCAGACCAGCCAGCCCAAATTGCGGAAAATGGCGCGGAAAAATCACCAGACGAAAATATGTCGGCGGCCCGTTTTTGGACGGCGGCAAAAACGGGCCGCCGACAACCACCCCTTAAAGCAAAAACCGCCGATTTATTAAATCCGACGGTTCGCTTGGAAAACTTGGTAGCGCAACCCACTGCAGGTCGAACTATCACCTTTATTCTACCGAATACGATCCACGGGTGCAAGAAGTGTAACCTGGGTAGGTCTAAGTAAGCGTCATTTTTGTCCCTCGGCCATGATCGGGATATAGTGCGTCATTACCGGGGCACTCCGCACCATCCCTATATAGTCTACCTATGCACACGCCGCACGCTGCGCTTGCTGCTTGTTTTACTCTAGGATTTCATTCTGTTTATTGGATCTGTTCTACCTTTTTCCTGCTTCTTTCTATGTACTCACAGATCAAACAAGCTTATCCATTGCTTGGTTTCTGTCTTACGTTAGGTTGGGCGTTATCGCTCTCTCTGGGGAAAGGGAAACGGTCGGCTTAACGAAAATGTTCAGCCGTTCTACCTGGGGGAAAACACGCATTATCTGAGGCAACGCTCGTCATCCGCCTTAGGCGGATTCCTCGCTCATTATCTTATCCCTTAAGCCATCTCCTGCCTCTGCCTTCGGCAGACAAGTCCGGCAGGCAAGCCCCGCCTTCCGGCGGGCAAGCAAAAGCCCTTCCCACGCTATATTTCGATGAATTAGAGCTGTTCTGGGCACGGCTTATGCCCACCTTTCCGGAACCCCAAAGCCCCTCGATTCTCTCGGGGTAAACCACCACCACTTCATTCCCAACCTTGCCTTCCTTATCCGGAATCTTATTTCGGGACATTTCCTGATTTAAAAATGGGTGGGGGGATATAATTCCGGATATCAATCATTAATTGCGACCAAAACACTGCCTCTGATGGCACTTTTCAAGAATATTTAAAAATATCATTAAATTATCTGTATATATAGGTAGGGGGCCACTATGGGAAATGATAAATTTTCACTTGAGATGGTTTATATAGATAAAGGGTTTTCATACTATGAGGAAGGGGAAACAGAACTATCGGTTAAATATTATCGAAAAGCATTAGAGATTAATCCTAATAATCAAGATACGATATACATGATCGCGCATGCATATCTATGCAACGATCAAGGGAAAAAGGCAATTGAATGGTTTGCAAAATTAATAGATTCTGAAAGATTTAACCCCAATCCCGCAAACTATGTTTATCTGGGCATGGCATATCTCCTTGAAAGACAAAAGGATAAAGGCATAATTTGCTCTTTAATCGGGATAGCTCTGGCATCGCGCAAATCAAAGTTTGAGGACTTATCAGATCATTTTACCGGGCTACTCAACCAGCTAATTTCCGATGGTTACGGCATGCACAGAATAATTTTAGCCCTTTTTCTTCTCTGGGACAGTACAACGGAAGGCTTGCATGAAATATCTCAATTATATCGGGAATTACCAATGCCAATAGTTTTTGATGATCCTGACTGGTTCCTTGAAAGATATTTCAGCTCAAAAGATGGCAGTTCTTATTTTCGGTCGTAATATTTCTTATCCTCAACAATAGTCCGCCCCTCTTCGTAAATATGAGCGGTCCAGTAGTCAGCCCAGTGTACCAGCAGTGTCAGCGGCTCTTCTTTATGTGCGACTTCTTTATTGAATTCGACATATTGCCCATCGTGGTAAAGAATAGCCTGGGCCTCGTTGTCCGATAAAGGGATATATTTGCCGATCAGGTAGAGGCTGCGAACAGCCAGGTTCATGCTGACCTCTTCGGGATTGATCTTGTAAGTCATATCCCGATTATTGATCTCCCACTGGTTATCATTCTTGTGGTACCGCTCCTTCCCAGGCATCCCGATCTTGCCAACATCGTGGAAAAGGCCGACTATAACGCACGATTCTTCCGACAACTCCGGCGCCAGGGCAGCACGGAACTTGAGCAGCATCTCCGCCACGCCAACGCTATGCTCCAAAAGCCCGCCCTCATAATTCAAGTGAAAGCGGGTGCTGGCGGGGGAAGTCAGCCAAGATGTGTCTTTTTCAAGCATGGAAATGAAGGAGTCGAATTCATTTTTACGTTTAGTAACTTTTTGCTTAAGCAAGCTATATCTTTCCATATTTACCATTGGCGCTCCTTTTCCCTATCACATTTTTATATAATTGGAATCCGGCACATTGTCATAATTAACCCCAACCATTTGAAAACCAGCATTGGCATGAATAATACTTGCGCTATTTTTGCAATTATTCGGCTTAAATACAACTAATATATTTTTGACCTCATTTGTCGCACATACGCTTCGAAGACGGTTAATTACGAATTTAAGATTTCCGGCAAGCCTCCCTTTATCGACCATTACCTTCTTGCCTCTAAATTGTCCCGAAAACTCTTTTCTTTGTTCCACAACAAATTCATCCCAAGTCCCGTACTTATTTTCATCCCAATTAATGAAATACCATTTAAATAGTTCGTGTCTTAGTGTCTGCACATTAAGCAATCCTTTCTTGGCCTCCTGATTTTCGAATTGTTTACTTTCAATCAAATAAATTGATTTTGGCGTTGCAAGAATAGAATCAAACTCACCAAATTGAGCGCTATTATTCCCGCCACGACGCCCAAAACTTGGACGGTAAATTACGAGACAATCTTTAATGTTCGATTTGTCTTCTAGAATATTTAACAGCTCTGCCATTTTTTCGGTTAAATACCAATACGTTAGAGCATCTTCACCGTAGCCTAATATTTCCATAGTCCCCGCTCCTTAAATCTATTGAATAGATATTTTTTGGGCTTGTATATATCCTCTGGACCAATCATTGTTGTATAACTTATAAATCCCTACGACATATATTATTTTATCTTCTGATGCTGATACATTTCTACATGCTGATAAATCCGGCGTGTTATCATAAAATACCTCAAAATCAACATCGGTATCATAATTATAACGATTCGGGCCTAAATAAAGATATGTATAAAAAGAATTTCTTTCAAGATTATTCCCCCTTACAACTAATGGGCCAACAGATACCCGCTTGTCATAATATTTCATTGGCTCTGCCTTAAGATCCCTTGGAGATATTTCCAAGGGTTTATTGCTCTCATCATATATTTTTTGGCTAATATCTGAATATCGCTCTTTTGCTATTAATCTTCTCAGTTTTTTTAATTCTGAAGATGCCATCGAATAATCATGGCTAGAAATTGAATTATTAATATTATTGATACCATTTTCCACTGTCGTTATTATTAGTATCTGTTTATTAACTTTAGTTACGTTTTCTTTTGCTTTGCTTACATACGAAGAAGACGGATATTTCTGAATTAATTGATTAAATGCTTCAACCGCAGACTGATAATCGGTCTTTGATTCCGTTGAAACGGCGTTATTCATTAAATCAACCGCTTTATTAAAATAAAATTGATCGGTTTCACTTAATTGCTGCACCTTTGCTTCTAATCCTGCTATTTTCTGCTTTAATTCCTTATTCTCTTTCTCCAGTTTATTGCTACATCCGGAAATAGAGGCAATAAATAATGCTATTGCGAATATAATAAATAGTTTTTTCATCATAATCCCACCTCTTAAATATTATTCTTTATGTTGGGTCACTTCTCTGCCACAATGACTGCATGCCGTCGCATCTTTTGGGATATTGCTTTTACAAAAAGGGCACTTATTAACACTCCCAACAATTAAATAATAAACAGCAACAATCAGAGGACTAAAAATAATACATCCAAGAATAGCCAAGCCAACGCTTCGCCCTAAATTATTCGCCCAGATAGCAACTAATACTGTAAAAACAATATATAAAAAGAACATTGTTAATATATCCATAAATTCACCTCGTGCTTGAATTATACTCTGCTGTAATATGAAATCAATCTAATCTGCTGTCTGCGACCAAAAAATAATCCGCCTACGTCCTGCGGACTTTGGCGGACAGGCCCGCCTCCAACTAAGAGTTAGAAGCGGGCCCAATAAGTCAGACTTCAGCGTATTTGTAAGATATGCCGTATTCAACCTGATTCTGGATAGCATAAAGGCAGGACTGGCAAACAAAGACCACCATGTGCAGGGTATAAGGCTCAAAGCCGATATGATCTATGCCTTCGTTGCACGGGACAAGGAATGAACCGCAAATGGCGCATTTTCTCATGATTATTCACCTCCTAATTAACCGACTTGATAATCAAGTCTTTAAGTTCTTTGATCAGAATGTTGTGGGATCGGGATCTGTTAAGCTGTTGGATATAGTCGAGGAACCTGACGCATCTTGAGCGCTGGTGAGGGCCACAGATGACACCAGGCAATAGATGCCCGCATTGAGGACATGGAGATAAGACCGAAACTACCATACTAAATCACCCCCTCTTTATTAAAAATAAAGCAATGACCGGCCAGATCAGGCGGCAAAGAAGCACCACCGCCACAGAGGGAAACAACCACCGGAACACCGCGCTGAACAGCCTGGCGCACCGTGAAGAGAGAACCGCGGGAAGGACCGAAGAGGAAGGCCACGAGGACGGAGCAGGCAGCCACGAGGCGCTGATTGCGCCCCAAAAGGGCAGACACCGCCTGCTGGCGGGGCGCACCGGGAGAAGCCGAGCCCCAAACGACCTGGCCGCCAGAGGAAAGTAGCTGGCTGACCTGGGGACGGACCGAAGAAGGGAAACCAGAAGCAGACTGCCAAGCAGAGAAAACAACGCCAGAAGAAGCAGCCCCCTGCTGGAGCAAAGCAGAGAGAGCGAATGAATCAGCCCCCACTGCCCCACCAGAAGCAACCCGGAAGCCGCGGACAAGGAAGAGGGAAACAACCGAGGAAACCAGCGGAGCGAAAGGAGCGGGCAAGGAACGGGAACCAACCACACCGACAAGACGAGACATGAGCACACCTCCCTATATAAATGTGCTGGAAGCAACTGCTCCCAGCATGGAAGGTAAGAAGCATTTTTTCGCCCCTGTCACCCGGAGCCGCATCTGCGAGTTAGATATTGAGCAGATGGGGCGGAGGGCGCGGAGGAGGCAAAAAAATACTCGAGGTTCATATAATATGTTTATTTGCCGACGGAGCAGAGGGGCGAGAGCTACAAAAGAATAGAGATCAGATTGTGTATATCAGCGAACGACCCCTTGACAGGGATAAGGCGAAAAAATGCTACAATAGAAATGCTGGGAGCAGGAAAATCATGCAACCAATGGATGAACCAATATAAATATCGGGCTCAAGTCCTTGTTTAAAGATGGATCTAATAATCCCGAGATGGGCCGCATTCTTCGACCCTTCGACTCCTTGCCGCCGCTCGTTGCTCGGGGCTCGGGACAAGTCGCCGGAGAGGACGAGCACTGGATTATGTTTTTGGGTTTCCATTAGCTATTACTTTTGTTAGATGGATCCCGCTTCCTCCCGCACATCTACACTCGATAATATCCTTCGATTCACTGTATTCAACATAACGTCTGCAATGAGGGCATAACACTTCTTTTTCAAATGCAAACCATTCTTCCATCGCCCTCTCTACTTCCTGAGGGGAGATTGTTGCAGAAGAAGCATCTCTTGGATGGCCAGTAAAGTTTCTAAGAACGGGCTCATATTTCTGAGCATTTTTAATTTTGTCAATGATTGCGTTGCCTTTACCTAGCTTAGATTCCATTCTTTTAATCAATGCGCTAAACAATTCGTCCATTGATGGCGGCTGATTTATTCTGTATCTATATTTAACTTCTGCCTCAATGTTTTCACACAATTCATTTAGTATCCCTTCAATGTGTCTTTCCAATTGTATGCCAGCAGATTCGATCGCCGTAGAGTCTTTAAGCATTTCCTTGACCTCATCGTAGGTGGTTCTTGCATATTCAATTATCGGGCCCGTCTTATAGTCCCAATGCTTTATTTTTTTCGTTATCCACTTAGGGAATCTCTTCTGTATCTTTTGGAACCAATAATAATCGTGAGTAAACAATATTATTTGATAATCATTAAACTCTTTATCAATTAAATCGAGCAAAGTGTCCCTATTTTGAATGTCCAAGCTATTCATTATGTCATCCAACACGATAAACTTGCATTTATCATTGAATTGTTTTACACAGGTGAAATAAACGGCCAAACCTAAGCTATTCAAAAGGGACTCGCTCAACACTTTGTATGCAGGCTTAACAGATATATCGTAATAGCTTAATTGTATTTCAGCAGACCTACCAGCAGCTCTTCCTTTTTCCTCATTTAAGACTATCTCGATCTGTTTTATGTCCCTATCATGCCTTAATAAGCTGAAATATTCTCCGATCCTCTTTGATATTTCCTCAAATCTTTTCTTTATTCCATCTTGAATTAGCTTTGATAATGCCTCGCTCATGGCAATGAATTTATCTGCCTCAACCGAAGCGAATGAAAATATCGTATTCGCTTCCTTGGCTCTTGTCCAATTATCTTTTATTTGATTCAATTTCAGAATGGCCTCATTTAATTGGCTTTCTTCCTTTGATGGTTGGAGTTTTTTCCGTTCCTCCCCCAGGCTAGTTACTATTGTTTGTCGCTCATTTTTAATGCCTGTCAATATTTCTGTTGTTATTGGGTTGGTCGATCCTTTGCTAATTATTTCTTCGTTCGACAAGTCAGCTAATGCAGATAGATAGCCAGAGTATGCATGGGTATTCATATATTCAAGAGTATTTATGTGCTTTTTTGCCAATTCATATTTTGAAATTAAACCCTTTATTCTATCAACTTCGGCTTTTACCTGCCTTTTAAGCAATATAATCTTGGCTACAAGAGCATCCTTTTCCTTTTTCGCTGAACTTATTGATTCAAGCTCCTTCTTAATATGAGACAACAACTCTTCTTTATTCCATTCTTTCCCACAGACAGGGCATTTAGCGGGCCTTTCATCGTTATTATTAAGGACATCAATAGCTTTAGCATATAAATCAATGGCATCATTATGTATTATTAATTCTCTTTTGCTCAAGAAGTCTTTTGCATTTTTAATAAATCCATCTATGCTCAATGAGAGAGATTCATCATAGACACTTGAAGGGATGGATTGCTCTATTTCTAAGAGTTGATTTGATTTCATGCCTGCCGTTGATTCCGGCTTTAATCTGTTCATCTCAGTTATTCGTGGCCATAAATCATCAATGTTTGACACTTCAGCGGCCTTGCACGACCTTAGCAATCCATTACAAACAACCAATAAGGCATTTTCAGATATTGTTTGCCCTAATAGCTCTTTTAATGGTTTTTCACAAAGTGCTACATTGCTCGATAAATCCTTGACTCTTCTTTTCAGCTCAGGGAGGATTTCGCGTGCCATTTTTTCTTGGAAAGAAAATTCGGCCTCAAACCCCATCCAACTCGCAAGCTTCCGATACTTCTCAACCCCACCCATATTAAAAACAAAATCTATCACTTCAAGATACCTAAGATAGGGCTTAATAACAAAAGAAGCGTATACGCCGTCAAAATCACTCTTCGAGGAAAGATCCGGTTGTGTTATTCTTTTGCTATTAAACTCCTTCTTCAATACGGTTAGTTTTTTGTCTGTATCTGAAAATTCAAGCTCAACATAACTTTCCTTGTCTTTTGAGCCTTGATGAGGATATGCATTTGCTCCCGCGTCTTCTCTTTGTAGCCATTCTATTTTATTATCGGAAGAAAAGAACCATTCTAAGCCATCAACAAATGAAGTTTTGCCGGAACTGTTTAGACCATATAATACAAACGGAAGGGGGTCCGTCCCTCCCCTCATCAAGTCAATGTCCTGGGGGCTTGAAATGCCCCTAAAACCACTAATCCTTATTTTCTTTACTTTTAGCATACTTATTATTTATCAATGTCATAATTTTATCTATAGTCGTATTGCCATCCTCATTGTTAGCTAATGAGGCGGAAAGCAAGGCCAAATATTCATCATCATATTTCTTGCTTGCTTTCAAGGATTCAATATATTGATTAAGTATTGTTTTCATTACAAAGCATTAACTCTTTTTTGCGCAGCAGATACATAATATTTTTGTTTCTCAATTCCAACCCATTTTCTGCCCAATTTCTGCGCCACAAAAGCTGTTGTTCCACTACCCAAAAATGGGTCTAATACAACGTCTCCTTTGTTGGACGAGGCAATTATTATTCTTCGCAACATTTCTTCCGGCTTTTGGGTTGGGTGAAGAGAGCGGCCATCCATTCCTTTTAATCTTTCTTTGCCTTGAACCAAAGGCATAGCCCATACATCCCTCATTTGTTTCAAATTACCGTCTTGTTGTCTATCTGGATTAATTTTCTTTAATTCTTCATAATTATAAATCCACTTTTTGCCTTTAACCGCCCAAACAATATACTCCGCAGAATGGGTAAAAACCCTTCTAGTCATATTTGGCATTGCATTAGACTTTTGCCAAGTAATAATATTGTTAATTTTAAGTCCAATTTGCTTTAAAACGATCATCACTTCAGAAATGTTATGATAGGTACAAGATATATAAATAGACCCGCCGTCTTTTAAAGCACGATGGCAGGCGCCAATCCATTTTCTCGTAAATTGTAAGTATTCTGGCGGCGACATTTTATCCCATGCCTCATTTATCATATACCAATCCCCGCCGGTTTTATTGCCCTGCCATTTAAGCCCGTTGCCGGAAAGATTATAGGGGGGATCGGCAAATATTAAATCTATTGAACTATTATCTATTATATTATTTAATATATTGATACAATCCCCGTGGTAAATATAATTCGTTTTCATAATGCTTCTGCCCAGGTCCTGAGGATTGCCGGTATCCTTTTATTCCACAATAACGCATCTTTCGTTGCTTCCATTTCCATTTTTATTGCTTCAAGTAATACTTGCAGATCCTTTACAGAATACCTTTTAACCTTAAAAACAGAGAGCAAATACTTTATCTGATTAATAGTAAAAGGGATAATGACAAGCTTGATAATATTTCCGCTTATTGAGTGAACGCGATTATTAAAGAACTGCAAAACGGTGTTAGCATCTATCTCAGGGGCAATGAATACGCCATACACATCCTTTCCGCTATTATCATATTTTACTTTTGCCACATGCCTTGGCACAGGCTCGGCCTCAGCGCTCCATTGGTTTGATCGGGTAATTAGGGTGACTTCGGTAACAATGATGAACTTATCATATTCGAACACCATATCTGCGCCATTTCCAGGGGCATGATTAATCGGCTGCAATTCTTCATCGACCTTAAAACGTCTGGCATGATACGGCTTATTAAGAAGGGTGTTAATAGAAAGAAATACTCTCCATGTATTCCACTCAAGATACGCCGGATAATAGGCCTCTCCCCCGAGTATTTGACGCCCTAATATTAGATCATAATAATTAAGAATATCATCAATCTGGTCATCTTGGCTTTGAGAATAGTAAAATTCTATTTCCTTTAACTGCAAAACATTCTGTTCTAAGTTTTTGGCCCTCCCTTTAAGCTCAATAATGTTTGCAGAAGGAGTTATTTCAACCTGGATGAGGTCGGTCAGGCTTTTTGGCCCGAGTTTATGAATATATTGCTTCTCTTTTTGGCTTAACATTTCAATTTGATTGGTAAGGTAATCAGATTTATCAGTTGGTAAAGTCGGGAGTGAATCGCTCCATAAATAGTCGAGGTATTCTTTATCCGCCGTTAATGGCCATGAACGGGATAATAGCTCTTTAATTAGAGATTCTTTTTCAGATATAACAACTAATCTGTCTCTATTAATAGAAAATAAACCGCTTTTCCTAAGATATCTGACCGTTAAATCAGCATAATCTTTTAGCGTTGCCATTTTTAGTGGTAAATAATAATCAAGAAATATATTTCTAATGGTGCTCAGGCTTTGCTTGGTTATTATTGCGCCTCGTAATAATGCCTGAGTTCTGACAGCCTTCTTTGTGTTTGAGCCTTTTCCTCCCCTAGTGATATCCGCCAGCAGACGCCCGCCATTCTTTGATATTAAATATTTCTGCGACTTTTTGCACTCTTTAATTAGCGCAGAAATCTTCCCGAACCGTTCATCGATCTCTTCCCGAAAGACATCTCTTAATCTGGCCAATTGAGTTCCATAATAAAACTCTTTTTGCTTCACTCGGCCAATGATTGTCTTCCTTTTAGTGCGATACGACTTGATTTGGCTGATAATGTTGTCTATATCACCAATCCTGACAGTTGAATTTAAATATACACTTATCTCTTCCTTTGATAATCCACCAAGTTCATAGACCATTTTTAAACTGGCTATAAAAGGCAAAATGGCAACGTCGCTAAAAGAATCCCCATTTTGTTTGGGCAATGCGCAAGGTTTTTGATATTTCAATAATTGCCTCAGAAATATTTCCTGTTCTATTTCCGGATGATTTATCAATGCTTCGCCAGCACCAGTAATTATTACCTTCTTCCCTGATGACTCGTAAGCAAAACAGAATCCGAGTTGATTTAAAATTGATATCCATTTTCGAGTATGTTCCTGTTTTCTGGCTTTTGTCATCGACCTATATTTTTCATCCCCCATCTCGTAGATGCCACTACTTCTTAAGATATCAAAGAATATTTCTTGCTGATCGAGATTCCATTCCTTGTTGGCAAAATTATCCTTAAGTAGCATTAATCCATCCCTTAGCCTATCGGGATTTCGTACCGTGGTCCCTCCTATGGTCCATTGATAATACTTCATGTTTTATGCCTTATACTGCAAAAGAACACCCGCTCAGCATGATCCTCCGTCCGGCTTTTACCCGTAGAGAAGGGTTTATAATTCTGTTCGAATATTTCCACTTTCCCTCGTTTTTCTAATATTTCAATAATGGTTTTGTCCTTTATTCTGGCGTTTGATCGCGCATTTCCCTTATCGAACATATTATTATAAGAAAACAAGACATACTTACATTTGGCATTCATTATTAAATCGTAAAAAGCTTTTGTTGCTTCTTTGCCGCAATACATGCTTTTTAGATTACTCCGATTCATTTTCTTTGCTTTTCCATAGACAGTCGGCTTTTCCCATCTAATAATATTCTCAAGCAAATGATAGGTATCAGAATATTGTCTTGAATTATAAGGGGGATCGATATAAAGGATGTCAGCTTCTATTGTTCTAATAAGCTTATTGGCGTCCTCATTAAACACCTCATTTGATTCGTTTATTTCCTGTTTAATATCGGGCAACAAAAGCTTGATCGGAGAAATCATATCTAAGTTTTTTCTGAAGGCGTCATAATGACCACACGTATTCGCAGATTTATCCATAGCATACAGAAGAGACGTCAATAAAATGCTTTTCTCCTTGGGCGATAAAGACATCTTTTCAATTGATTCTCTTATCTGACCAATTTTCCTGGCATTATCAAGGGAAAAATATCTATTTCCAAAGTTTTCTGAAACATAATTATCCTTGTCGGCCTTTATCGTATTTAATTGGCTAAGAACATCTTCAATTTTGGTTTTATCGTATGATTCGGGAGACAGCCAGGCATAGAGGGAAATATAATTACTAAATAAAAGCTCATTGCTTATGATCTTTATGCTTCTACTGTTAAAAGCATGCCCAACAACACCGGTTCCCGCAAATATATCGCAAATGCTACAGAAATCATCACACTTTTGTTTTACTATTTCCTTTAAAAGTGAGAGCAGCTTATATTTGTTGCCCAGATATCTTCTGTTCTGAATTTGTAATAGATATTTATCGTGTCCATTAGCAATGTTTTTTTCTAAGCTATTTATTTTATATGGAATAGATTGTTTTGCCGCGTCATTTATGCCGCCAAGCTCAATTAACGGCATTTGTTTGTTCGATTGATTTTTCTCTTTTAAAATAGTTTCCATAACCTTAAAATATTACGCTTATTTATCTCATTGGACAAGCGTAAGAGATCATTTTTATTTATGCAAAGTCGCATATATCCCGACTGCAACAGCGGTAGCAGTCAGCACTTTATACCAATTATCCTCCCAGAAATCGGGTTTTTGGCCAACCTCAACAGAAACAATATCACCATGCTTAATGTCCAATGTCCGAAGTCCAACGTCCGATGTCGGAATAACTAAATAAGCCCTCGCCTCATCAATCGATTTCGCTTCCTTTACATCCCATGTATTCTTTTTAACATCGTGCTGGATCACATAAATAGGCCGAGGTGTTAAGAATACCACGACCTGAGGGTTTTTAATGTACCTGGCAAATTCCGCCGAAAGGTACTTTTTAAAGTTACTAAGCGTCTGGCCCTGGGCCGTTACGCTACCCAAGAGGGGAAGGGAGATCGTTCCGTCGGGAGCTACGGCCTGTTTTGTATCTAGGTCCTTTTGGCCGATTATTTTAACTTCAAGCTGATCGTTGGGGGCTAACATGTAATCTCCAGCTAAGGCGGGAAAGCTTAAAATAGGTATCAGAAAACAGATCAACAATAATAAACAGATGGATTTTTTCATAAGCCCCCCCTTATTGTCTCAAATAGACTTCCCCAGAAAAGACGAATTTCCTGGCTTTCATCTTAATCTTAAGCTCCTCAATTTTAACACTTATTTCATTTAATTGGCTGGTTAACTCTGCAAGCTGGACCTTCTGTTTTTCAGCATCTTCCTTACTAAGTAGTAATTGTTTGCCGAGAGGGGTTAATCCTTTGCCCGATTCAATCTCATTGATCTGAACCCTTACCTTCTCCGCATCAGCATAAAATCTTGAAAGCTCGGCCTGATCCTTTTTGATTTGCAGATCAAAATATTCATTAAGCGCCAATTTCTCGATCTGTTCTTTGGAAGCAAAAGAAAGAATCAAATCATTCCCTTTCTGCTGCATAGTTTTATAATAACCCGGATAAGAAGGAAAAGTAATTTGCATACCTTCCGGCAAATGAACAGTCCCCGATATTAGCCCACCCCTGGGAATCTCTGAAAGGAGGCGCTCGCGGCTGTCATTTTTGAATTCTTTATGTTCAATCTTAATCGGAATGTTTGTTCTTTTAACTCTAACATGGGAAGCCGTTATATCCGCTGCCAGCTCATCGCTTATAGTATAAACGTTACCTTTATATAGAATTACCAGGCGCTTATTATTAACATCCAATATTTCTCCCGCCCCTTCAACCGGCTGCCTGGTTTCTCCCATAATCCCATTAATTTCCAGATAGGCATGATTCTTGTAAGTTTTATACTCCTCAATTGCCGATCCGGGTGTTGCCAAAAGCCAGCGCAGAGAGCTGACGATGCCATATTTTGAGATGGGAAAGGCCAGAAACATCAAAGCGATAAGGATAAAGAAGATAAGGATTTCTACCTTGGCGCCAGATTCGGCCCGGAATTTTGGGTTCTTGGGGATTACATCCCTCCCCGGATCAGGCCAAAACATCTGCGAGCCGCGTTTATTTAACATATCAAGCACCAAGTGGGAAAAATAACTTATTGAAAATGCCGCAATCCAGCGGATCGGGAGCTCACTCCAACCTAACTCTGCGATAATCGGAATAAAGTTAACCAGGCCAATAATAACCGCGAATAAGACGGTAGCAATAGCCCAGCCAATCAATGAGTGGGTTATTGTCCGATGACCATATCTTCGCTCAATAGGGGCAGAGATCGGATAAAATATCTTGCCTATTATCGACTTGGGATGATCTATGTCAGGGATTATCGCGCCCAGGATAGCAAAGAGAATTATTGTCCAGTGAAGACCCCACTGTACGCCGAATACCGCTAAGATTATTAGCGTTAAAAAGATGCCAAATACGCTATGGGTCGGAGCTAACATATTATTTAACCATCCTCAAAAACCTGATCGTCGTCATCAACGCTGCCATGCCAACGCCGGCAAGGATATATCCTTCAAAGCTATGTGTTCCCAAGGCCACAAACCTAAAGACCATCACTACCCCCCAGAGAACGATCAGGAACGGCGTCCAATCACGATAGTGGATTCCCGCTTCGTGATAGACCTCGCGTATCCTCTCCCTGGTTACGACCGGCTCATGGCTAACCTGATGGATCATATCAACAATGGCTAAAGGAAGGCCGTTTGATAAAGTGATCACTCTTGTTTCGAGCATTTCGTAATCGCTGACAGCCAGGTTTTGGGTCAAATACTTGATGAGCTTTTGAGAAGCTGCATGGCTTAGATTATCAAGCTTGATCTGTTTGAATTTATACCAGAGCTGTTTGAGCCGGTCAGGAGTATCTTCGGCCGCTGTAATGATAGTAAAGTTATCAAACAATCTGATCAACATGTCCGCATCGTTAACTTTGATGCGGCCAAGATTATCAATAATCAGTATAGGGGTTTGTCCTGGCTTGCTCGGGCGGTTCCTGATAATAAAATCAAGCATTTCTTTGGTCGAAGGCCGGGCCAGAAGTTGTTTCTTCCAATCGGGTTTTAATTTATCCAGCACTTGAGTTAATAAAAGCTTTATCGGAGCCGGGGAATCGATAAATATTGCTTCCGGATAAAGATGGCTAATGTATTTGAGGATGTGGGTCTTACCTATTCCCAAAGGCCCGATCAATAATGTCGGGTTGTTTCTGGAAATATTGGATTTAATGTCTTCAATCACCGATTCCCGTCCGAAAATAACCTCTTCCGGCGCAGGAATAATGGGGCCTTTTATCGCGGTAGTCGGTTTGGCAACTTTTGGCCTAGTCGGGAATATCCGGCTGATCGCTTTGGCAAGCCTCGGGCGAGTATCGATGTGTTCGGGTATCTGCGGAGACGGCGATTTAGCGGCTTTGATATAGCGATTGATGGATTCAGGATCAGTAATGCCGAGTATCGCCGAAGCCTTATCGATCCCGATCTCTTTTGAGAATAACCGGACAGCGAAAGTATTGCGGAGTATCTGGGAATTGACCTTTCTTTTAAGTCCGGCCTGATCCGCATACTTACGGATCAGCTTGTCTACTGCTCTATCGGATAATTCCTTGACCTTGCCTTTGGTAGTAATGAAGAAAGCGTTATTTTTAACATCGGCGCGATCTTTTGACCACCTGGCTATTGCTTCATAAGCCTGCTCATCAAGCGAAATATCGCGCTTTCTGTTCCCTGGGACTCGAATAATATGCTTATCCCAAACAATTGAATTTACTTTGAGGTCAATTATTTCGCTGAGGAATAAACCCGCATTGAGGAAAAGGGTGACGATGGCAAAATCGCGGTTATCATCAATTGCCTTGAGCAGAGCGTTTGACTCATTGATCGTCAGGTATTCAATACTCCCGGGCATGCCAGCATTATAACCCCAGTGGTGCGACTTTTCCAGCTTATAGTGCGGTTCATCCGTATGGTTAGTGAGAGATGACCGTAGCTCTTGTTTTTATTGAATTATGGCCGAAAACGAGAAATACTCGAAAACGACTAAATTGGGTGTGGCACGATAAAGAAAAAGCACTTGAGAACTTGAAAGCTGGGAACATTGTTATTCATATTCCGGATAATATTCCTATTGGCGGGGCGGGGATTTTTAAATCAGAAAATGTTCCGAAATAAGATTCGGGATAAATCCCGGTGTGTGATTCGGGATAAAGCAGGGATGGGATGGGGAGGCGGCGGGGCGGCGGAGGGGGTTCTTCCTCATTCTTCTTCTTTTTAAATGGTGGTATTGGGGTTCCAGAACGGCGGGCTGAAGCCGGACCAAAACAGCTCTAATTCATCGAAATATAGCGTTGGAAGGGCTTTTGCTTGCCCGCCGGAAGGCGGGGCTTGCCTGCCGGACTTGTCTGCCGAAGGCAGAGGCAGGAGGCGGTATAGGGGAATATTGAATAATGAGCGAGGAATCCGCCGTAGGCGGATGACGAGCGTTGCCTCAGA
>Ga0315279_10004609_pt1 | contig 18439 bp, 27 predicted proteins | sample YL17G06_20_MG_FD_203694 | JGI IMG/M metagenome (GOLD analysis project Ga0315279, IMG submission 203694) | Sediment microbial communities from Yellowstone Lake, YNP, Wyoming, USA - YL17G06_20 | ecosystem: Environmental > Aquatic > Freshwater > Lake > Sediment | place: USA: Wyoming | collected... | reverse complement strand
GAGCGTCTCAGGATGCAATCCCAGCCGCCTCTTCAATCCATCGAACGAAAATGTCGCCAAATCCTCTTCGCCTATCAACGCTAGAACATCGTTGTCCCGTTCACCGAATTGAGCATCACAGAGGTCGCTACGGTCGGCATCCAAGGTTTACATCGTCCCTAATGAAATTGGCCTGCTCCTATTAAGGAATACCCAACCAGCGAAACCAAAGGTTCCGTCCCCTTTCCGACCAGCTTTAGAAGTCAACATAATTTGGTGCCCGGATGAGAATCAAAGACAAACGCTATCGATCACGCGCTGCCCGAGTTGCTGTCCTTACCAAGGCGATCTTTCTTCCTTTGTAATCGTAGCGAGCAAACCAATTCGGAGCATAGAGCAGCACTTATGAGGAAAGCATGAGAAGATAACCGCAGTCTAGCATCTTGGCATCTTCATTGATTAGGGCGAGATCGCGCTCGAAGGCTTCATAAGCGTTTACGGAAGGAAACCAAGAACATAATTTCTTTTTTTCTTTCACTCCAACCAACCACATTCATTTCTGCATAGGCGGTTATGCTAAACGAGTACAATGCCGCTACTGGCGACACGCAGAAATAGCAGGTTAATACAGAATAGTCCTGCGATGACGTGAATGGCGGATTATGTAAAAGGAAGCGATGAGGACAATTGGCACTGGTGCAAGAACTGCACTCAATATCCCCTGTACGTCTATGCAAAGCTAACCAACCCCAAGAGGCCACCAAGGTCACACCTCTGCCCTCAATGCCAGGCAAAAGAAGACAACAAAGACTGCACAACATAGAGAACTGAAGACTCTAGAATTGAAAGTTGAAATGCAACAAGTTGTTCTGCGCTCGCGGGAACATAGTTGTAACAAATCGAAATGCGCGCAACGCTGATTGGCTCTCTCTCCAACCCACATCGACTGTAAATAGACCATTGCCAAATCATCGCCACAACCTAAACTCAAATTCCGGCATCAAGATTTGTTACCAAACAACATTACCATTTCCGTTACCACAGACCCCCTAGGGGCTCAACAAACACGCCAAACTATACTCAGACATCGCTTCTCTTGGCTTCTTCAGTGGAGAATAATGGAAATTGCTCGAGCTTCTCGGCCTGTGTTTGTAATCGAGAAGATTATTCCATAATCCATAAGAACCGCGTGTCAGATTCTAAGGATGATGCAGTATGAAGAATGTACGGTTACTCGTTATTGTTACTCTGTTTTTGTTGTCGACGTCGCTGGTTTTCTGGGGTTCGAGGGCATCGGCAGCCACTGGATACACTGTTGTTACGGTTATAGAGGCAAAAACGATGATAGATTCGAATCCTTCTTTGGTGGTCTTGGACGTTAGAAACCAAAGTGAATACGTGACGAGGCATATTAGAAACGCGGTGCTGATTCCGCTCTTTGAGCTTAACAGCAGCTTAGATCAGTTGAACCCAAATGACGAGATCCTTGTGTACTGTTTGGCGGGCGCAAGAAGCACATCGGCCAGCGAGATTCTTGTTGCGAACGGGTTCCTGCATGTTTACCTCATGGCTGGAGGGATAACAGCCTGGATTACAGAAGAATTCCCAACGTATGTCAAGTATTCTTCGATTCAGGGAGCCGTGGACAACGCGACGGAGGGAAGCGCTGTTTATGTGAGTTCAGGCGAGTACTCTGAGAATTTGGTGATTAACAAGTCTATCAACCTCGTCGGAGAAAACAGGAAAACAGCCATAATCGACGGGATGAGCAACGGCACCGTCGTTTATGTGGGCTCGGACAATGTGTCTATCAGCGACTTCAAACTGCAATATTCGGGATGCTCGTGTACTGGTTATTATGGAGTAGATGTGGGAAGCAGCCGGCAGAACATCAGCATAATCAACAACAACATCTTTTCCGACAGCACTGGCATTCTTGTCAGAAAAGGGCAAGATATCCTCATTGCGCGGAACAACATTACGTTTAGCCGCGACTATTCGATAGTCATTGAGGATTCGATCGGAGTGCAGATACTCGAAAACAGTCTGACTGACAATTTGGACCAGATAGAGATTTCGAACTCGACTCAGATGGTCATTGTCAACAACAAGATGGTGAACAACGGCAACGGAATCGCATTCACCAACTCGAACAACAACACGTTAGCCGGCAACATCATCGCCTCGAACAGACTGTACGGATTGTACCTGTCTCAGTCTGACTACAACGTGATCGTCCGCAACAGTCTCCAATCAAACGGTCGCAACGTTTACGTTCGCAATTCCACAGACTATTGGGACGACGGTTTTGAAGGCAATTACTGGAGCAATTATACGGGCGCGGACGCTGATAACGATGGCGTCGGAGACAGTCCGTTTGTGCTGGACGCGAATAACGTGGACCATCATCCGCTGGTCGGTTTATTCTACAGTTATTCCGCGATGCCCGAGAACGACGTGGGGATCATCACAGACTCCGCACTAGACAATTTTGAATACGTCCCGCCTAACACGATAAGGCTTCAGGTTTCAAACGCAACCGCTGCCCAAACAGTGGGTTTCTGCAGAATAATCATTCCACACGCGTTAATCGACCCAAACAACGGCACTATCCAGGTCATCATTGACAACAATCAGACGCAGGTACTGTTTCTCAACACGACGCTCTATGACAACGGCACCCATCGTTGGATCTACTTAGCCTATCCGCTCTCAATGCATGAAATCGTGATAGTTCCCGAGTACCCGGTATTTTTGGTAACGGCATCGGCAACGGTGCTGGTGTCGGCTGCGCTGAGTCTTGTCGTTGTGATTGAGAGGAAAAAAAAGAGTAAAGAAACCCACGGTTCGCCGGTTATGCAGCTAAGATGAAGAAGTAGATGTATAGTCCAGTTGCGACGTCTATAATTCCGAGTATCAGTGCTATCCAAGCGAGGGCAGTTTTCTCGCGTGCGTAGGAGGCGATGCCCAAAATTATGGCCAATATTCCGCAGGGTATTGCAAAGATGAACAGCCCTACGAGGCCGACGAGCAACCCGATGATAGCTATGATTGGAGTTGGCCTTCTTGTAACGGGTGGTGCCTGGCCTGTTTGAGTCGGTTGACCTGCTTCACCCATTGTTTCACTCTCGAGTTTTCGGAGACCACTGTTGGTTGAATAGTATTAAAATAACTTGTGATTCTCATTTGATGCCAGATTGCCCGAGAAAGGATTGATTCTGTCATGGCCGGCAGAAAAACGCCGGCGGGATTGTTGCGTTAGCTTGTCTTTTGTTCCAAAGGTGGGATCGAACGCTCAATCGCGGAGAGAAACTTCAAAGAGGTCAGTTAAGCTGGCGTCTCGATTTCTTCGGCATTTTTCCGCAGCAGACGTCAACAGCCTTCGCTAACCTCTTGAATTCGTCATCGGTCATCCATTCAGTCTTCAAGTAATGGCATATTCTTCTGTCGCTGAGCCCCAGACGCCGTGCTTCTTCCACCGCAAACCGGTACGCTTCCACTTCGGTTGGTCTTTCAACATAAGCGTAGTTGTGGTCGAAGAGTTCCTTTCCTTCCATAAACTGTTTGACGTGGACGAGTTCGTGGACAAAGTCGAGGTAGATGTCGACTCGGTTTCCTGTTTTCAGGTAGTCGGCGCTGATTATCATGTGACCGTCTATTTCGCTGACGCCCATGTATCCTCTTCGCCCCACGAATTCAACCCTGAGGTTTGCCAGTACTTTTTTTGTGTCTTTGTCGAAGGTTCGTTTGACTGCGTCAACGTTTTCGAACCCTTTGAAGTAGTCGAGAAATGGGTAGGTTGCGACGGGGACGTTGCGGGTTATGTTGACGTTTAGACGTCGTGTTATGGTCGCGGATCCTCCTGTTGTTGGAATCATGAATGAGAATATTAGTAAGATATACGACGGAACCCCTGTATATTTTTATCCATCAATCTTGCATCGAACTTGTGTTAAAATTTCTGATGGAACTGCCGATTAATCTGGTTCTGGAATTATCTTCGTTTCCTGACTTTTCTTAAAGCTTCTTCTTTCCGTATCTTGTCCCTGAAAGAGGAGAACATTGGGATTAGCATACTTCTAATTTCCTCTGTTTCCTTTCCCGTTACCTCAATTCTGACAGGTCTACCGCCTTTAGACCTGATTTCTTCTCTAGCTTTCTCTTCATCTTCCTTTATTCTTTGCCTTACTTCCTTTGCTTTCTCCTTTCCTAGCTCCTTTTCCATTTGTCTCTTCGTAATTTTCTCTATTTTCGAGTCCTGCAGTCGAACTAGCACGTAGTTATGAGCTATAGTTGACAAGCCTCCTAGAAAGTATCCTAGTGCCAAGTCCTCTTTCGAACGTACTTGAGCATCCGATTCAAGAATCCAATTTACAGTATCGAGAAAGTTCTGTGTTTCAAAAATATCGTTGATAGTTTTAGAGATTTGACCTCTTATTTCTGCATCCAACGGCATAACCTCAAATGAAGTCTAGTGTGTAAGAGTTAGGTATTTAGGTTGGGATAAAACTTACCCAGTTAGTGCCTAGAACAGGACGTTGATTTTTGTTGTGGTTGAGTCTTATCTAAGCGAGAATTCTGTCGATTCTCTCTAGAATTGTTGCTATCTTCCCACCCTTTTCTGTCAAGCTGTACTCAACCCTAGGAGGACGACCTTCAATCACTCTTCTATCCACTATTCCTTTCTCCTCTGATTCTTTTAGCAGGTTAGCAAAAGTCTGTCGGCTAACAACGAAGTTCTGTTTGTAAAGTTCATAGTACCCAGCTTTCCCGACCTTGTCCAGATGAAAGATGACTTCTATCACGCCTTTCTTAAACAAGAACCGACTCTTGGTTCGCAATTGAATCACAAAACTACAATGAAGTAAGTTTTAAAAAGGAGAAGGCACTATAAACAGTACATTGTACTATAAGATTTAGCCAGAGCCTGAAGAAGGAAAAGGTAATGGAAAAAGTGAAAGTGTTGGGACTCGTTATCGGTATCATCGGGTTGGCGATTCTTTTCATCTTCCTAATCTCAGACCTGACCGCTGTATATGATGAACATGCCTATGAACGATGGGAAGCTAACTTGTTCTCCATTTCCGCAATATTGTCGAGCGTCGCCTTTACACTCGGAGCGACGGCAATAGTTTTCTATATGGAGAAAAGGGCAGTTTACTTCATGGCATTGTCAACAATCATAGGAGCAACAGGATTTGCCCCTCTCATTCAGCGGTATTCTACCCTACAAATGAATGTCAGCACCCTAATATTTGGAGTACTTATCGTAATGGTTCCAATGCTCGCTTCCACGATACTTTTCGCCATTCCGACAAAACAACAAAAAGACGCAGGCACTTCATCTTGAATCCGATTTTACCCATCTAGAAAATGTCTTGTGGGAGTTTGAAATCAGTTGAAATTTCGGGTGGGTGAAATGCCGTATGTACATCCATCAGCGGGTGTTTTAGACGCTAGGAAGACAGGTTTAAGGATCAAGGTTTGAAGTTATCAGGTTTTTGATGTCTGGTCTAGCACCTGTGAGTTGAAAAAGCTAGGCTTAGGTTTCCATGATAGTTTAAAACGTGCCTTTAGTGACTTTAAAACTTAAGCTTTACAATATCCATGAATTTTAGAAACTACAGTTTTGGGGTATTCCCGAATGGAAGACAGTAGCTTTATTGAAGTTTCACTTATGTCAAACTAGATTTCATTCTGCTGAATCTGAAAGGTTTTTCACCCAAAGGTTTACCATTCGCAGTCATATATTGTGTTAATATGGGCGCTCATAAAGGCAAGGTGAGATTGAATGGAAGGTGAAATTCATTTCGTTCCTTTCTTCAAAGAAGGGATGAAGAACCCTAGAGTACTCCATCAGGAGTATAGAAAGAAGATAATCGACCTTTTGATGAAAGCTAAGCAACCAATGACTCCTCCAAAGATAGCGGAAGTCTTGGGTATGTGTGAGCTTACAGCATCAAGAACTTGTTTTGAGTTGTCTTGTGAGGGCAAACTGAAGTATTTTACGATTGGCGGTTCGAAAGCATTCGTAGTTAACTTGGATGCAGTCGCAGAGATGGTTAACGAATCAAAACTTGAAGTCAAGAAAGCGTAGCTTAGGTGAAAGGAATGTCAGATGAACCTAAATTCATCCTTCCTGGGAAAGGAATAGTTTCCAGGGATGAGGTAGAAGTTAGTGATGGATTACGACCTTGGTTGGAAGATGTTTTTACTCCAAATCTAAAACCGTTCCCTGAACCCTACTCGATTAGACAGGCATACTACTTCTACTTGCCTCTAATAGTAAACAAGATGCCTCAAATAGCTCCTAGAATTGCAATAGATGAAAGTTTGCCTGATAAGATTTATCAAGCGATGGTGGGAGTATGGTCAAAGATGTTTTTAGCAGGAAAATTCTCCTACAAAACTATGCATCTGTTTGATGATTCTGGTGCTTCAACTTATTTCTATCAAACTTCATATGCTGATGTTCCTCCTCCTGACAAACAGTTTGTTGAATATCCTTTAGAGGTTTGGGTAGAAAAGAATGCTTCTTACAACGCATTGCTTCCATTAGTATACTGGAACAAAGGAAAACCCAAGTATAAGATAAACCTTGTAAGTGGAAAAGGATATGCCAAGTCATCAGGATTAGAAGAATTAGAGATGAAAAGGAAAGACGATGTTGAAGTGATTCTATACCTTGGCGATTTTGACCCTGCAGGAGTTGAAATGCCTAAAGACATCAGAAGAAGATTAACATCAATAGGATTAGAAGAAATTATGGTAGTTCACATTGGGCTTCAACCAGCACAAGTCCCTGAAGAAAATGATAGAAGAAAGTTGTCTGGTCTAAGACCTAACTCGAACGATAAAAACTACAGCAAATTCATAGAGGAGTTTGGAAAAGATGCAGTTTGTTATGAAACACAAGCTCTGACTCCTCAGGAGTTAAGGGAACTAGTACAAGACAAGATAGAACAGACGATAGAGAAGAAGGGATGGGAACGAAGAACCGAAAAGGCACAAGAGACCTGATTTGGTTCACTAAATAGACTGTAGATGAAACTGAGAAATAGAAGGATGATTGAAATGTCAGGTATCAGAAAGTTAGCAAGAAGCATCGTTTTAGGTGTTCAGCAAAGGGCTGAAGAAGAGGAAGAATCTGATGAAGACGAGGAATTCGACGACGAAGAAGAGGACTGAAAGGCTCTTAGGAGGTGGAAATACGACTGAAAAAGTAGGCAGCGACATCTTAGGTAGACAAGAAGAGATAAGGATACAACTTGAAAAGGAGAAACAGAAACAGGAATTCTTGAGGAAAAGAGAAGCTGAACGAAAGAAGAAAGAACTTGATGACTTGCAAGGAAAACGTCTGCACACAGAAATGCCAAACGACCAACACAAACCAAGGAAGTTAGGAAGAGAAGGCTTCGACCAAATCAAGCCAGTTAAGGTATCTGCTCACAGGCGCCATTCTCCAAAACGAGGTGCTAAGACAGAATGACTATCTACAATCAGGATAGCCTTTTCTATTCACCTGAAAGGTTCGAAGGTTTACCTTAAATCAATAGTTAATTCGAAGTTGAAGAAGGAACTAAAAACATCTGAGTTGAAGAAAGGCAGACTTTCAACTGGCAAAAAGCCCGAACCAGTCGAGTCTGACGGCACCTTGACCAGAAGTGGAAGATGACGGTCTCAAGAAACAACAGGAGGCAAAAACGTGAGCACAAAAGTGAAAGTAGCAGCTAGATGGTACTACGTAGTCGGCGTTGCTCTCATCGTAACAGGACTTGCACTCTTCTCTGCGTGGCCTTACCTAATGCACCTATCAGGCTTCGAAGGAATACCCACAGGCGGAGGAACCGGCACAGGCAAACCATGGTTTGGAACGGTAGTTCTTTCATTCCCGTTCTATAACAGCTATGACAGCACTCCCTGGGTATCAGCATATCCAACTATCCTGGTATACCATGCTGACAAATCGACTCTCTTCGGCAGTCTCACCAATGCAAACAACACTCTTTCAGGAGCTCTTCTAGAACAAGACGCAGGAATCCTGTACGTTGTAGAAGACGTTAGTGCAGCAACAACTTTCTACCTAGACGATGCTAGAGTCAAGTCATCGAACCCAATGATAACCACCGAGGAAGCTTGGGACTACAAGTCTAACGGTATCCTTTCATACTTATACCAAGTAGACTTAACATACTTACCACCGCTAACAGGGGGACAAAAAGAACAGGCAGTCACAATCAACAACTATGTTTGGGCAACTGGAACATTGGCAAGCATGGCGGGCACTTCACAACTGAATGCAACAGGAGTTGGAACGACTTCAGCTTATGCAGATGCTGTATGCACAGGATACTACACAGGAATAACTTCTGGACAAGCATTCAAATTAGTCAAGGTATACATGACTCTTCCAGATGCAGCAAATGCATCCTATGTTGACAACGGTTACATCAAAAATGTATACGTGTCTGTAGGATATGGATACAACAAGCAATGGACATTTTATGACACAGGTAGTTGGGACCTGGCTAACAAGCAGTGGGTTTTCAACATCGGTGTAACAGACCTAACTCAGCAATACTACGGAAAGCTAGCAGTTTACGAGCAGAACGCACCAACAACAGTGTTCTCATATACAGTTCACGTATCTGCAGCAAACTTCGGCGTAAATGCAACAATTTATCCAACACTGAGACTCAAAGTCATCAACTCTGCTGGAACACCAACTACAGTAGTAAGACCGGTATTATTCACATACCTGTAGTACCACTTAGGTGATGCTGCTAATCCTCCTTTTTTCTTAACGGAACATCATGAAGGCAAGATGATGCTTGGTACACAACAGATTGTTGAATTTGTCAAAAGTAGAAGAGAACAAAAAATTCCACTCAAAAACATCGGGTGATTAACATGACTGAAGATGAAAAGGAAGTAGATATAGGATTAATCAAGAATCTGCTAATTCGTAAACCAGTTTCAGAGAAGTACATGCAAGCATTGAAGGAGTCCATGCAGAAAATCGGGATGATTTATCCCCTTCTTTGCACAATTGTTCAAAACAACATTCTTGACCCAATACCAACGTCATCGGAAGAGCTGAAGGAAAGCGACACATATCATGTATATATTGTTGATGGGAACAAGAGAGCTGAGATTGCTAAGGAACTGGGCTGGAAGACCGTCAAGTGCAATGTTATATACCTGAGTGAAAGTGAGGTTTACGAAACTGTAAAATCACTAGATGACCTCGACGACCTGAAAGCTAGGTTGAAAAGTGGCTGACCTAGTCACCAATAGGTGACAAACACCTCTTGCCAGATGTTTCCACAATCGGGAGACCAACCTGAGGAAGATTTGGTGTTTTCTACCTTGGGAAGGTCTCCTCAAGATAATGAGTGTGAAAGGAATGATGGAACAGAAAGAATATCCAAGAAAGTTGTCTGGAGCTTGGTTTGCAATTATCTTCTTTAGGGAATGGTCAAAGAAAGAATTGCTTGAAGAAACTATTAGGAACCCAAAATCCGCTAAATACATCGAAATGAGCCTTGGCGACAGGATGCAACAGGTTCAGCTTCTAAAAGATGAGCTAACAGAGGTTGGGGAACACTCACCAGAAGATTTTAAGCTACTTATCAAGCCTTGGCTCTTAGAACCTTTCTTACCTCCCGAATATGACCCTAACATGCTTGTCATAACATCCAGCAAAGCACTAGTTGTTTGTGAATCAGTTGAACGTTTGGTAAGAGGATAAGAAGGTGCAGTGATGGTAGAAATAAAACCAGAAAGATGTCCATACCTTCATGCAGTAGAGGGCGGATTAATATGTCATCTTCAAGGCAGTACAGATGACAGTTGTTATACAGAAAGATTCAGCCACTGTGAAACCTATGCTGTAGAATGTCTAACATTGACTTCTGGTTTGCCAGAGATTTGTCCCTTAATTCCTGATTGTTGTAAACAAGCTAATCTAGACCATCATAATAACGAATTTCCATCTGACCGCTGCTTGTGTCTCAATTTGTTGAAGTATAAAGTAGGCTATACACGATGTTTCATCTACTTGAAATGGCAAGTCAAAGGAATGAATGACGAAGTTAAGGACTTTATGGTTCAGTATATACATCCAAAAAAGAAGAGTGAGTAGAATGACAGAAGTCCGTTGGGAAAAAACAGAAGCTATGCGACACTTCTGCAGGGAAGATATCATGAAATATTCTTCTGGTTCTTTGAGGTCAAAGATTAAGCTACTTAGTAGCGGGAAGGCTCTCTGTAGGGCTACTTGTAATAGTAAGGAACAGTCAATATGTCTGAAGATGATGAAAGACAGAATCTCAAACCTTAGCAAAGCAAAGGAACAACACCCAGCAATCTTGACTGTAAACAACATCTATCGTGTTGAAGATGGAAGTGGTAGAATACAGATTGAGTTTGGAATGATTTACCCAAGTGAAGCATCTACAGCATTGGTACTTGGAATAGGTTGGCATTCTGCAAGTGAGATACTTGTTAGAACAGATTCAACTACAGCTGAGGAATGGATAGTAGGAGTAAAGGTATATCCTCATGTTTGGCACGAGTTTCTTGTATCAGGTCTTAAGGATGATGATGAATCAACACGTCTAGAAATACTAAAACAGTTTGAAGAAGCAGTGTCTGCTTCAGTAGGTACTCCTAAACAATGCATTTGTGGACATTTGGGATGGTAGATGAAAACTCCAAAATCTTTATAGCTGAACTCTGGCATAACACCTCTTGATTTTAGGAATGTGCCTGCAGGCCCCACGTCCTCGTCGTGCAGGTCGATAAATCCCATCTGGGTAACGAACGGGGCAAAATGGTTTCCTAAACGTCACAGACTCACACAAGCCAGAATAGAAATGACGGCGTCTGGTCCTGAGTCGTTTGGGATAAAGGAGGAAACAGATGATTGAACTATGAATGAAAAAGTCACGTTCAATGCCATCTTAGTTGCTAAACTCTCTGGACCAAAAAGTGAGGTTTTGAAACATATAGACAAACTGAAAGAAATCTATACAGAAGACCGTTTGAACATAAGCCAACTACTGAAAAATGAAGCTGACGGAGGCCATCACTGCTATGTCAACATAATGGTGGAATCTACTGATGACAGAGCCAACCAAAGTTGAGCTCAAGCCACTGCCTGTAATTAAGGAAAAAGACTGTGTTACAACTGAACAAGTAAAAAAACCTGAGGATAAGACAGAAGAAAAGACCACTGATAAATGGCTTGAAGAACCAAAGGTAATATGGTATATTGGAGACTGCTTAGAGAGTCAAGGATTCGTAGGAGACACAAAAAATAAGATTAATTCCTACTTAAACCTCACAACCAAAGACTACAAACAAAGAGAACGAATATCAGCAATAGCAAACGCAGAATCAGGTGCAGGCAAATCAACCATATGCATTGAAATAGCGAAAAGGTACTTCGAAAAATATGTCTTTGAATTCACAAGGGTTACTAAAACAGCACTAGACCACTGCAAGGCTATGTTACCAGAAGGAAAATTCGACGGAATCATACTGATTATAAGACAAATGGAAGGAGCTGAAGATGCTCAGTATCAACTGCAAATGATAACTGATGACACATCAGGTGGAGGCTTAAAGATTTTGATATCAAAACAAGCAACAGGTGGCGATTGGACTGTAGATGATGTCTTTATTCCAGGCATTCCAGTGACAGTCGTAACGACGGTAAACATCAAGATTGACCCTCAGACCGTAAGAAGGTTTGAAACTATTGCTCCCGATGACAGCTCAGGACAAACACACAAGATAAAGTTTCACAAAGCAAACATTCGAGCAAATCCAGACTACGAAACTCAAATTACTAGAAAATGTGACTTTCTGCTTGAATTGCCAAACCTTTTGAAAGACGAAAGCTCAAAGCTATGGGTAGTAATACCATACGCACACACAGTAGCTGATGAAATACCCGATGTCCTACTTGCAAGGAGTGACACAGACAAAGTTTTCAATAAGATAACCGCATGTGCACACCTGTTCTATAAACAACGACTAACCTACAAAGACTCGCAAGGAAAGATGAGGATTGTTGCTTCACCTGCAGACTGGTATTATGCTTGGCAACTGTTCGGAGACACACTATCAAGACGTTTAAGCGGAATAATTGACGAAAGAGGATTCACCTATCTACGAATTATTCAAGGCTTGTGTATGAAGTCAAAGGACGGATGGGTTCATTTTCAGGAGATTATGGATGCTGTGCACAAAGAAGGCAAGGCTTGTCAACGAAACACACTTCATCAAGCGATTTATGAGCTTGAAGATGGAGGATATATTAGAAAAGACGTTGACCCTGACAACAAAGCAAAAAGAATCTACAACATCACCTCTAAAACATACGTTCCTTTTGGTATTTCGTTTCCAAACGAACTCGTCGAAAACAGCTACCTAGACTTCGTAAAAGACAAACTCGGAGAAGAATTAGACACTGACAAATGGAATCTACTTAGGCAATCAATGAGAGTCTTTGACTTAGAGACAGGAAATGAGCTGACAAATATAGTCACTGAAAGAGCCAGAAAGATGCTTAAACTCTAGGAAGGAAGTGAAACTATCATCATCTCCCCATTTTTCTTTATTGATAGTAAAACTGAATGGTTGTGGTCGAGTTGATAAGTTGTGACTACCCCCAATTTCTGAAGAAGACATTTTGTAACCTTTTCCTTTTTCAAAAAACCTTTTTGTTCTTTTTAGTTTCAGAATCCAAAAGATTTTCATTGGGGATTTTCAAAAAGCTTTTGTTTTCTCATTGCGTTGGAGCTTATTTTCAACTCCCCTATAGAGATATTGGTGGGGGGGTCTACATCTCTCCACTTCTGAAAATAAGCTCCAAACAACCGTTTTTCATTAAGCTCTGTTTCAAAGCGTTTCAAAAATCTTTTCCTTTTGGAAAACAAAAGAAACAAAAAGGTTTTCCCGGTGGTCACAAGAGGAGAAACAACATGCGTGAAAAAGGAAAAGAAAGGAGGTAGAAAGTATGGCAAAAATTGGTTCAGATGTCATAGGGAAAGGGTATTTGACAGGAGAAACTAGGAGCCTTGAAGCTAAAACATACTTTATCAAGACAGAAACCAGGCATGGGATACAAGGCTTATTGATTGTTACTACTAAACACAAAGAAGGCGAAGAAGAACTAGCTGTTAAGGGCACTATGAAGCAAGTAATTCAGAGAGCAAATCGCTATCTGGCTAGTAAAGGTAAGAAAGAGATTAAAGCAATAGAGATAGAAGGAACACCAATGCTATTTAATCCTCAGCTATGGTTCATGTGATAAGCATGGAGAGGAAAATATCAACACTTGACGAATTGGACTTAGTAGTTTGGGGAGTTCCTTACCTTGAGAAAGTTGAGGTCAGGACCAAGACCAAGGAGCTAACAATCGAGATTGTGGATTGGATGACTGACTTCTTGAAGTCTAAACACAGGATGAACTGCATTGTTAAGAAAGGCATCTCTCCTGAACCTGATAATGAAGGCAATTGGATATCTATCTTCTATGCTTTTAACCCTGCATACGATGGAAAGTTAGTAGGACCAAGGAAATACTAGAATGGTAGCTGATTTTTATGAAGTGTTTTCAGTAGAGGGTAGCGGTGCCTGAGCTCTAGTCATTCATAGTCATTCATACATATATTGCCTATTGAAATTTAGAGTTCCCATCATCTATCTGAAACTACTAATTTAAGTGGCACCTTCTTAGAGGAAAAAGAAGAATCATCTAAGAATTTTGAATTTTCAAACGTTTGAATCATTGTAGGAAAGAAAGGAGTTGAAAAATTGAGTGAGGAACCTATTAGAAAGGCATCAAGTTTGGCTACAATTCAAGCAATCTGTGAGAAATCCGACGCTGTGAAGATTTTACGTGCCTATGATAAGATTGGTGAACCAGCAAAAGTGTCTCAAGTAGCAGGGATTTCAGGGGTAGACTACCAAAAAACAATTGATTTCAGTTATAGGCTTTCTGACATGGAGGTTCTAGAACTTCTACGTAATCCTTTCGAGAAAAGGGTTATCCGCTTCGGCATTCTTGACCAAGAGTTTGTTAAACAAGTTTTTGATTATGACGACAAGCAGAGAGTCAGAAGAAGAACTGGATTAGGCGCAGAAGGAGTGACGGAAGTATGATATTTCGGGTTCTTCTAAACGTCTTGACCATACTGAAAGGAGACCCAAGGTCGTTTGATGAAATCTTTGGCTATGGAGTAGGTTATTTTCCCAGGTTTGAGGACCTTGAAAATCAACTCACCAAGCTTGAAAGATTAGGTATCATTGTTTCAAATAAGAAAGAAGATGGAGAAGTCGTCTACGCGTTAACAAACTTAGGAAGGTCAATCCTAAGAAGCTATCCGAATGCCAAGTTGAAAAGCATTGATTTGGTCTACAACAAAGAGGTTAGAAGATATGTGAAATTGGTTTATTCAACTTATCCAAGGTGAATTGGATGGAAGACTTCAGAGAAGAGGTATTGAGGATTAACCAGATAGAACAACAACTAGCTGTTCTGAAAGTACTGCAAGAAAGGAAGCTCTCCTCATCAGAACTACAAAACTTGATGGAAAAGCTTGGGATAGACCATGAGTTAACCTTGCCCATTCTCAAGAAAAGTAATCTTCTGAAGTTCGAAAAGATAGAATCATCTCATCAGTATCTTTACTGGATTCCTAACAATAATGGTGGACATAAACCTGAACCTTCATTGAAAATCATAGTGCCTACAGATAGACGGATATCTGTTCCCAAAAAGGAGTTACGGAATAGGAAGAAACAGGCGGGCGTTTAACCGGGCCCTGCTCATTAATTCTTTCCTCAGAAGTAAACTTGTAGAAGGCACTAGTTTCCCATAGGCAGAATAGGAACAAGAACAAGAATGGGTAGTTAAGCACCTTGAACGAAAAGGAGTATGATTTCAAGTTTCATAGTCAGCTAGCGCGTGGAATCGTCACAGTTGAACCCTTCGTTTGTCTTCTGTTGCTGTGCAAGATAGAAAAAGAGATGGTTGAGGAGTTAAGACCATGTTTCACTTATTGTCCAGCTTGTAAGGGAACTTCCGCTATATGTTGGAGAGCCATCTACCTTTATCCATGCTTCACCAGCGACTGAGCCTAGCACAATGTCCGTATTGATTGCTACAACACCACCGCTTTGATAGGCAACAACATGAATCTTAACATTATTTGCCGTGAGTCCACCAACATTGCAGAGATAACCATAGACGTGAAGGCTATCCGTTCCAAGGAAAGGTCTACTGTCATCTGATTTCAAGTCTACTTCGACAAGTTTTGCTGGCTTGGATGCAATTGCTTGAGTGTATTGTTCATCGGTATAGTGATGGTCATTAAGATAGTTGGTATAGTTGTTCTCTGCCGCTTGATAGTTCGATTGCATGGCGTTATATTGGTCATCGGTATACGTGTGGTTGACTTTCAGACTGTTGACCTGCATTGTGTAAAATGCCATTACTCCACCTACACCAGCGATTAGAATGATGCAGGCTATTCCTAATGCGATTGCGACACTTCTTCCAACGACTTTCTTTGGTTTCATTTCACTTGGTTTTGTTTCATTCATTTTTAAATCCCTAGTTAGTCTTTTGTTGTAATGCAGATTTAAGATTTCTGCCTTTGACGAAAGATTAAAAGGGCATACATCACTCACATAGAAATATGCCTTCGAAAAGAATTGCGGCTCCAAAGACATCAAATCTCAAAGTTGCCATAGCTGTTGCTGGAGTAATCGTAGCGATATTATCGCTAGTCGTTACAATTCTAGTGTTTCGAGCTTCTGTTGACTATTGGCTTCAGAGTGGAACCTTTGTTAAAGGCTCCAATACGGTTGTTTTAAATTGCGAAAATGGTGGTGGGATGGATGGTGATTTCAACCTCGTCTTGACTCTGACCAATGTCACTTTCTCCAATCAAACAGCCCTGCCGTATCTTCAGGTTGACAATTCAACTGTACAGTTTAGGTTTATTCTTCATAAGGGAGATTCAAGCTTCAGAGCGGTCTCTTTTATAGCCAATGATACTGAACAATTTTCTCTGAGCCTTTCATTAAGCGGGAATAACTTCTTAGATTTTCTACTATTGAAGGGTAACCCGAGGTATCCAACCTATCTACAATATCAATGGAACAAACAACAAAACACATTCAATCTTGTTCAATGATTCCGGTTTCCCAAGAAAAAGGGTGAAACTAAAGTTTCAGTGACTCATTCTTCAAACTGAAGCTTTTTCGGGTTTCTTCAGTATTAGCCTTACTTCGGGTTTCTTCTTCCTTAGGATGATAGGTCCTGGAGGTCTTTTAGGGAAATCATACAAGGTCGTTCCATTATCCCAGTAAGGCACCTTTTCCTTTTTCCTAGCCATCTTTTCACCTCGCAACAACTTATTTGTTGGGCTAGGAATACGGGGTCCAACCGTTCCGATTAGATAATCATAAGGTGTAGTGCCTAATTACTTTTTTGTTGCTCATTCAGAAAGAACCCTCTTTTTCCCTGTTCTTGTGAGTTGAAGGTCTAGATGGTGTAATCGCTACAAGACAGATAGTTCAGAGGGTAGATGTTTATAATTCGATTATGAAAGTTTTCAAGACACAAGAAGGAGTTTAGGTCACAACATTCAAAAAAAGAAACTTCTCGCAATTCTGCTAAGCAGTTTTCTCAGCCTTGGCTTTGTCCATCTTTTCAAGGATGCCGAGTCCAACTTCTGCCTGTTTGAGTTCAGATATGGCTTCGTTCAGTTTCTTGACTGCTTTAAGGTATCTAGTTGTAATTGCTGACTTGTCAAGTTGTTCGTATTCGTACTTCTCACATGTCTCCGATGTTGCTGAGCATTCAAAGAGTTTTGCACAGGACAAGCAACTGTCTTTTTCCAAGTTATCACCTCCATTACTAAGAAATAAGGAATGCTTTGGTCCAATGTTCTAGGAGTTTTGAGATGTACTCCTTTGCCAAGTCATCTCTACCTAACTCTAGGAGCCCCAGAAGAGTATCGGTGCGCTTTTCAAGCTCGTTTTCCTGTTCAGCAGTAAGTCTACCTGTTCCCATTTGTTGAAGGTTCTTGTAAAGCTGTTCAATATTCCTTCTCTTCTCAATTTCTGCCTTATACAAGGTTAAGTCGAGAGGCATTCCGCACTGGTCACAGTTCTTATTTGTTGTTGGGTTCAAGACAGAACAGTGTGGGCACGGTTTAGGAAGTATGAGTTGGTCTCCTTCTTGACTAACCTTGTAGCCCATCCTCTCCAAGTAAGCTTTCTTTTCTAGTTCGGCACCGCTATGAATGTAACGCTTAGCCATCGAAGTATTCTTCCATCCAGCTCTCCACATAAGGAGCTGTTCATTGTAGTTCCTGCTGTTCGCAAAGTATGATAGTCCACTGTGCCTGAACCAATGCGGGTTAACTCGCTTCTGTATTCCTAACTTCCTAGCACTCTCATACAGAAGCTCCTCAATGACGCCGCTTCCTATCGACTTCAACCTGTTATAGGGCGATTGAAATAGCCAATCTTGAGGGGAGCCACCGTGATTATCGCAGTATCGCTTTAGCTCGTAGGCAAACATCACCAAGGTTACAGGTTGTTTGGGAACATTTGCCTTACTCCTTGAGAAGTGAAGAGTAGCAATCAATCTCTTCTTATTCTCCCTATCCAAAACCGAATTGAAGGTCACATCACCTAACTTCAGACCTAGAACCTCACTCTTTCGGGCACACGACTCGAAGAACACCAAAGGTATGATTTTATACATCTCTCTTCTTTTTCCACATTCTTCAGCTATCCTGATTACCTCATCAGGCGTGAGAAGCTCACTAGGAGATATCGGTTGGAGTTCTTCCAAGTGATATTTTAGACCCTTCACAACAGCTTTCTTGTTCAGAAACTCCCGATAGAATGGCTTCAAGGTAGTTAAGTAGCCATTAACTGTGTTGTGACTTTTCAGGCTACTTAGGAACCCATCAACAACTCGTTTGTCAGCATCCTCAAAAGAATCGACCTTGTGTTCAATTAAGAAGAGTCCAAACCTTCTGAGCCTTACCAAATACCCTTCTTTGGTTCCTTCGGACAAGTTGTGCATTGTTGTCAGGTAATTCGCCATTGTCCCCACTAAACTGTCATTCAAGCCATCAGTTTGGACCCATTCCCTAAGTTGAGCTTTAAGGTCTCCGCTACCTCTTCTAAACACTGCTTAAAACCTCCTTAAATGACCATTTAACATATTTGTTGTAGGTGCTAGAAAGGTTTATGGGTGGTTTTCATGGGAATAATTTACCGTACTTTCCTAATCTTTTAGTAAGGTTTATGCTTTCGTATAAGTCTTCAGAATCACATATCCATCTTCATGGGGGGCCGAGTTTATCGCGTTTCATGTAAGGAACATGTCGCCTGCGGATTTCGATTTCGCAGTTCAGGCTAC